>ENA-UOXV01007019-UOXV01007019.1-marine-metagenome-genome-assembly--contig:-NODE-7019-length-11555-cov-6.062087_pt1 | contig 11555 bp, 9 predicted proteins | sample MGYA00238165_ERZ766961 | MGnify/ENA primary metagenome ERZ766961 (study PRJEB28924, sample SAMN03173240) | marine metagenome | biome: Marine; feature: Water; material: Subsurface seawater | place: North... | reverse complement strand
GGGTTGCCCGTGATAGCCGTGGGGAGGAGGCGCGGATCATGAATAGGGAGGTCGCGAAGGGTATGTGGAAGGCGCTGATGGCCGCTGAGAGTGGTGATACCTCTTATATTCTCGACAGCGTGAGGTTCGCCGACGAGAACAACCAGCAGGCGGGCATCGTCGGGCCTCTTGTCGAGGCCGGGGCCGCCACCCCGGTGCCGGGGTAAAACTCTATTGAGGTTTTGGCGCCGTCGTCGGCGAGGTGGATGCTCGCGAAGAAGAGATCCGAGTCGTCGGCGCCACCGTTGTATCCAGCCTTGCGGTGCTTCGCGTGCCAGGCTCGAGCGATCTCCTCCGTGCCGTTGCCGTGATGAACGTCGAAGTCCACCACGGCTACCCTCTTGGCTAGCCTCCCCGAATTACCTTCAAGGGCGTGAAGCGCACCTGCGGAATGGGATAAGGGAAGGGTCAGCGTCGGCAGTGCAGCGAGAGCGGTCGGGATGTTCGATCCGTATCTGTCCGAGGGCGACGTAATCTTCGCGCCACCAGGTTATCAGAGACCGAGTAAATCTCGGGAGAGCGAACGAAGGTTCGACGGCAACCGCTGACACCGGCGTGGGTTCATAGCCGGCGTCATCGGCGCCACTCTCCCTGTGTGAAAACATACGTAAGGAAACCACTCACCTATCATGGCGTTGTTGACGATGGAGAACCCGCTGCTCGGCGCCCCGGCCGTGGCGCCGTCCACCCCGGCGTGGTGCCCCGGTGGCCTGACGCACACGAAAGCGGACCGCGAGTGTCCCTTCAGCACCCTCTCAACCGCGTGGACCACACCGCCCGCGGCTCTCAGCGCCGCGGCCATGGTCCCCGGGCTGAAGAACGTGTCGCTGAACTCCGGCTTCTTCTGCTTGGCCGTGGGCATGCCCTTGAATCCCTGATAGTACGGGGTAAACGCGACGGGAGTGTTTGCCACCTGCTCCCCTAACTCGGTAATAACGGAGATGTACTCCTCGCTGTGACACCGCGAGAGGTGCTGCTTGCCAACCGGGTCAAACTCGGTTGACACCAGGAGCTCCTCGGCGGAGAGCGACCCGACCGTCGCACCTTTCGCTATGAGCGCGAGTATGGCGCTGATGCGCTCGGGCGACTCCTGATGCGGCTTGAAGGAGACGTGCCGGCCGCAGTCCTCGTGGTGCAACAGCAACACCCGGAGCTGGGGCGCGGCGTTCAGCAGCGCCGATCGCACGGCGGCTCTCACCTTGGAGCGTTTACCCTGCGACACCTTGGATGCCGCCAGGGCGAGTAGACCTGCACCGTCGACGTTGACCGCCAGGGGATTCGCACCCGCGGCGATGAGACCGAGGCAGCAATCCACCCGTCCGGCGCTCGCGGCTGCCATCAGGGGCGTCTCCCCCGTCTCCGACGCCCTCGCATCCACGGCGCGTCCTCCCTCCCACCCCGCCATCGCCGTCAGCGCCGCCCAGTTACCCTGCTGCGCCGCCCAGTGCAGGGGTGTCAGATTGCTGGACAACACGAGGGGTGACGCGCCGTGTTCCAGCAACAGAGCGGTCAACTCCGCGGCAACCGCCGGGTCGGCCAACGCCGCCGCCACCGCGAGGGCCGTGTTCCCGTGCTCGTTGCGCTTATCGACCGGTCCTCTGTTCACGCCGTTTAGGGTACCCGCGCTGGATCGATCGCTGTCCCTCTTGGGGATCGAGGGAAGTCGCGCGAGCTCACCGGCGAACCTGTGTTTGTTCTGTATGCCCGGCCTGACGGGATCTTCTCCATCCTCCGTCGCCGCAGCGATCCGTACGCCCGCCTGGGCGTCGGCCACCTCCCCGGCCTGATCGCACGGCGGCTCCCTGGACGCGCTCCCCGGTCCGAGGATATCGCTGACCGGTCTCGGGGGCCACTGCGGGGTGGACACGGACTTACCTTCGGCGTCCAGCCCTTCCTCCGAGTCCATCGGCGCGTGCACGTCGAGCCACACCCGAACCTCCTCGACTTTCCCAGCCGCCACCGCCGCGTGCAGGGGCAGAACACTGATCGCGGTGGCGGGGGTGACGGGTGGCATCTGGTCGTTGCCGGTGTCTTCCGTTCCCAAGCTCCGAGCGCTGCCTGGCCTGTCCCTGCGATGGGTTTGACGGGGGAGAAGTCGTCAGTCAGAAGGTTGTTACGCAATTTTCCCATTTCCGGCGGTCGAACGGCATCGATGCTGGGGGGCGAGGGGTGGCAAAGGGCGAGGACTCACTCAGAAGGGGTGCCCGGATTAGAGTGTGGGATGTTGATGTGAAGACCCAGCCGCGGGAGACTCGGCATGCGTCGAGCTGCTGCGGCGGGAGGCGCGGGAGGGGGCATCTCGTCGAAGTCACGATTAGCCCCGGGTGTGTGTTCTGCCTTGGAGCTCAGCTCGCCGGAACCGATTCTCTCCACGCCTTCCGTCCCCCGAGGCGCCGTATCCGACGTGGGCGGTGCACTATTCGACGGGGCTTCAGCCTGCATCGTCGCAGCATCCACCACATTTGGAGCCGGACCCAGGTCGAGGTCGTCGAGCTCGCTCAGCTTTTGTGTTCTCGGTCGTTTGGGGACGTGCACGACGGGGATGTCGTCGGGCGATGGGGCGGCCGCGCCCGAGGCGGGCACTGCCGACTCCGCTTTGACGGCCCTCCGCTTCATCTCGGAGTGCTCCAGTCGAGAACCCGGTGCCGTTGGCTCTGCCTCGACGACGTCGGCCGGTCTTACTTTCAGGCCGAATGAGACTTGACTGCCGTGAGCTGCGCTGCGTTCGACAACAAAAGCCAAATATTCGCCCGAGGGGTCACCCGATACCCGCACAGCCGGGACTAGGGACGACCGGGGTCAGCGTTCCCCGGGGGTTCACACCGGACCAGGTCGCTCGTGGAAAGGTCGGGGACATGACATCCACGGTGGGCGCGTTCGCCCAGAGGAAGGCCCAGACCCTGGCCGAGCTCTCGGCTGACAGCGGAGATTTTAGCCGCGCGGGGCACGTCGACGAGCGCGCGAGGCCCATCGTCGGCCTGGTGAACCGCCATCCGAGCTTCTTCACCACCAGCTCGTGTGCCGGGCGCGTCAGCCTGTTCGCCGATCCCACCACGGCTACCAGGGCAGCGGGCATGAAGGGGGGCGAGTGGGTGTACGTCAACCACGACCCGGCGGACCCACACGCGATCGCGGCGGCGGTGAGGCGCAAGCTCGGCGAGGACGAGGACGGCGGCGAGGGGACGGACCCGGAGTGCACCCTCGTGCTGCGCTTCGAACCGTTCATTCTGTCTGTGGAGGCGTCCACCCTCGAGGAGGGCGCCCGGCTGGTGGCAGCCGCACGAGACGCCGGCTACCGCGAGAGCGGCATCACCGCATCGGACAAGAGGTTCATCCTGGCGGTCAGGTGCTCCATCCGCATGGAGGTGCCCGTGGTATCCCGCGGGGAGAGGCTCGTGACCGACGACGCGCTCATGCGCCTCGTGGCAATCGCCAACGACAAGCACGCGGCCAACGCGTCACGCGCGGAGAGGCTGATGGAGCGTTTCATAGCCGTCTTTGGGGACGAGCTGGAGGCGCCGCCGACGAGCCGGAGCTCCGACGCCGCCGCCGCGGGGAGAAGCGACGAACCGGGCGAGACGTCGTCAGTTTCGCCAACCTTGGAGGGGGAGTGGGTGCTGATGGTGGATAAACTGGCGGCGAAGCGGTGCAAGGATGCTATCAAGTCCGCGGGGTGGCTGGACAAGGGCAGGCGCGCGGGCACCAGCGCAGACGGAAAACAAATCGCGCTGCCGGTCACATCCGCCGGCGCCGCGGAGCTCGTCGTCGCCAAGTCGCTGGGTGGAATAGGATGGGAAGATTGCGAGTCACTACCGGCGCTGGAGGCGCTGCGGGATGGACACGCGGAGCTCGTGCGATCGGACGAGGATGGGGAAGAGAGCCCGGGAAAACCGCCCGTCGCTCCGAAGCTCCAGGCGAAGCAGTCGAGGCAGAGCCCCGCCGCCGCGATAAAGGCGGCGGCGTTGGCGCTCTTGCCCCGCACCACACCTCCGACACCCGCGATCGTCGCCGAAATACCCACGAAATGGGAGAAACTCGGTGACCTCGCCCTGCTCCCCTCCGGCTCTTTCCTCTCCGACGAGGTGTGGACCGTGGGCGCGAGGGAGCGACTGTACCCGGCTGTCGCGGATGCACTCGGCGTCGTGAGGCTCGCGCGACAGGCCGAGGTGAGCCAGGGGCCCAAGCGCGAGTCTCGCGCCGTGATGCTGTGGGACCCCGAGAACGTCGGCGGGTGGGTGGAGACCAAGGAGCTGGGCGTGACCTACGGCCTGGACGTCACCAAGATCATGTTCAGCAGCGGGAACGGGACGGAGAAGGCGAGGATGGGCGGGGTCCACGCCGCCGGCGAGACCGTGGTGGACCTCTTCGCGGGTATAGGCTATTACACTCTGCAGCTGCTTCGTCACGCGGGCGTTGCCAAGGTGTTTGCGTGCGAGTGGAACCCCAACTCCGTGGCGGCGCTGCGTCACAACCTGCGACTCAACGACGTGGAGTCGAACAGGTGCGAGGTGCGGGAAGGGGACAACAGGAGGGTCGCGCCCGTCGGCATAGCGGACCGCGTTCTGCTTGGACTGCTGCCCGATAGCGAAACCTCCTGGCCCACGGCGGTCGCGGCGCTCAGGGCCGAGACCGGCGGTGTGATGCACGTGCACGGTAACGTGGCGAGCGGCGAGGAGGAGGCGTGGGCCCGGCGGCTGGAGAGCGAGGTTGCGGCTCTCGCGGCTGACCTCGGCCGCGAGTGGGCGGTTCGGGTGGAACACGTGGAGAAGGTCAAGTGGTACGCGCCGAGGGTGAGACACCTGGTGGCTGACGTGAGGTGCGTACCGACGAGACTGGGCGCGGTGTGGGCCGCGGGCGTGGGCGCGGCGACGTCGCCGATGGCCAGGAACTCGAACGACAAGCTGAACGCCATGCTGGACGCGATGGAGGTTGAGAAGGAGTTGAAGGTGAAACTCACACCCGGATCCCCAGAGTCGGTGCTGGACGACGCCATATCATCCCAGCCCGTCCGGCGCATGCACCGACCCTCCCCCGCCAACTTTCGAGCCGGTCCTTCCACCCACCGCGAGCCGTGCGTGCTGACCGGCCTCGACATAGGTCCCGCGCCGTGGTCGTGGTCCCCGGCGCACGTGGCGTCCACTTCAGGCGTGAGGGAGTCAGAGGTGAGCGTTCACGTGTCGGACACCCCGCACCTGGACTTTGTTCGAAAGAACTTTAGGTTCAAGAACATGCCGTTCGGGGAGCTCCTCGATGAACTCACCGCCGAGGCCGAGACGGAAGGGACCGACGAGGAGAAGAAGACGTGGTACTACCTGCGAAGCATCGGTCGCAATCCCCGCAAGGAGCCCGCGCACTGCCTCGACCAGTTTCCCGGTTTGGCGAAGGAGCTTAAGATCCCCTCCGACGTACTGTGGGGCGGATCCGTGGACGACGATCAGTACTTCAGCGCCGTGCTTCGGTGCTCCAGCGGCGGTCTCAGGCTGTGGACCCATTACGACGCCATGGACAACGCCCTGATCCAACTCCACGGCGAGAAGCGCGTTATTCTCTTCCCGCCCGCCGCGAGCGCCGGCCTCTACCTGGACGGATCCTCGTCGCCGATCGTCGGACCCGCCGTGGACGGTGTGGACGGTAAATGGCCCGAGGAGTTCCCCGCGTACCGTGCCGCGCGGGCCATGGCCGTGGAGGTGACGCTGCAGCCCGGTGACGTGCTCTACATCCCGGCGCTGTGGGCGCACCACGTGGAGGCTCTGCACGGACCGTCCATCGCCGTCAACGTCTTCTTCAGGGAGCTGCCAAAGTCTTTGTATCCGGCCAAGGATCTCTACGGTAACGCGGATCCGATCGCGGCGAGGAAAGCGCTGGACGCGTGCGAGGGAGCCGCGCGGGATCTGTCGAACCTACCCCGCGACCACAGGGTGTTCTACGGGGGCATCGCCGCCGCTCGCATGATGAGGGACCTTCGCATCGAGGGCGAAGTCGGGCCGGTGGTCTTGCCGGGTTCCGTCGCGCCGAGGGTCTCGCGGCAGGAACCCGAGAAGACGATTGAGGAGGTGACCACGACGGCGACGCAGGTTAACACGGTCAACCTCGCCGGCGTGGCGACTGGCGTGGCTGTTGGCGTCGCCCTGTGTGGTGCCGTGGCGATGGTCTGGCGCCGACCAAATTAATTTAAAAACTTGTTGCATTGAAAGAATAGGTCACTAAGCTGCTTCATCGAGGCTCCTACTTGGGCGTGGCGCGCACGATGCCGAGGATAACCTCCAGGATCCTTGGCATCGTCTCGGGGATGCCGCTCTTGATCTCAAAGTCCGTCAGCATCCCGCTCTTGCGGTAGAACTCCTCAACCGGCACTGAGTTGTCCTTGTACACCTGCAGCCTGGCCTTGACCACCTCCTCGGTGTCGTCCTTGCGCTGCTCCATCTTATCTTCGCACCCGGCGGGCGGGTTGAGCGGGGGCATCACGATCGGGGGATCGCCGGGGTGGTAGATGTCCGCGATGTTGAAGTTCTTGCCGCACTCCTTGCAGACGCGCCTCGCGCAGCACTTCTCGACCAGGATATCCTCCCTGAGCCCGAGGTTCATCACCTGCTGCACCTCCGTGAACTTGCGTAGCTCCTCCGCCTGGGCCTCCGTTCGCGGGAATCCGTCGAGTAGGAATCCCCGCTCGCCCTCTTCGATGCCCTTCTCGACGCGCCCCTTCAAGATGTCGAGGATCATCGCGTCCGGCAGGAGCTGCCCCTTGGACGTGATCTCCGACATCCGCGCCCCGAGCTCGGTGCCGCGCTTGATCTCGTCCCTGACCAGGTCCCCCGCGGAGATGTGAGGTATCTTCATCAGCTTCGAGATCCGACTGGCGTACGTGCCCTTGCCCACCCCCGGGGCGCCGAGGAACACCCAGTTGATCCGCTTGCCCGCAGCGAGGAGCTCATCGCACGCCGATACGAGCTCATTGGTGAGCGCGTCGGTGCTCTTGTGCCGACGCTGCGCGACTGCGCTCCAGCCAGCACCGACGGGCGCGTAGAGGGAGTTCGCGCTCACCACCTGCGCGAAGGCCGCACGGTGGGAGATGATGGAGCGACTGAGTCGCTGCATAGTTCGTTGACGATCCCCGATTAGTGACGATCGGCGGCGGCGAAAAACATCTTTTTATATACTCGATCCACGGGGTCCTGTATCGATTAGTCCACTACTTCTATTGATATGGTGCTATACGCCCGCTATTCGGACGGGTGCTACGCCTCCACTCCTACGCTGACGGTCTTCGTGTAGTACACGCATCACTCCTGCTTGACGATGGCCTCCATCGCGTTTGCTCTCACGTTTTGGTACGACAGGAACGCGTTCCAATACAGCCCGGCGACGTTGAGGTACAGGACGCGGTACATCGGCGGGCAGTACATGAAGTTCACCATGTTCGCGGCGGGCCAGAACGCGGACCCAGCCACGAAGATGTCCCACCACGTATCTTCAAATTTCTGCTTTGCCTCTGTGAGCCCCTTCCCCTCAAACACCGACAGCCAACCGTAAAACAGCGCCGTGTACGATGGGAAGAGGAAGAAGTGACCGAGCGCAACCTTCTTCGCGGCGGCCTGCACGGTCGTAGCGGGGCCAACCACCTTCTCCAATATCCCCAAGGTCCTGCGATGTCCGGGATGCGGGTTCGGTGAGACTACATATTCAAGATTCGAGAAGTGGGCACAAAAAAGTGCGGCGGTCAGGATGTTTAGGATCAAGCGCGGCGCTCACTCACCTGTTGAAGAACGGTCCGTGCAGCGTGAGACCAACGCCGAAGAACCTCGCCGTTCGCACGAGGTCATAATCAGCCAGTCCGAGCTGCTCGCGGACCGCCGCCGACATCCAGTGCATCCCCGAGGTGGAGGCGGGAGCCGAGCGCTCCTCGCACTTCCTCGGCTCCTTCTTCACTTTTTCGGCCGCCTCCGTCCCAGCAACGCCGGCGGGCTGGTACTGCATCTGGATGGTCTGACACAGGAGATCCCCGCCGGCCATGATGGTTCCCGATGTCAGGCCGGCTCTGAGCATCGGATGCAACCCATGCCACGCTCTCGACATCCAAACGCTCTCGACACTCGTCTCCCCACAACGAGATTGTGCACAGTCGACAACCGTCTCTCGGCCAATAAAACGTCTCGAATGGGAAGTGAGAGATCCTGGAAGGAGATTCGGGTTGGTTGTTTTCCCGTTAACCCTCTTGACTATTTGCCCATATGTGAAACGCGTAATTGCACCCGAGACTAATTTGTCACAGCCCGCGAGCTCTCGCAAACGGACTCCGCACCGAGCTGAACGACCACGTCACCAAAATCGATCGCACGATGTCTGCCGTGTCGTCCTCATCCTTCCTCCATGGGACGAAAGTCCCCGTGCTCGCCCGACGCGATGCGCGCACTCGTCGCCCCGCCGCCCGCGTCCTGACCCGAGCGAACGCTGACATCATGAGCGAGGTTGGCACCGCGGTCCTAACCGATGGCCAGCTCCAGGCCGAGCGATACGTCGCGTCCAACAGATTCCGCCTTCAAGGCGGCAAGGGTCCCACCTTCGAGAAGCGCTGGGCCGAGCGAAAGAGCCGCCTCGCAAACCTCGACGGCTTCCGCTTCTTTACGCTCATGCGCCGCGTGGAGGGCATGGGCGGTCCCCCCAAGCCCGCCGACGCCGAGGAGGAGTACGACTACGTCTCCCTCACAATCTGGGAGGACAAGTCCGGCTTCGACGCGTGGCGCACCGGCGAGGCGTTCAAGGAGGCGCACGGCGGCGGTACCATCTTCGGGTTCGCGGAGATGCTCATCTCCTCCATAATGGTCCTCAAGGGCGGACCCAAGCCCGCGTTCTACGACGGTCTTCTCCCCGTGGTCAAGCCCCCTGACGAGGGAGCTCCTTGGCGCGCCGTGGGCGGGTGGCGCGACGTCCCCGCGGACGGAGTTAACCCCCTCGACACCGACGTGTACGTCGCCATGAACCGCTTCAAGGTTCTCCCGGGTAAGGAGGAGGCCTTCGAGCGCAGGTGGGCCGAGCGCGAGAGCAAGCTGGAGAACATGGACGGTTTCCTCACCTTCCTTCTTCTCCGACGGGACGCGCTCAAGGCGGAGGACGGCTACAACTACTCCACCCTGACCGTGTGGAGGAGCAAGGAGGACTTCCAGGCGTGGAGGGAATCGTCCGCCAACTCCGCGGCGCACTCCAAGGCTGCAGAGGCGGAGCCCATGTTCGACGGCCCGCCCAGCCCGGTCATGTACGAAGGCGTCCTCGCGCTGCTCAGCGAGAAAGGCGCTTAACCTTAACCTCATTCATAAATTTAGCGCCGCTGTCATTTAGTATCAAATGTGAACAAAATGTATTCCCAAACAAATGGAATCCGTCGCTGGGCTACAGCCATACACGCAGGCCTTCTACCAAATGCGCTGGTCAAATCTTGAAGGATGATCGACGGGAACGTTGGACGGCTGGACCCTTTGAAGACGAGGATCGAGTTGGTGTGATCGGCACAACCCGAACGCGCGGCTGCCCCCGTAGCTGGCGTATTTCTCACACCTACGTAGCGGAGCGTTACGGTGCGTGTCCCGACGGCCCAAACCCTGCCCACCGTCCCCGCGTCGCGGTCGAACCCCCGCGATAATCCGCCCCAAAAATATCATCTCCCAAGCAGCAGCTGACATACCCTAGTTTTTCCTCCATCCCCGTCGAGCAGGCAAGGTCGGGCAAGATGGCGAAGGCTATCGCTAAGATGTTCGAGCCCATGTTCGCGTCCTTCGCGAAGCGCTACCAGGGCTGGGTGGGCGCGGAGCTCTCGAAGTACGGGCTTAGGTACGACGATCTCCTCGACGAGACGGCGAACCTGGACGTGGCTGAGGCTCTCAAGCGCATCCCCCAGGAGGAGCGCGACCTGAGGATGCAGCGCCTCAAGCGCGCCATGGACCTCTCCATGAAGCACATTTACCTCGATGAGGAGATGCAGAAGAAGCAGACTCCGTTCAAGTGGTACATCCGGCCCGCGCTGGAGGAGGTGGAGGCTGAAAGGGATGAGAGGGCTGCGCTCGGCACGGGACAGACTTATAACCGCCAAATCCCGTAGAGGGACAGAGCCCTCTCTGTACTGTTAGGTTTCCTTCGTTTATACATCAGATTAAGATACACGCATGCTTTTCACGTGTGTGAAGGGGTGATGATGGTCCGCCTAACCCCTCTCTTCCGACTTTTCAACCTTCCCTGAACTCTTGAGCTCGTAGTAGCTCGCCTCGCTCTTGTTTTTCCTCGCATTCCTCTCTTCGTATGCGGCCCTATCGTCCGCCACCCGCTGTATGATCGTAGCCGTGGTCAGCTCCGCACCCCTCGCGGTCGCCTTGGGCACTTCCCTGAAGATACCCATCTCCTTGGGCACCGCGTTTGGATCCGCGGGAGTATCCGCCAGGGCGTCTCCGCACGGCGTCTCCGCCACCACCGCGGCGACGTTGAAGGTGGCGATGAGGTCGCGCGTCACCACCTCGGGGACACCCATGATGACCTCGTCCGCGTGTTTGCAAGCCATCGCGCCGAGGGACCGCTCCTGCTGGTTCAGGATGGGGTGCGACGCGCCCCGCGCCGACCGAACCGCCTCGTCCTCGTGAACGCCGACGAGGACGTAGTCGCCGAGCTCCCTCGCGCCCTCCAGCAGGTGGACGTGACCCGCGTGGAACATGTCGAAGGCGCCGTGGACGTACACGACGCGGGCACCGGGCGGGATGGGCCCACCCCCGCCGTCGCTGAACTGCGCCACCCTCCGGCTCGTCGTGCAGAAGTGCGACAGTTTCTCGCGGGACTCGTCCCCGCCCTTGTCCGACCCGCCGCTCTTCCTCGGGCTCAAGAACCCGCGCCTCGCCTGGGTACTCGCCGCGAGCATCCTACCCACGATATCCGTCGTCGATACCCCCTCCGTGCGCTTGATCGTCTTGAACCTTCCCTCCTTCTTGGGCGCTGCGTACGCGTCGGTGCCGTCTGGGAGGAGGCACGGATCGTCCCCGTGGACGATGTAGTCTATGCGGTGCTCGCGCCACAGCCGCTGCATGAACTCGGGGTTGATATCGTACGGCACGTCCAAGATCATCTCGTCCACCCATCGGAAGCTCTCCACCACCGCGCGACGCTCGTCCTCGTTCAGCACGGGGGGACCCTTGCACCGACGAATCTCGTCGTCGGGGACGAGGCCGACGATGAGCTCATCGCCGCACGCCTTGGCCTGGCGCAGGGCGTTGGCGTGGCCGAAGTGCGCGAGATCAAAACATCCATCCATGTATACGCGAACGGGCCTCCTCTTCCTCCTTCGCGCGGCGTGTCGATCCAGAGCCCTGGCGGCCCACGACGACAACGTGCCTCGCCTGATCCCGAAGAAAGCCTCCGGGTATTGGTATACGGCGAAGGCGGCCGTCACGGCAGCGATCGCCACGACTGAACGGCGATCAACCTCACGATCTATCCCAATCATCCCGAGCGCCTTCGCGACCGTTTTCTCCATCGTGTACTCT
>ENA-UOXV01007017-UOXV01007017.1-marine-metagenome-genome-assembly--contig:-NODE-7017-length-11559-cov-7.356050_pt1 | contig 11559 bp, 15 predicted proteins | sample MGYA00238165_ERZ766961 | MGnify/ENA primary metagenome ERZ766961 (study PRJEB28924, sample SAMN03173240) | marine metagenome | biome: Marine; feature: Water; material: Subsurface seawater | place: North... | reverse complement strand
GCCTAAATGTCCTGGCTCTGGTTTTAAATGTCGTGGGGTGTGATATTAGACCTTGAACCCGGGCCTATCTGCCATTAAAATGAAAAGTACCGGGTCTAACTGGAATTCACCCGTGCTAGCCGGTCACATCCTCTGAGAGAGAGTTCTTCGGCGGGCCCGGCAAGAAAGAAAATCCAACCAAAGATCTGATACCTATGCCAGATGCTGGCGGAAAGCATGGGCGACTCTTCCATCTACTCCTGCTTTCAATGGTATGCGAGTGCTCGGATGCACTCGCGCCATTGCCAGTGCAGCATCCCGAGCAGCTCACTGGATTTGCAGAAGGGTTCACGAAATTTTCCAAGGGATTAAGGGGAGGCAAACTAGCCGAGATTGGGGCGCTCGACAGCTGGACCTTTACCGAGGGCAGAGACAGTGATGGCGACCTCATCACTGTATTCCGGCATCTGAGTGGTTTCGTTGTCGAAGTTGATCATAATTGGAGCGACGGTGGTGTGCAATTTCAGAGTCAGCGCGTCGATGCGCAGGTGGGCAGACCTGCTACTCTGTGGTGCTACCTCAGCGCGAAGTGAACTAGAAACTGCGGCCATGATCAGCTCCCCCCCTCCTCTCCACAGGGTCCTGTCCTTGTGTGGACATCAAACAACGAGGTGCAACGATCGCAAGAGGGGTTTGCAGACCCCGCGGCAGTACAGCGCCTCACCGCGGAGGGGACACGCGCGAGGCGGCTCCCAGAGCTCCCCGACAAGGTTGGTGACGGACCCATAGTTTCTCGAATACTGTTCGACCCGGATCCGAGGCTCTGAGCTGCCTTCGCATCCCCTGTGGCAGCTCGGAGACTGGACTGCTGTTTGGGCCGCGGGGTTCGGCGGGGGGGGCGCAGCGATCCTTCGCAACGACGCATTCATGTCGCGTGTGATATTGCCGCAGGGGCCTGACGGCGGGTTTTTGCTCTTGACGCATCGAATAGCGAATAAGGCATTGTCTGTACGCGGTGATGGGACGCACGAGGTGCTCTCGTACGCGCAGGGTGTCGCTCTTTGGGCGCGGCTCGCGACTGACTCTGGGGTCGCCTCCGAGCACGTGGCCTTGCGGTAAACACGTCACCGTGCCTTCCTCGAGTCCTCTTCCTGAAATTCAAAACCACGTCTCGCACTGACCATGCGCACGGATGCCATGCTGCACGGCATCGCTGTCGCCACATTTGCACCGATTCACCGACGGCAAAACGCCGAATGATCTCTACCTCATGCGGCACGCAGCGTCGTTTTGTTTTCGACCAGGATAGACAGATCATTGAGTCATAAGAGTGGGTGTTGGACTTTTTCAGGGCTTCAAGGTCACGTGGTCTCCTTCTGCTATTGCCCTTCACCTGCTGAGTCTCCTACTTGCGTAGATTCCAGTTCCGAGCCATCTGAGCGCTGAGCGCGGACAACGAGGACCTCAGGAGAAGAAATTAGGGGTGGTCAGAGGCATCTAGTATGCTGCCACAATACTAGTTTAGGGTCGGCTATCATCATATTCAAGTCGTGTGGCCCTCTGCATTCCAAAGGTTGCCGTTACTATATCGCCCTAACCCCCCCGTCGTCGAAGAATTGGTCAATTGTCACAGCAGTAGCAGCAGCAGCAGCAGCAGCAAGAGCAGGCAAGAAAAAGAGAAAGATATTCCCACATATATAACCAACCACGACAACAACGTGGACTTCGCCATGTACGACATGAATCACCACGCACGGCTTCTGGCCTTTGACATAAGCGCCTTGATGCGAGCACGAGCCGCATTGGCTGCCTGTCGGGAAACGATCATGTTGGATTACGATCTGAATATACAACGTGCAATCAACTTCGAGAGAAGAAAGGAGAATTGCAGGATGCATACCTGATTTGCGGCAGGTCCTGAGTCACCGTCGATCATCTCTTCAACAGGCTGCTCAGCAGCAGCATCAGTGTGGTATTCGCCAGCATCTTTCTCTTCCTGTTGGACTACTTCCCGTGCTGAACGTCGACGATCTTGCAACCTGCGCCGCGAGAATGATGCCCGATCGGGTCGGCCCCGGCCGCGAATCTCGTCGCCACCCTGCATGGAAAGTCTGGAGTAAGTATTTGACTTTGCAAGTGATGTGCAGGATCGCAACTCCCTGTGACATCGGGTGTTCCTCTTGCTCCTAGATTTCAGATACTGCCCCAACAATCAGACTGTGAAAACAATAGCGTGGGCAGTGATCCACCTCTGAGCGGATCGGAGAAGCCTCCATCGACGATGCTCTGCCAGCAAAAATGGGTCCAAGACCCACTGATTTTCCATGCTGATTCTCCATGTTGACCATGGATGTTTCAGTTGATCCATGTTGACCATCTGAAACATCCATATCCATTTCAAACGATGCTCGAATCGATCCCATGCCATCTAAGACCGCTCGGTCCTCGCTAGCGGCAACCAAATTCCCTTCACCAGCACCCGAGTCCAACCTCGCAATCTCAGCCTCAACGGGAGCAATGCCAGTCTCTGATTGGGCTAGTGCTGCCCCTGAGACCTCAGGACCACTTCTTGCAGAAACTAGCTCCACTGATAGCTGCTTCGCGAAGAGATCCTTCGCATCGGCAGGAGGCCCTGGTACAGCAGTATCTTTTCCATCTGCCAAAAGCCTCTCCATCGTTCGTTCCGCCTCGAGGGCGCGCGCTTCTGCCACCATCCTCGCTTGACGTTGATTTTCAAGTTCCGATGATCGTTCCTCTACCTGTTGCTGGAGTTTTGCAGCCTTGTTCTCCCACTGCAAAGCAGTCGAAAGCTCGGGCTTGAGATCTTCAAGTTGCTTGCTTGTGCTTTCACGATCAGATTTGAGACGCTGAATCAATTGCTCAAGTCCCTCCAATTTGTTTCTAGCCAATCGTAGCTCCTCATTCATGGTGCCGTTCAGAGATTCAAGCCTGGCATTTTCAGTCGCCAACCGATCCTCTCGACCCCGCAATTCTAACTCCCCGCCCTGATCCTTTTCGTCACACGTCGTTCCAAGAGCTGCGTCTCTTTTCGGTTGCTGATCTTCCATTGCTCGGTTCTTGGTCTCTGAAGCTTCCAATGCATCACGAAGCATTTGATTTTCCCGAGCATAATTCTTAGCTTCATTTTTTGACTGCAATTCAACACGGCCTTCAATAAACGGTCCTGGCTGCTTTGCAAGATCCTGCAGGCCTTCGGAATGGCCCCGAGAGAAGAAGGAAACATTGCGAATAACCCCGTCGACTATTCCAGTCATAGCGTTCTGTACAATGTGCATGCGCAGCCGATCATCCAGCTCGTACAGTCGCTTCGTCATTCGTAGGACCATGTCCTCTAGTTGCTCTTGCAGACCACCGGGCCAACCACCAAGCGGAGAAACTTGCTCTTTGAGTCTTTCAAAGGCATTTCTCTCGTAGTAAGCCAACTTTGCGATGAGATCCTCGTTTTCCTCTCGAAGAATCAATGCTCTATCCTCCCAAACGCGTAGAGCCACCAACTCCTCCGTGAGGTCATCAAGCTGTTGTTGCATATCTCGGACCACCATTTCATGAGCCTTTGCAGCTGCAACACGGAGTTCCAGCGCACGATCACGCTCCCCAACTGTTCGTGCAAGCTCCTTCACCTTCTCGTTGAGTTCAGACATTTGGCCACGAAGTTCGAGGGCTTTCTGTTCCCATTCCCTAGCACCCTTCAACTCTTCTGCGAGCTCCTCTTCATGGGCTAATGCAGTCGCTTTCTCTAAGGCCGCCTTTTTTCCCTTCTGCTCCAAGTCCGCGATGAGGAAAGAACTTTCAGATAGCTGGATTTCCATCTTTGATATCTGATCTTTCAATTCCGAAAACTCGGACTCATTGATCGACAGGCTACCGAGTTCTGCATCGATAGAGTCAAGGAGAGATCTCACCACCTCAACCAATGGCTCTCCGTCCGCAGCACAATGAGCCGTCTTTGCAATCTCTTCTCCTTGACCCCGAATGACTGACCGAAGTGCTCTCCACCCGTCTTTGTGGCTGACTATTTCCGCCTGCATCGCTTCAACATGAGACCAGGTAAAAACGTTAGACAGATAATGATATGCGAAAAAATGGGAAGGATTGAGACCTTGAGAATCTCTTGGTCTTTCGTGAGTTGTTCTATTTCAATTGCGAGGTCCATGTCGCAGATGTCCGCGGCTTGATCTAGATTCTCGTGACTCACTCTCGTTCGTAGATCCTCCAAATCCCCTGTGAGTTTTGAAATCACGAAATCGCGTTCGTCAGGCGTCGCGTCAAATTCGGAAGCCTTGGAGAAAGGATCGTCCTCTGAAATAGCCCCCCCGTGGGATCGTGCCATTTTTGCAGAGGACTTCAGCTCTGATCGAAGCTCGTCGAGCTGAGCTGAAAGGTTTGTATTCGCTTGCAAAATCGTGACGATTTCTTTTTCTTTTGCAGCTAGAGATTCCTTGTAAACCTGCTCTTGCTCGAGCGCACGTTCCTGAATGAAGTCATTTTCTGCCTTAAGCTGCACCTTTACCTCAGATGCGGATGATATCACCTTATCTTTCTGCAACGGGGATCGCTCTGCAGCCTTCAACTGAACTTCGTGAGCCGCCTCTCCCACACCGTGCTCTTCAAGCTGCTTAACCTTGTCCACCAAAACTGAATTGGTCTCCTTGAGCATATTGATCTCGCTGATCAGTCGCTCTGCCGTAACATCCTCCGCTCTGGCCTTGGCCGCTGCAAGTTCTTGCTGGAGCAGGAAAATGTTGGTATCGAGAGACATCACTTTGGCCTCCATCGCAGAGGCTTTGGCCTCAGCGGTTCCAAGGCGATCCAGATCCGTCTTGATCGAAGAAACCGAGGTATTGCGCTCTTCTAGAAGAAGACTGAGCTCGCGAAGACGGCCAGCAGACGCCTCACTCTGTAGAGAAGAGACAAAGCGCTCGTGGGACTCATCCTGCAGGTTCCGCTTGAGTGCCTTTACCGAGGCGTAGGCCCCGTCCAGAGATTTCTGCAGAGAAGCCGCTTTTGAATCACCAGCTGCCACCTACAAAGCCCCGCATCATAGATAAGTGAAGGAATCGAGCATGATAGTCACATGAAGTCAGGAAATGGCGTCACCATATCACGAAGACCTTCTATTTCACCCGTCTGGTGCGCCATTTTCCGTCGCAAATCATGAATCTCGGCTTGAAGCTGCACAACCTCTGTCCTATCTTGTTTTGAACTTCGCTCTTGGACGCCCTCAAACTCAGAAATTTGCGCCTGCAGCTTCTCGCGAAGCTCTGTTATGGTTTTTGCCTGTTGTGTCACCTCTTCTGAAAGCTCATGACGGGCAGCATCAGAGGCCTCAAGACTTTCCTGCAGCAGCGCGATAGCCTCATCCTTCTCGTATACAGCCGCTGTAGCATCCTGCAATGACAATGTGAGGGTTTTATGTTGGTCCTGAAGCTGCACTTTTTCATCCGAGACTTGATTAAATGCTTGTGTCAGAGCTTCTCGGTCTGATGCCTGCTGCTGGCTCTGCCACTTCATCACCAGCAGCGCGTCCTCAGCCTCGCTCAATCTTTGGTGAAGATGTTCGACCGTCCGCGTCGTCTCATCTTCGTACGATTGCTTGGGCTCAGGGGTCACTCCCAGCAAACCAGGATCACGGGGCGAAGACGTGTGCGCCAATTGCAAGTTCGTCGGAACTGCTGGATGCTCACTGGGCGCGACAAAAAGAGGGAGATTAGTACGAAGAGTTCTTTACTGGCAGTCTTTACGCATGCTCAATGGGGTAGGCTAGAAAGTCTAACTTTGCAGGACCACGCGATCATTGTGGTTGCGAGAGTCTTACCCCCTGGGCGATCTTAGCGGATATTCGATGTGTGGCGGGGGGTTGCTTGCAATGGATGGTTGTTTCTGCATGTCCAACCAAGCCTCCTGCACTGCAAATACATCAATTCAAACCGTTTGACGCGCAGCGCTAATGAGAAGCGATGGAGGTCAGCGCGTCACATAGCTGATCGTGCCACCCCGGACAGATCATAATTTGGAAATGGCAACAATCCGCGAACCCACGCGGTGAAGAATAACTGCTCAAGAAAACGCACCTCTCTCTTTGGGAGAGTAGAGCACTAGTCTCCGTCGTGAGAGCTCAGAGCAAGACCTGCCCTTCCTTCCCGGTCGCGACGAAGATCCTCTGCTGAGCGAGTTTTTGAATCAAATCGATTTGCCACCTGCCACAAACTGCCATGGAGAAAAATCAGTGTCGGTAGCAATCGGGGGGCACGAGTGGATCGCTGCCACGTTCCTCGCTTGAATGCAAACGGAGCAACGCTTGACCGCTATGTTCAGAAGAAGAAAGCCGAGGTGGGGGGAACAGGTCGTCCTAAGTTGGGCATGGCCAGCGAGCCCCAATCAGCGAGAGCTGGGACTTCGTTGGCGCGACGTTCTCGCGTCTTTCCTCCACTACAGTGTCGCGTTCAGGCGGAGGCTCCCTACCCCGCCCCACAATCTTCAAGAACTCGGCATGACCTCCGGCGGGCCCGACGCCCTCGAGGCCGCTGGCTTCCTGGAGCATAAGTGCAGCGCTACACACCAACAGCAGGACGATACTGAGCAGCGCCAACGGCAGACAAAATCGCTCAAGTCTAGCACGAGGAACACCAGCCACTTGCTTCGTTTGCGGGGGGCCGCAGAGCAGAGGGAGGTTGAGGACCTGGGCGAGGAGCATGCGTGCAGCAGCGGTGCTCCACGCACTGCTCTGCTGTATTTTTGCAGCAACTTTGGGGTCTTCTGCTCTGCCTGCGGAGAAGAGCTGCGGCTCAGGTGGCATTATCCGGTTGAGTCAAGCAGAGCGGGGGGAGGTTCTGTCTCGCGGGAATGACTAAGCCACCCGATTTCAGTGCGTGTGCTCTGTGGCCCCGTCGAGCAACCGCCTTCTTCTCGTTCGTCCAGAAGCACAGGCAGGCTGTGGAGACGCAACTCTTGCAAGAGCGCAACATTCAGATGGGGCAGTCTTCTACAGAGACGATGCAGGCGATGCAACAGCAGTATGCCCGACTGCTGAGGGCGAGGAGGGCGAGGAGGGCGAGGAGGGCGAGCAGGGAGAGAGCGATGCGAAGATGAGTGAGATCAAATGAACGCGTGCTTTTTATTTTTCAGGTCACTGACTTGCGGCCCATCTCAGTGCCAATGTGAGTTCCCGCGTGCCTACGGTAGCAAGTCAACTAAGAGGGTTTGAAATGTGTCGCTTCGTTAGCGTCCCATCAAATTCAGGAATGTCAATGACAGCTTCGGCACCCGGCGTTGCCAGAAAGGAGGTCCCAGCTGTGGCTTGGTCTGGGTCCGGCATCAGTCTGCATGGTAGCCACCAAACCGCATCACTCGAAATGGCAAGAAAAAGACCTGACCCAAGAGCGTGAACAGGAAGACAAGATTCAAGGTAGCGCAGGGCGGCTGAACCGCGACCAGAGATTCACGGTTGGGAGAGGACCGTGCAGACTTGCGGTACTTGGCCATCTCGTGCTTTGCCAAGTCGTCCGAGTGCCTCCTGATCAATACAATAATAAAAGTCAGCCCTTATTCGCGAATAACCCGAAAGAACGCGCGAGAAGAAAGGGAGCGCTGGACAGAGCCGCAGAGCACACGCACTGAAAGCGGATGGTTTAGTCATTTCCAAGAGGCAGAACCTCAGGCGGTGTCTCTCGTCCTCGTGCAGCGCAGCATCGACTGCCTGGGCTAGCGATTTCTGGTAGCGTGCTGCAGATCCTTGTCCCGCGAAACCGAAGAGCTCCCCACCCCCTTCAGTAGACCCGTCTGCGCCGTCCATGGCATCCACTGCGTCCGCAACCTCCTCGATATTTTTGCCCATTTCAACGTTGCCAAGCTTCTCTTTCACCGACTGGATGCGCAAGAAGTGCACAAGTCCAGGCGGTACTCCGGTGATGAATACAGCTATGGCGTGGCCCTCAACTTCTTCAATCAAGGCTATAAGTGCCCCTAGGGCCGTAGTATCCACGATGTCCATCTCCGACAGATCAAAGACAAGTGCCGCCAGGTCCTCGTCCCGCTCCGAAGCCTCATCTCTCTGCGCCCAAGGGCCATTGGTATCAGTAACAGGCTGCAACTGTCCCTTCAAGGTTCCCCGCTTCGGAAATTAGACTTCAAGACCAGAAGCATAGTCTCGGGGGTCGCAAAAATGGAAGTAAGGACACCTTCGACCGCTCCATCGCTTCCTTGAATTGCGATGATATAATGTTTCTGAGAGAAGAGGCAGCAGAAAAATTGAGATCACCTTCAACGCGGATGATCAGGATTCCTCTTCCAACAATCTTCTCTGGAATCAGCTGTTCTGCATCAGTGCCACCTTTCCCAATGTTTGAAGCGCCAGGGAGGTAAACGATAAGATACTGTTTGTTCACGCGAACCACCTTCGGTCGCGTCGACTTGTAGAGAACCTCAGCTCCGCAGAGTGCGACTGAGATGTAGATACCAAGCTCCAGGGCGACAAAGGCAGTGATAACGAAACACGTCACCAAGAGCGCAAATTCCTTCTTAGACGATTTCCAGAGAAAGGTCGCCTCCGAGGGATCCACAAGAGAGAGTGCGGCGACAATAACGATAGCTGCTAGCACCTGAGTCCGAAAGGCATACAGGATCAAAAATGCTACACAACTTGAGATCCTGCGGGGGAGAATGAGCAACTTCAAGGTAGGCAATAGAAGAGACATAGGGATACATTTTTCGGCATGTAGTAGAAAAGCTCGGTCAAGAAGAGAAGTGTGAACATGATCACAAAACTCGTCACGAGGTTGCACATCGGTGTCTGCGAATTGTACGAGGCGTTGACTGCCGAGCGACTAAAACTTCCCACAACAGGGTAGCAGCTCGTCATGCCGCCAATCACATTGGCCATTCCTTGCGCGAAGGCCTCCTGTTCTGGTCGAACCTGGTACTTGCGCATCGTTGCAAACTTAGTCTCCACAGCAATACTCTCGAGGTAGCCGATGATCACGATCTGGATGGTGATCGAAACTAGGCGTGGGATATTGTCGAAGAAACCAGGCGGAACGCCGAACGGAGGCAGACCAGTTGGGATAAATCCGGTGATTTTCACGCCGTGTTCGTCCAGACGAAGCCCCCAGGAGCAGAGAATGTAAATCACAACGACAATAAATGCCCAGGGCATTTTTGCAGCTATACGGAGATACGGATGCACCTTGATCTGAGGAAAGAAGATGACCTTACCCTGCCCGAGCTTCTTGACAACGTAGAGAAAGACCATTGCAACGCAGCCCATGACACAAGTGGGAGCGTTTGTCTTGTCAAGCTGTGAAAATAAGTCATAGATGCCTTCATGAAGGCGACCTTTCCGAATGGGATAGCCCATGATGTCCTTCAGTTGAGACATGGCAATGATCAAACCTCCCGCTGAGGTGAACCCCGAAATTACTGGGTGGGGAACAAAGTTCATCACGAACCCCAGCACAGGCCCCAAAACGACCTGCAACGTATGTTTGATCAGTGGGTCCAGTCACATCTATGCAAATACCGCACGATGACATTTTCGCGTTAAGACCCAGACAGTATAGTCTCAATAAAATCAGGATGGCGTTCAAAAGAGCAGCTCTTAATGGACGTGTGACTTGAACAACCTGAATGATGCCAGCCATTAGCGCGATTGAAGTTGCGTACTGCCAGTAGACATCGTTTGGTATTGAATTTTCGCAAACCGGACACGAGGGCCACTCATCGGTAGGCAGATTCCCATCGTCGTTCGGACAAAGCCGGTTGCACGCGGGAACTCCCCCTGCCACCAGCAATGAAACAATCGCTACAGGACCGATACCCATTTGCCGAGAAGAGCCAGTAAGAAAGTAAATTATCAACGGCGCGAAGCCAGAGTAGAGCCCAGCAATAAGCGGTAGACCAGCAACATCTGCATAACCCATGCCTTGCGGAATCAACATGCAACCCACCACCAGACCCGCCTGAAGATCCTGCATAAATCTGGACAAGAAGCACAGTTAGAGACAGGTGACATCAGACTGCCAAATAGCTGAAGATGTGCTCAAATGTAGTAGCCATTTGAGCTCATGAATCAGGAGCTGCAGGAGCTTTGCACCAAGCGTGGCGCTAGAGCAGGACAAATTGCGAGACAAGAGAAGGGTTGTTCGGTGAGGGGCCAACTTGGCAACGGTGTACTGGGGGAGCCAGTCGATAACAGGGAATCGATCAGCCAAAAACCGGGCAAGAACAGCCCAGGTAAGTGCTTGATATACATTTTCGTAAAGCCATTGCGCCATCGAGTTAGCTCCTGAAGACAGCTCTTCGCAAAACGACCTAATTTCCCGGCTCGGTGACTTTGTGACGAACGGGGCTTGAACGCAAAACACTCCATTTGAAATGCAGAGAGCAAAATTTCCAGAGAAGAGGATTGGGTGACCACCCGGGTGGCTCGGAATCAGCGCCAATGCGGAGTTCTTGAGGAGTTGGACTGTGGATCTTCGGTGCAGCGACCTGGTTCAGAGTTGGAAGTGTCACCAAAAACGAAAAAATGAGAACCATGTTCCTGCACACTGGCTGAAGGCAAAGGCAAAAAAATGTGGCACCAATCAGCGGATCGCAGGGCGAAGGAGTGGGGGCAGTTTACATCCATTGCTACTCCATCGGGCCTAGAATCTCGCAAGTTTGGCGGATATGTCAGTGTAATTCCTCCTGCCAGGTGATCCTCATCCAGCGATATCTCATGGTCGGCACCGTGCTTCACCAATGGATGGTCCCCGTCAATATTGGTGCGGTCGAAGTTATCGCCAGAACCTCCGCCGTTCGGCTGCAAGCTACTCGTACCGTGCGCGGCCATTGTGTCCCAAGAGCGCCCCAGTGAGCTGGTGTAGATCTTGCCTGCCTCCCTGCGTCAGAGTTCTTTCCTGTGTCCAACGCGCGTCCAACACACGGTCAGATACCACTGGACAATCAGAGGGCGGCTCCCTATCGACATGTCAGCATGAATTAATGATCGGCCAATTGGTCGGCTATGGATCCGCGGGTTCCAAAATTGTAAGGAAGGCGACCTGATCCCGGAACCCGAGGCGCGGTAGGATGTGGTGGAATGGAACACCAGCTCCTGCCCACGACGTCGCTAATCCAAATCAGGGACCGCAGACTTCCGAAGACGGGGAGAAGGCAGCCTCCCGGCCTCGCCAAAGTTCCGTTCCGACCGATCCGCCTCTTTCGAGCTGAAAAAATGTGTGGAATGTGGTTTTCATTCAGTGTGAACCGGCCCGTTTCCAACCACTTGCTGCACTGCAGTTTGGACCGTGACCCGCGTCAGGGTGCGGAACGAGACACACGCTTGGCTACCGGAGACAAGCAACGATGGTTGATTCAGGAGGTGTGTCTCTGCGCTGGTTACTGTATTTAGTTTCTGTCTCCTGGATCTAGCGGGCTCTGATTTTGTATGCTTCCAAACAACTCTGTTGTGTCAAGGAGCTACTGTCCTGCTGTGCGGCCAAAGCACAGATTGCTCTTGCAAGGGAGGAAGTGTTTGTGTGTGTGTGTGTGTGTGTGTGTGTGTGTGTGTGTGTGTGTGTGTGT
>ENA-UOXV01007012-UOXV01007012.1-marine-metagenome-genome-assembly--contig:-NODE-7012-length-11569-cov-6.811881_pt1 | contig 11569 bp, 15 predicted proteins | sample MGYA00238165_ERZ766961 | MGnify/ENA primary metagenome ERZ766961 (study PRJEB28924, sample SAMN03173240) | marine metagenome | biome: Marine; feature: Water; material: Subsurface seawater | place: North... | reverse complement strand
CTTTCTCATCTTTCTCATCTTTCTCATCTTTCTCATCTTTCTCATCTTTCTCATCATCGTTCTCATCAGACCCTTTTTCAAACCCCTCAACAAACTTTGTTGTTGTGTACAAGAAACTTAATGCACAAATCCCTCCCAATACTGGAGACACATACGTGACACCGATTATGACGGCTAACAATATAAGTTTACCGAAAATATTATTCATAATTCGTTTATGAGCATTCTTATTTAATACAACAGAAACCACATAAATGGCTGTGATGACCATACTAAGAATCATTATATTCTTTTTTATCATTTGAATTGGTGATTTCATTGTATTTACTCTTTATTGTAGATATATAATAAAATATGTATAAATTGTGGCACGAAATGTCGAAATACAAATTAAAATATTCGTTTCATATAGTAATACGTACTGTATGAATAGTCATCCAATAGGATTGTATGCATCTGAGTATATTGGCGATACGAAACAAACGAAGCCATCAAATAATGAACCAAGTAAAGTTAATCAGTTATTAAATCGCATTAATGGTAAACGTCGATCACAGACACCTCGGTATAGGCCAGCAGATGAGCCGACTGTAATTGATGATGCGGATACGGATGATTATAATTTCAATCCGCCCCAACATCCCGTTTCTGCTGGAATAAATCGAAATAGCGAACAATCGGATGATTTTCCTATAAATCCCGATAAACTACAATCTAATCCAAATGATTTCAATGCAATCCCTGATTTGGATATTGCATATGCTGATAATAATGCAGGATCCCAGCCAAATAATAATTTGCTTAAGGGATATCCCTCGAATAATTCCGAATATGTATCAAATGGAGCTAGTTCGGGCGGAGATATGGTTAAAAAACTAGATTATCTGATACACATGATGGAAGAACAACAAGATCAAAAAACTGGTCACGTGACTGAGGAATTAATTTTATATTCGTTTGTTGGAATATTTATTATATTCACAATTGATTCATTTACTAAAGTTGGTACATATTCTCGGTAAGACTATTTATTCCTGTTTTTTTCTATTTTGGATAAAAACAGCAGTTATTTCCGTATATCGTACGATCGTACGATCGTCGTATTATTCTGGGTTATATGCGTCTTCATTTCCCGCAAAGAACCATCTAGACGACAAGTACGACGTTGATGTGTCTCCAAGCATTTTACCAACTACTTTTCGATTTGGCCCCAGCATGTATGTATAGTTGATCATGAAGTTACTCATTTCGTGGTCATAGTACCGCAGATCGGAAATTTGCCCAGCGAATCCTCCTCCCATACAGGCATATACATCACCATAGTTTTGTCGAGGAACCCCTGACAATTCGTGGCGACGAGCGAGCGTACCATTTATGTACACATTCACAAAATTCCCATCACACGTGAATATTATGGATACCCATTTGCGAACTGGGATATATTGAATCACTATAGATTCGTTCTGGTTCGCGAATGTGTTCATACGAATATCGAGATCTATACGGTCATTTGTAGACACATTGTCTTTTGTCGATGTCGCGTACTTTAGGTACATTCCTGGGGCGTTATTCGGTTTATTGTATCCTGTTGTACCATCGAGTCCTGCGTTCCCTTTGTGGAATATATGATGCGCCTTAGATCTGTCTTCATCATCCCCATCCACAAATACCCAAACTGACCAAGTGAATTCGACACCTTTATCTTCATCGACAGATCTGTTGATTGGTTTCGATCCCTTAACGTTTGGATTTTGGTGTATATGTATTAAATCCTTTGCTGGGACCAATCCATCTATAAGAACCACCTTTCCACTAGGAGTAACTGCCCAAGCAAGCATCATTGTTCCAAAGCGTAGTACTATTACAAATACTAGCACGACCAGTAGTAAAAATGCAATTTTCCCAACAACTGAATTCGACTTTACGAATTCGGCTCCTGCATTCATGTTATCGTTTGTTGAGCCCATTTGTGGCCATTTAAAAAATGATGCATCCATATTGTCCGATAATATATTTCGTACGATTATAATATGTAAAGATTATAATCATATTTTGTGTATGAGAGTAGTATGATCAGTCGAATAATTGGTTAAATTGGGGTACCATCAAAATCATTTGCCCGTTCAAATGCGTCGTACAACCCCTCTGTAATAAATGTAATAACTGTTTCAAAATTTTTCATCGTACATTTCGATTTGATCGTTTCAAATCTAATCGATAATTTAACCATATTAGATTCGGGTATGTCGATACATTCTGCAAGAATGGATGATATAGGAAGTCGCTCGGTATCGGGTGGTATTTTTAATTTCGATTGAATTTTATCAGACATTTTAATCATAATTTTCGTATTCCCTTCCGTTCGAATTTTACATTTTGCATAATGTTGTGGTTCTTTTAATGATTTAAATAAATGTTTAAACAAAACACTAACGCTAATATCTATATCACTAAGAAGTACATATTCATAATCGGTAATTATATTACCACTCTCGATATTAAAGTTTTTAATTGCATTGTCTATTACTAACATATCATTTTTATTGGCTGTATCTTTTACAATGAATTCAAATTTTTCCTTAAATGATTTAGGTACTTGACAATAAAATTCGTGTACTTTGCCTGAATCATTTGATGCAAATTCTATATCAATACTACTCATTTTACAATGTAACGATATTTAAATACCACATTGTTATTTATAATATTTTACGAATTATACAATATTATTCGTAATACAGTAATATAAAAATTCTAACTAGAGTGGAACGCTAATATTATTAGTTCGTAATAATGTCAATTGTAGATTTAATACTGTTTAATGACTTTAATTCTGAAAAACAACGAGAAATCATTGGGAATGTAATGTCCACAGTAAACTCGACAATTGTGTTTTTTTGTAAACTTACTGGTAGTTCAAATATGAAATTCCTCGTCGGTATGAACACTATAGCATCAAAGATGTTTTTACTGATGTATGATCCAATAATTAATACAAGATTGGATGAATGTAGAGGAACTATCCAGCAACCAATTTCTGTAAGCAAGGAATTTCTTAAATTGGTGAATGAATATAATACATTGTTACTCGAATACAATCAATATCTGAATATACAGCGATATAACAGTGAATATTTATCGAGTATACCACAAACCAATATAAACAACATACCTACAACAGGAAACACAAATGTTCGATCTGCATCAGTGGTAGCAGGTAATTCGTCTAATATAGAAACGACCAATAATCATATGGAGAATGATGTAAGTGGTGAAGGATTATGTGTGGATGATGGATATATATCAAGCGATGATGATTCGTTTGGTGAGTTTGATATACAAAATGTACTATAGAGGGATGTGATTATACAAGTATGTTTTTATATGCAACTACTGTATATATATTATGAATAATTTAGTTATAGGCGCAGCCATCGTTATATTGATAATAATCGTTTATTATCTAGCCGCTGGTGGCGGAACATCATTATCTACAATGCAGAGTGCCGAGATAGAAACAGTTGTTCCATCGAGTAAATTACCTACAAGCGAATCTTCAAATTTTACATATTCAACCTGGTTCTTTGTGCGCGACTGGAGTGATAAATATGGAATGCAAAAGGTCATACTTCAAAGAGGATCTGATGCTACATCGATTGGATCGGGCGGGATACATAAAATATATCTAGGTGAAACAGAGAATAATATGAATATCGCAGTCAATTATCTCCCTCCATCTGGAAATGGGACGGCAGATCCAGGTACGCATATATGCAAAGTATCCAATGTTCCTCTTCAGAAATGGGTGAATCTAATTGTTAGTGTATACGGTAGATCGATGGATGTATATATAGATGGAAAACTAATCCGTACGTGCGTATTGCCTGGGCCAGTAATGTCTCCCGAACCAGATGCGAGTATTAGTATAACACCAAATGGCGGATTCGTCGGATTCACGTCCCAATTTGTATATTGGTCAAGCGCAACAAATCCGTCCGAGGCAAAAGCCATTTACAAAAAGGGTTATGGTGGGTCTGTTTTAGGAAATTTATTTAATAGATATAGAATGCAATTATCATTTATAAAGGATGGTACGGAAATGACTAGTTTCCAAATTTAATAATGTCTCTGTATACCATAGTATAATATGACAATTCCACTATTTCGCACACGATATAATAGTGTTCTCACAAACCAGAATCATACTGCCGATGTTGGTAATACAGTATCCACATATAGAACAATGATGCGACGTCTTGATATGCGTAAACCATCTACAATTCCTCCAGTGAAAGGTGGTGTATTGTATCAGTCATCAAGTCATTCAGAATATCTCCGAATGAGAACTCTTCGTAAAATACTGTAATTCGATGATTCGATGATTCGATGATTCGATGATTCGATGATTCGATGATTCGATGATTCGCGATTATTTGTACAAATTTTCAGATAAATTTGTATAAATTCGACACCATATTAATTCGAACCTTTATCTTTTATGTGCGACCAATGACTCTGTAATATCAAACGCGATAATGTTATCTTATCGTACCACGATATATGTGGTGAAATTGCATCCATAAAAATCGTATTACAATTATCGTGTATTCCGTGGGCATATATTGGTGTTGTGTACCCGTGCGTTGCGATACGCACAATATCTTCTGGATAAATATCTGTCTGCATTATCACTGTATATTTATTCCCCCTATAATATGGCCATCTTACATCAAGTATATATTTACTGGGGCATATATAAGAATCCAATAATATTTTATCTGATATGCGAATATCTGTATTGGATGTAACTAATTCATGTGGTATAGTGAGTTTATTCGTATCATATATTTTATTAATTACCCACCCAAACGTATCTTCTGGATTACTTCCAAACCGAATAAATGGGGTGAATTCACCGTTCCGCATACAAATATGGCAGCTCAGTTTACCATTTCGTGTGCCAATTGCGTGAATTGATTTCGTAAATTTTTCAATATCTAAGTATTCAAATTTAGATGGTTTACTAGGATCATTTGTATTTTCCATTGCGGTATGTTATTTTATTAATATATTTACAGACGAGTTTATTTACGAAATTGATTCGATTGGTGAGTTGAATCAAATAATAATATAAATCAAACAAAAACGCGAATATTCTAAAATAAAAATGAAAGTAGTCGTATTTGATACAGAGACAAATGGACTTCCTAAAGAAAGGTTTTCATCATATTCTGAAAGTGAAAAATGGCCTCATATCGTACAACTGAGTTATGTTGTGTTCGATACCGATACAAACACAGTATGTCGGACGGAAGATGATATAATTCGAATTGATGATTCGGTTGATCTCCCACAAGAATGTGTTGATATACACAGAATCACTCGCGATATGACGCGAACGACTGGTATCGATATTCGTATTGCTCTGGAAAAATTCAAACAAGTGATTTCCAACACAGATTGTGTTGTTGGTCATAATGTGCGATTTGACAGAGATATGGTTTGTGCCGAGGCATTTCGATGTGGTCTTGGAAATTTATTCGAACGAACCGATAATGACAAATCAGCTGAATGTAAAGTTCGAAGTAAACTCAGTCGTATCCCTGAATATTGTACAATGTTGAAGGGTAAGGATGTAGCCAAAATCGAGCGTATTAGTAAAACGAATGGACGAATTTATTACAAGAATCCGACTCTGACGGAACTCCATATGAAGTTATTTGGATCTGCTCCAGAAGGGACGCACGATGCGGTTGTTGATGTGCTGGTATGTTTGCGATGTTATATGAATATCAGACACAATGGTGTAGATGTGTGTACTGATTCTCCATCAGTACGTCGATTATGGGCATCGCAATTAGAACATTTGTCGGATTGTGGTCGCAAATCTAATACGACCACCTAATTTGAAAAAGAATGTACGTTCTATAATTGAACGTACAGTCGAATATATTTATTCTATTATATATTTTTTACTGATATTGTGTCGGTTCTTATTTATGACGCGTGTTACCAGCATATATACCGCTTTTCACCAAATTTTGTGTATACTTAGTCCCTCCCCAATTTGTATCCATTGGATTTCCACTCATACCATCTAGTTCACTCGCATGTTCATTTTCCATTGAATCTAGTGGAACATTTTTCCCTATATATTGATTATTTGGATCAAAACTAGGATAACTTCCTTTGTTGTATATTGGGTCTTCTCTTCCCGCGTCCATTAGTGGGTGTTTGTTGGCCGACGCATTGGCCGACGCATTGGCTGGAATACCAGATTCACCCGCAGTTTGGTTCGATGGATCCGCGTGTACTTTGAATTGTTTAGATCCTTGTGCATCATATGATTCGCGCATAAATAGAATTGGGCATCGTAGTCCATTTGCACGCTGCCATTCAATGAATTCAGTGTATTCTTCTAAATTATCAAATTGTATAGGATTTACGCCTGGCACCATTGCGCGTTTTGAATTATATAGATATAATTTGTCACCTTTCTGCATCAATATATTGGGGCAGTTAGACGAATTATCTGATTTATTATGTGATGTAAACTTTTCGACAATAATATCACGTTTAAATACTGATATGTATATACCGAGTGCTATAATAGTTGCAAATATCATGTAACGACCGAGTTCTCCAAATATTTTTAACTTTGTTGACATTGAAAGATAGTTCGTGGCTACCATGTGGGGATATAATATTCATATATAGTAGACGCGATTGTAATGTTTAATTTTCAAGATATTCCAAACGATGTAGACGAAGTTTCTTCTCCAAAAAATAGCGAATCAAATCCCCTCACAATTTTTCAATATTTCGCACACGACAATCCTGAATATATCATAGTATTGGCACACGCATCTTGGTGTGGTTATTGTAAAAGGATGTACCCAGAGTGGAACAATGCATGTGATTATATGAAAGGGAAACTCCATATGATTTCAATTAGTAATGACATTATAAATATACTTGACAGTGAAACGGGTGGTAATTTGGGGAATCTCCCATCGAATTGGTCAATTCAGGGATTTCCAACTGTATTTGCAGTTAAAAACGGATCTGTTACTGATACATTAACAGGGGGACCAGATGCGCTACGCCAGTGGATCGATGGGTTTGTTAGTGTACCTACGCCAAAATCAGCTCCCTTCGATATAACGAATGGGCGCAAACAAACGCGAGTCAAAGGAACGCGAGTCAAACGAACGAATGGGCGCAAACAAACGCGAGTCAAAGGAACGCGAGTCAAAGGAACTCGAGTCAAACGAACGAATGGGCGCAAACGAACGCGAGTCAAACGAACGAATGGGCGCAAACGAACGCGAGTCAAACGAACACGAGTCAAACGAACGAATGTGTGCAAATAAACACAAGTCAAACAAATTAATGTGTCACAATAAAGAAAAATTGAATTTAAAGATACGTGAATGATACGATATATACTCCCCAACACATATTATTCCTAAATATGAAATTCTGTGATAAATGTTCAAATATGTTCTATATCCGCCTTACCGATAAGGGCGACGGTGTAATGTACTACTGCCGAAAATGTGGAAATGAAGATTCGAACGTTGATGCCGATGATTGTTGTATATCATCAAATATAAATATATCTGACACATCGTATCAGATAAATGAATTCACAAAATTCGATAAGACATTGCCTCGAACAAACAAAATGAAATGCCCGAATATACAATGTTGTTCAAATGATACGGGTAATGGAGAAATTGTAGGTACATCAAATCAATCAGAAGTTGTATATATTAAATACAATGAAGTGGATATGAAGTATGTATACATTTGCTGTAAGTGTGATACACACTGGACAACTGATATTAAGTCATAATCCGACCTAATTATTTATCGGATTATGATTCGTATATGATCAAATTATAATTCTGTTGATGCCCATCGCATAGCCTCTTTTTGGAGGCGACTTCTTATTTTTAAATCGGTCACACATATATTTGCGGTACTAATACACATTGATTGGGACATTAGTAATTTGAATGTATTTGGTGATAAAATTCGATTAATCCCATCATCCATACATGTGTTCATATATCGAATTGCATCGTGCATTTTATTTTCATCCAAATCTCCATCGACTAATCCAACCATTGTAGATAGAAACACATTATTTAAATTTTGATATAGTTCGGTTGGAATAGAATTTAATTCCTCTGTTGTAAAATTCGGTACTACAAAATTCTTTGCATTCATCATTATATCGACAAATTTATCTGGATGACGAATATGTTTGGCGACAGATCCATACATTCCAATAGTTAATTTGCGCATATCGTCGTCTATCTTAGTATTCATTCCAAAATCGATCATTCCAATATTGATTCCATTTCCATCTGTTCGTGGAACACAAATAATATTTCCAGGATGTAAATCTGAATGTAGATAAGTAGATTCGTTAGAGAATACAGCAAATCCAACTGTTTTGGACAGAGTAGAAAATACAGTTTCTTTATCGCGAACGTTATCTATGTCAAATATAGAATGTCCATCCAGATATTCTAGTAAAATATACTCATTTTTGTCGATTGAATGTTCTTTATTTGGATCATTGTATACAGTTGGTATAACCAAGGTATCGATCGAATCGGTCATTTCATTTTTACAGCAAATAGTTGCGGCGATTTCTTCTCCAAAGTCGCATTGTGTCAGTATATAATCTCGTGTATCAACCAATGATCTGAGTGATTCAAGTCCCTGTCGAATTTTTGGAAAAAAACTACTGAATCGCAAAATGGTATAATATATTTTAATAAATTCGGCGTGACCAGTCTTAATACGCGAATAAATATTACAGCGTTTTGTTTTCAGTACATATCGTCGATGTGAATTACACAACTTGTTTGTACACTGATCCGTATCGGAGGAACATTCACAACAGCATTTTCCGTGTGCGAAAAACACTAATCCTACCATACCACTTCTACAAGGTGTTTGAGAATCGAGTGTCAAATCATATGATTCTACGACCCGATTAACCAATCCTCTATCAATGTCCGATTCATCGAACGATGTATTATTTGTTTGCTTCTCGAATATTTTCATAACGGTTTTTGAAAAATAACCAGTTGGGGTGTTTCCAGAAAGCGCTTGAAAAATTTTCACGCATAGGATATTATGATGAATTAGTCGCTCCAACCAATCGTTAATAAATTCATCATATGTTTTCATAAATAAAATATATGGTAGGACCGACGCAATAGTTATACGGATTATATTAAATGATCCCATTAGATATAGATATATATATATATATCTACTATTTTTATTAGAATAAATATTACACAGAGCATATTCAATGAAATACTTATTGTTTTACTTTTATTCCAGTACACCCATATTTATTTGCCATGTTTTCGGATATTGTGCTGCACAACCAACCAACTAATAGGAACCAAATTGCTTCGGAAACTGTATCCTTAAGTATTAAGAACTTAAATAAAGAATCTTGTATATTTTTAACATTATCATCATCTGTCGGTATATTGAAAATAGTCGAAGAAAAAGAATCCCAATTTGGTCCACTCAAATCATCTGGTTTGAGTGCATTCAGAAATATTGTGGGGTTACTGTAAATCCAACTAATAGATGCACCAACCTTTTCGGGAAGGGGTGTATTTAATTCAGGTTTCCTTAACAATTTAACTACATCTTCTCCGATTAAAAAATTCGAAACAGCATATCCTATTGTGTTTGAAAATGGGGTCAACCATCCAGTAAATGAAGTCAACATGAGTGACATTATTGTCATTGGTAACGTAAAAAATAGCAATGTATATTGCCATACTTTAGAACGTGTTATTGATTTATTTACAGCCTTGCAGTTTCTTCCAACTGTAAATGTATTGGTCGCAGCCATTACTATGGTCGCAATACATATATATATACCAAAAATCATCCATCCCTTTGTGGATGTTGTTCCCCCCGAACTATATATGTATTTGGTTATCACATAAAAGAGTGTTATTATTGAAAACAATACGAATCCGCTACCACTTGAACTATGTGTTCCCATTTAGGATTTTATATTATACAATATAAATATTTTTTAGTAAAGTAAAAATCGGTATAATAGTATAGTGTAACAATATAATTCGATGGATTCCGTGTTGAATGATATGTTTATAAATACAAAATCGACTCCAGAAAATACATCCCATCTAGTTGAACATGGGATGCGATATTTTATGTCAAATACCCTTCACAAATGTCACAAGAAAAAAATGGAATATAGTTATTTGGTTACAAATATTATATATTTCGGATTATTGTTATTTGTATTTATCGGTATACTCATATTTAAACGATACAATAGAGAAACACCACAACAATTAAATAATAGAATTAATGAAAAGGAGTCGTATTTATATACTAAAATGCAGATATACAATCAGCAGAGTCGGAAAGTTGACGACGGAATGATAACCGATATTCCTGTATGGTAAATGGATCCATTCATACAAATGTACGAATGGATAAATATTTTATGAACCTATATAATAAATGGATATTGTGAATGAAGAAACGACTATTGACCAGTCGATCGATGATATGGATATACCCAGTATCGATACAAATGATACAAACGATACAAACGATACAAACGATACAAACGATACAAACGATACAAACGAACCAACCAATGTGGCGTACGATGTGGCGGTGAATCGGTTTTTCGAACTAAAAAATATATACGAGGACCGACATAGACGTGACAAAAGAACCGTACAACGAAAAACTAAAAAAAAGCAAAAGAACGATCGTATTAAGAAAGTCGTTAAGAAATTTGGAAAAACTAAAAAGACCACATCGTACCCTAAAAAGTGTGTTATATGCGGAGGTAACGGGGGATCTATATTTAGTATTGATGCTGATAGGATGACAGCAAAATGTAATGCCAATAAACGGTGCTCGTTTGAAATAGATATTCGCAGGAAACAAGTTAAACCAATGAACAATGTGATCCATGATACGATCGCATCAGAATTGATTGAACATAAGGATAGATTTATTGGATATAAAAACCAATTGATGTTTCTTACAAATAAAAACCAGTCTGGTATAGTAGGACAGGATTTACTTTCTGAAATTTCTGAGCAATTAAATATTGTTAATTTTGGAATAGATGAATTCGACGAAGTTATTGATCATAAAGTGACGATACTTTATGGTTCTGAGTCTGATAGAACTGAACTTGATTTATTGCGGACAAATTTATCTGATATATTAATGGAAAAACAATCATTGGTTGATAAATTTAATGAAACTGGTAATGTTCAATTTATGCGTGATATTATTGAATTATATAGAACCCGTATCATTCCTACGAATGAGCGTATTAAAAATATTCGTGATGAAGTAGAACCATTTTCACACAAAAAAATGGAATTATGGACTGACACATTTCAACCAATTGATGGTGTAGACCGATCAGCAGATGTTATTAAATATTCTATCGATTGATTTGTATGAATATCAAATGTTTTATTCAAATGTTTTATTCAAATGTTTTATTCAAATGTTTTATTCA
>ENA-UOXV01007008-UOXV01007008.1-marine-metagenome-genome-assembly--contig:-NODE-7008-length-11572-cov-5.100721_pt1 | contig 11572 bp, 9 predicted proteins | sample MGYA00238165_ERZ766961 | MGnify/ENA primary metagenome ERZ766961 (study PRJEB28924, sample SAMN03173240) | marine metagenome | biome: Marine; feature: Water; material: Subsurface seawater | place: North... | reverse complement strand
CCCACTAAAAAATATTGTAAACAACCCTGTCAAATCAGAGATACTAAACATTGACTTTAGTTTATCCAATATTAAACCTGAACTGGTCGCCCCATCCCCAGTAAAAACGCCGAAATCATGTAAAAACAAATCCAATCTTGATAGAACACCTTCAAATCGAAGCCACAAATCACTATAATCTAAAGAGCTTAGCACCCTAATTTCAGATGCAGCCAAAGGAATTACAATACTCATTAGGCCAAAGAAAAACACCCAAATAAGAATTAAAGCTATCAACGCCGAAAGACCCATAGGTATTTTAAACTTTCCAATTTTGACTTTTTCTAATTTAACTGTAATTGGATGTGCCAGAATGGAAAGAATACCGGAAATAAGAACATATATGACAATATTTCTTAAATACCATAGAAAGAGGATAAGAATTAAGGATAACCCAATTCCAATAATCCAACGCCAAGTATTTGATATTTCTTTCATTAAAGCAGGGTAATTAGTTCCTTTTCAATTATCTCATGTCTCCCGTCAAAAGTAATTAATTGAAAATCTATTTGGGCTTTTTCCCACAATCGTGTATTCTCATCAATCTTTTCAGAAGTAAAAAATTCATCTTCCGTTCCAAAAACATACTGAATTCTCATTTCATTGAACTTTGAACTATACTTTACCCAATCCATTTCTGGAGGAATAGAACCTGCCCATAAAATTGCTCTTTTAAAATTGAAATTGGTATCTGAAATCCATCTACATGCTGTGGCAATTCCTTGGGAAAAAGCAAAAACATTAATGGACTGATTTTTCATTGAATATTTCTCTATCAATGAATTTAATAATATATCTAAATACCGATGGTTATCATTTATATCTGTTAACCTATCATCACTTGTCATCCAGGTCGCACCAACTCTTCCATGGTATCCCGACAAATAAAACCTACTTAATCCTTCAGGGATAATAATTAGGTTTTTTCCATTATCGAGCGATTTTAATTTTGCAGCAAAATATTTTGATTGTTGACCATAGCCATGTAAACAAATCCAAATTTGTTTTGGGTTATCTGTCTCACCTATTAAATAATATCGTGCCGTTCGAGGAACTTCAATAAACTCCTTTTGCATTATAAAAATTCATTAAATGCGGAAATGGCTTTTTTAATTCCAACGTTTATTTCTGAAATGTTGGCGTCCATCATATAACAAGGTGAAGTAACAATTTTATTCTCAATATCAACAACAATCTCGTTAACTTTAGTCATTTCAATTGAAGAACCAATAGACTCCATTCCTTCGCTAATTGCCCCAATTTCGTATGGGCTAGATTCATTTATTGAACCAACCGTTATCTTTGGGTTAATCTGAGATCCTTCAAAAGATTTAGAAATTACAACGGGACTCATACAAAATGCAGCTATCGGCAAATCAAGTTTTCTTGCATCAATAATCACCTTTTTAACTTCACTGTTGATACTACCCTGTGGACCTTCAATGGCCCAAGTAGTTAAATTTTTAGCAGCACCAAATCCTCCTGGAAGCACTAATCCGCTAAAATCAGCAATTGAAACCTTTGCTAAATCTAAAATATCACCTCTAGCTATTCTTGCCGACTCAACTAAAACGTTCCTAGTTTCATGTAATTCTTCACCATTGGTATGATTTATTACATGAAATTGATCTTCGTTAGGTGCGGCACATTGATACTCTATTCCTTTTTCGGCAAGAGCCAATAATATTAATACCGATTCGTGAATTTCTGATCCATCATATACTCCACATCCGCTTAATACAACAAGTATTTTCTTTGACATTGGGTAAAATTAGAATGATTAAGTGACTATTCCAAGTAAGTTGTAATTAGATCCCTTTTTTTTACAATAACTCTTCGATAATTTTATCGACACTAAAACCTTCAGATTCTGCTTTGTAATTTCGCACAATGCGATGTCTTAAGATTGGTTTTGCAACGGCCTTTACATCTTCAATATCTGGAGAAAATTTCCCATTAACCAAAGCATGACATTTAGCTCCTATTACCAAGTATTGAGATGCACGTGGTCCAGCTCCCCAGTTTAAGTATTTATTTACTAGTTCTGGAGCATTTTCTCCGGGTCGAGTTTTAGCAGTTAATCGCACGGCATATTCCATAACTGTATCAGTCACAGGAATTTTTCGAACTAAATTTTGATAAGCCACTATTTGCTCGCCAGAAATAACTTTATTTACTTTTTGACTGATGTTAGAAGTTGTGTTTTTAACCACATTCAATTCCTCTTCAAAAGTTGGGTAATCTACCCAAACATTAAACATAAAACGATCCAACTGAGCCTCTGGCAATGGGTATGTTCCTTCTTGTTCTATTGGGTTTTGTGTAGCTAGCACAAAAAATGGTTCGTCTAACTTATAATGATGGCCAGCCGTAGTAACCGATTTTTCTTGCATGGCCTCAAGAAGTGCAGCTTGGGTTTTGGGAGGAGTTCTATTAATCTCATCGGCCAAAATGATGTTGGCAAAAATGGGTCCTTTTACAAATTGAAATTTACGACTTTCATCTAGTATTTCAGCTCCTAAAATATCAGAAGGCATTAAATCTGGAGTAAACTGAATCCTGTTGAAATCCAGCCCTAATGACTCAGCAATAGTGCTAACCAGTAGAGTTTTAGCTAATCCAGGGACTCCAACAAGAAGGCAGTGTCCTTTACTGAAAATTGAAATAAGTACTAGGTCAATAACGTCTTTTTGACCAACAATTACTTTTCCAATTTCACCATTTAACTCTCTATATTGTTTTTGAAATTGTTGTACTAATTCTACGTCTTTATCTGAACTCATTCTTCAATTATTTCTTTGGGTTTTTCAACTATAGCAGGCAACCAATCATATTTAAACTCGCAGGTTCTATAATTCTCGTCCACTTTTATGAAAAAATTTCCAACTTTACCACTTATCCATTCATTCACTACTTCACTCTGTTTAAATGATTGTGTCATATTAGAAATAAGCTGATAATCTTGTTTTAGGCTGGCCTGATGAGCCTCTACCACTGATAACAACTTAATTAACCTGTAAGCTCTAGAACCATCTCTAAGTTGAGATATTTCAGGCCCTTTTATTTCTCCCACTTTTAGCTTATCCATTATTAGATATAATGAAGGATCTACCTGAGAAATTTGTTCCATTTCAAATTTTGAAGAACCTGTCATTGGATTAATCATGAGGCCGCCATTATTTCTAGACTCTTTGTCTTCACTAAATAAAATCGCCGCATTTTCAAAAGACAAAGAATCATGATTATTTATATTCATTATAAGGGTATCCAAAAATGATTTTGCCTCAAGTAAATCACTTGTCTGAACCTTTGGCGACATCAAAATGTGCCTAACATTAACCTGTTGTGCTTGTCTTTTGATGAGTTGAATAATATGAAATCCAAATTCTGTTTCTACAATTTCAGAAACTTCACCAATTTCTAAAGTAAATGCTACAGCTGCAAATTCGGGCACCAACTCACCTCGTCCCATAAAGCCAAGCTCTCCATTCTCTCTAGCCGAACCAGGATCTTCAGAATACAAATATGCCAATGTTCCAAAATCTTCTCCCGCTACAACACGATCTCGAATACTACCTAATTTGGCCTTAACTCTAAGTTTCTCATCTTCATTTACAGGAGGTTTTCGTACTATTTGTGCCAATTCAAACTGAGCGCTTATTTCAGGTAGACTGTCATTTGGTATTTGTTTAAAAAATTCACGAATCTCACCAGGAGAAACTTCCACTGACCCAGTAATATTCTGCTGCATGGTTTGAATCATAAGCTGTTCCTCAATTGGATCATGAAATTCTATTTTTATTTCTTCGACTGATTTCTCGTAAAATTCTTCTAATCTTTCAATGCTTCCAAATTGTTGAATGAAATACCTTAATCGTCTATCGATCTCATCTGCAATCTGAGGCTCTCCAGGATAAAGGGAATCCTCTTCGGCTTGAGAAAGAAGGAGTTTATTAAACATTAAAGTTTCAAAAACATCACATCTAGTTTTTGAACTAACCGCTTTTCCACTTGTCAAATATTCTTGATATTGCTCTTCAACTTCACTTTGCATTATCATGGACTGGCCAATTACGGCAACAACTCCATCAATTTGTTTGTCTTTTTCAGGCTGTGAAAACACTAGCACTGGAAGTAACATGAGTACAACTACTATTTTATATATCAAATCAGTAATATTGAACATTATTTTTCATTTTACCCTCTTCTAATAGTCCAGAACGAATAGAACTCAATAATTGTATTTTTCTTTTATTCAGAATAATATTTTTTATCTTATCCGTTTCCAACTCTAAAGGAGAAATGCCGGCTTTTAACTTATAATCTCTAACATAAACTAAATACAAAAACTTTTGACTTTCGACCTCGAAGGTTTTGTTGGATTTTAAAAAACTTTCTATATTATTTGTTTTTAAAGGAACAGAATTATAAAACTCGTCCAAATAAAGCCAAGTATCTTCAAACAAACAGCTAGCCGCAAATTGATAACAATAATCTTCTAAATCTGCAATATCCTCCTCTTTTTCCGAAGCAATAATCTTCCTTAGTTTTCTTAGCTTCGGAGCCTCTTTATCAACCTTGATCCACCTAGCTTTAACCACATAATCTTTTAACTCAAAATTTTGAGGGTTTTCAGAATAATAATTTTGAATTTCAATAGGAGAAATGTTAGTGTCAAGTTTTTGTTGAATTAGCGCTTGTTCGTAAGTATAAATTATGAGTTTGTTTTTATAATCCTCTAGTTCTCTATTGAATTTTTTTTGATCACCTTCAAGATTTAACTCTGCTCTATTAATCATTAGTTGAGTTTCAATCCAGGTGTTAATATAATTAGTTACCAAAATAGTACTATCCACTGAGTCAGTTCCCATCGGAACAATATCTGACAAATCTGAATGATATAAATACTTATCGAAAACCCTTATGACTGGGTTTCCTTTAGACTCTTCTTTTTCACCCAAAAGAAGATCACAAGAAAAGAGGGTTAAAGTGAGAATTAACAGAAAGAAAATATTTTTTTTTTCTATAATCATTATCTATTGAAGAACCTCCTTATAAATTGTAACAGGATATTTATTTCTTAATTCTTCAATCCATTTTTTCTCAAGTTCGTCTTGATAAGCGGAAATCACAAGACCTCTAGCCTCATTTAGCTCTTTAGGTACTGGTTTCAATATTTCTTTTCCATACACAAATACCCATCTTCTATCTTTTTCCTCAATATCACTTAACCCAATATTCCATCCTTTGATTTCTAAATAATCGTTTTGGCCTTTTTTAAAGGGACCGCTGACAACTGAAATTTCTAATTGAGAATTTACATTAATTGAATCTAATATAGAAGTTAAATTTATGCTTGAGTCCATTTGACTCTTGACCATATTCTTAGCTTTTAAAGCTGCAGCTTCATTAGCACAGGAAAAAACATGAGCATCGTAGCGTTCTTCCCACATATAGTTTTCTTTCGTGGTTTCATAAAAACCTACTAAACCTGAAGAGTCTTTTACCGCCTTTGACCAAACTTTTTTATCCATCAAATCAAACAATAAAATGCCATCATGATATTCTTGAGTAAGTGATTTAAATTTAGGATATTTTGCTTCTAATCGTTCATTTTCAAACTCCACGAGTTTCTCATTAACCAATTCCTCATAAATAGTATGAACGATTACTATGGAATCCACTTTTGGTTTCCTCTGAAACCTTGGATCTTTTTCAATTCTATTGGCAAGTTCCTCTTGAGAAAAAGAAGCTTTCGCTTTTATGTATTTTTTATCAGTTAAGGTAAAAATAGTCTTGGGCTTTCCAATTAACTTTTCCGATGCTTTCCAATTATGCGCTGAATAGGAATCGTCTATTAGAGCTGCCATCTCATTAATGGCCTTCCAGTTCGGTTTATAGGAATACTCTTCCTTTATTCTTGTATAAAATGCATCCTTACTCTTGCCACCTCTTCCATCTCTTGTAACTTTCGTTTTTAGTTCAGCTTTAATTTCATCATAACTAGGAAGCTCTTTTTTTGTAATTCTTTTAAGTATATGCCACCCATACCTTGTTTGAACCGGTTTTGATATTGCCCCATCACTTTTTAATGCAAAGGCGGCATCCTCAAATGATTTAACCATTCTTCCTGTTCCGAACATGGGCAATTCTCCACCATTAGAAGCAGATCCAGGATCATCAGAGTATTGCTTTGCCATTTCAGAAAAATCTGCACCTTCACTTAGTTTCTTGTAAATTTCATCGGCTTTAAGTTTTTTCTTTGCCAAAGACTCTGCTCCTTCACCATCTTCAATTTTAACCATAATATGAGCAACTTGGATTTCACCTCTTGCAGGAATCTTGTCTTTTACCCATACTAAATGATATCCAAACCTGGTTCTGATTGGATCTGATATTTTCCCAACAGGAGTTTTGTAAGCAGCTGATTCAAAAGGATATACCATTTGAAAAACATTAAAATAACCTAAATTCCCACCATTTTTCTCAGCTGATGGATCATTAGAATATTTGACCGCTGCATCTGCAAATTGTGACGAAGGATCGGTTAACTCAAGTTTTATCTTTTGACATTTAATAAAAGCCTCAAAAGTATCTTTAGGTGCTGCATTTTGATCAACGTTTATGAGTATATGATAAGCGTTGACGTCATACTGCATTCTATCATAAGCCTCTTTAATTAACTCTTCTGTAACATTTTGATCAGTTAAATAAGGAGCTGCCAATTGCCCTCTATATCCGCTTAACTCCTTTTTAAAAGAAGGCATTGTATCCAAACCGGCGTCTCTAGCTTCTTTTACTTTCAACTTAAAATTAATATACATTTCAAGGTATTCTTCCTTAGTTTTTGGATCAATGGCTTGAGCAGAGGCGTTATTTTTATTATAAACTTGATTAAACTCTTCAAGGGTGATTTTATCATCTCCTATCTCTAGCAGCGTCTCTGATTGAGCCATTAATTGGCAAATGAATAGAGTAAAAATGAAAATCGAAAAGATTTTTTTCATAGTGTTAAATATCTGATTATTGAATTTTACTTTTTTGAATAATTTGGTGCTTCTCTTGTAGTGGCAACATCATGAGGATGACTTTCATAAACCCCCGCGGCAGTTATTCTCACAAATTTTGCTTTTTCCAAGTCTTCTAAGGTTGCTGCTCCACAATATCCCATTCCCGCTCTAAGTCCACCTACCAATTGATAAATAACTTCTTCAAGGTTTCCTTTGTAAGGCACTCTGCCCGAGATTCCTTCAGGAACTAACTTTTTAATATCGTCTTCAGCATCTTGAAAGTACCTATCCTTCGATCCTTTTTGCATAGCCTCCAAAGAACCCATTCCGCGATAAGTTTTGAATTTTCTACCTTCAAAAATTATAGTTTCTCCCGGTGATTCAGCCACACCTGCAAACAATGAACCTGCCATAATGCTATCTGCTCCTGCAGCAAGTGCTTTTACTACATCTCCAGTGAATCTTATTCCTCCATCTCCAATTACAGGGACACCACTTCCTTTAATGGCTTGAGCTACATTCAGTACCGCCGAAAATTGAGGTACTCCTACCCCAGCAATTACACGAGTTGTGCAGATTGATCCTGGACCAATTCCAACTTTTACTGCATCAGCACCAGCATCTACCAACATCTTGGCAGCCTCTGGTGTGGCAATGTTGCCCAAAATAACATCGATATCGGAAAATGCATTTTTAACATCCTTAAAAACCCCAATAACCCCTTTTGAATGACCATGAGCGGTATCTACAATTATTGCGTCGACTCCAGCATTCCTAAGCGCTTCAACACGGTCAAGCGTATCACCAGTTACTCCAACCGCAGCTGCAACCCGTAATCTACCAAATTGGTCTTTACAAGCATTGGGTTTGGTTTTAAATTTCATTATGTCCTTGAAAGTTATTAAGCCTACTAATTCATAGTTTTTATTTACAACAGGCAATTTTTCAATTTTATGCTCTTGTAAAGTTGCTTCAGCTTCAACAAGGGTTGTTCCTTCTCTAGCGGTTATAACATTTTCAGAAGTCATTACTTCTCTAACTGCTCTTGAACGTTTTTTCTCAAACCTTAAATCACGATTCGTTACAATTCCTGCTAAAGTTCCATTCTCGGCAACAACTGGAATTCCTCCAATCGAATGTTCTTTCATTAAATCAAGTGCATCTCCTACAGTTGCCCCTTCATGAAGGGTTACTGGATCTTGAATCATTCCACTCTCCGAGCGCTTAACTTTTCTGACCTCTCTCGCCTGCCCTTCTATCGATACATTTTTATGTAACACTCCAATACCACCTTCTTGAGCCAATGCAATCGCCAGAGCAGATTCAGTTACGGTATCCATTGCGGCCGAAACAATTGGAGTATTAAGATTAATGTTTCTAGAAAACTTTGAATTAATCTTAACCTCTCTTGGGAATATTTCAGAATAAGCAGGAACTAAAAGTACGTCATCGTAGGTTAATCCTTCACCAATTATTTTATCCGACATCATATAATTTACGGGTGTTTACGATAAATTAAAATTTCCCAAAAGTAAAACTTTAAGGTGTAATTTTTATGTTAAAAGTAATTAAGGTTTGGAGATATTTTTTCAGCCCTAGCAAGGTAAAGTCTATCTTAAAAAAGCTCGCTTTTTGAATATGGTTAGTTGAGTAATAGTTTTAAAGGAACCTATTAAAACTACCTTACCAGATTAAAAATCCCTTTACGTGAGATTTTACTTCCGTGCACGGTCACTATTTCGAGACGATAGTTATAAACTCCGGCAGTCGCCATCCCATTATTACGTTCACCATTCCAGCCTTCTAACGGATTATCAGTTTCAAAAGCAACTTTTCCCCAACGGTCAAAAATAGTAAGGGAATAATTATCAAAAGGTATTATGTATGTAGTTTTAGGCCTCCAATTTTCATTTATACCATCTTGGTTTGGAGTGAAAGAATTTGGAATGAAAATATCCGGCTCCATCTTAAAACAAACTTCATTTGAGAAACTTGTATCTGGAGCCACAAATGTATCACTAGCAGCTTGAGTCAGTTTAAGGCGATAGCAAAACTCATCCCCATTATGTATTTCTTCGCTTATGTCGTCAGAATACTCAAGTAAATTTGACCATAGAGATCGAATAGGATTCGGAGAATATATTTTGCTAATACTGCGGTAAAGTGAATAAATATCTTTCTCAACAGCTGTAGAATCATAAGAAATACTAGCCACCCATTTCAAATCATTTTCCATAACATACTTATCACTTTCGCCCCTAAGAAACAAGGTTCTAAATTTATTACTTATACGAACAGATTGACCACAAGTATCGATTGCTTCTAAATAATATACATAGTTAATTTGATAAGGACTTGCAAGAGTATCATATACGCTAAACAAAGTATCCAACCTACTAGGAGGAAGCTTTCTTAAACCTACGAGTTGGTAAGGCCCTTTTCTCTCCAACCCCCTATAAATTTTCACTCCATTCAAAGGAAAGCTCCTATCTAAAAGAACTTTAAGCTTCACTTCTTTAGCAGATTCTACACTAGCACTTCTAAGATGTAAAAACTTGGTTTGATTGGCAATACTAAATTGAACTTCTATAATATTACTATTACTTAAAAACCTACTAGAGTTATCTTTCCCAACCACATAAAATGAATAGTTACTAAACGCATTTACATTTTTAACGGTAAATAGAGTGTCTCTGCCATCTACACTACCAATTTTGGTAGTATCACCATTCAAACCCATAAATACGTCATAGCCTTCAACTCCACCCCACCCTTTGTAGGGATTCCAAGCCAAATAGATTTCTCCCGCACAAGGATCAAAAGTGTTTCTTAAATGGATGGTACAACTCGTGTCCCCCCCCCCATTGGTATTACCACAAGAATCAAGTGGAGCAATCACATAACATTGGCTCCTCGTTTTTGCAGAATGGGCTGAATCTATTTTTTCAAAAGATAAAAGTCCCATAGTATCAATTGCAACCCCATTAAGAGTAGGATCAATATAAATCAATATATATTTTACTACAGAATTATCCGGGTGCTTATCCCAAACCAACTTTGTATTTCCATCCTTTCCAACAGAAATATGACTATATCCCATGCTAGCCACTCCGGTATTATCTAACAAGTCTTCAATCACAGGATTGGATTTTGAAACACATCCACTCGCATCTTTGATCTCAATTTGATATGATATCCCAGATAAACATCTTGTAACATTATCTTGAAATGAAGTTTGACTATAATTTGGCGTATCAAAATTATCATCCCAAACACCCAACGGATGTTTAAAAAACTTTCTTTTTAAATTGTATTGATTGTCCCAAGTTGCCAATGGATTAGTACGCATCAAATTCCATTGTAAATTTCCAGAGGTATTGGGGTTAATCTTTGTCAAATTCAATTCCATTGGAGATAAAGTGTCAGAAGGTAAAGAAACCTTGCTACTTCCGTCATTAAAATTTACGACTATATAATAGCCAAAGCCAGCTCTTGGAGGAAGGGGTACTGCCTTATCCGTATAAACAAACTGAAGGCGATTGGTCAATGCTGGGCCAATAGGACCAGAAACACCATTTACAATTCGATAAACCTGATAACTAACGAACTGATTTAGAGGATCTAAAGTAGGAATCCAATTTAGAGTTACATCACCATTATCCTCAATTGAAATACATCTTAATTCTGGCGGATCAACCTGAGCTTTAGTATGGTTCAAGAACCCAACTAAAGCAAATATGAATACAAAAACAACTCTTTTAGACATAATATACCAATACGCGAAAGTAAATATTTATTGCATTCTTATTGCCTCAGTTTACGACTAACTGTTTAGAGTTCAGGGACAGTTAACTTCTAATTATTAATGAAAGAATGAGAATTAATTTCGTATTCTTTGAATTAATCTTATTTTTGCCAACAATGACCGCTACTTTTATGAAAAAAATAATATTGTTTAGTTTGATTATTGCCTTTGCATTTTCTACTAAATTCACTCAGGCTCAACAATTTGACAAAGACTTCGGTTTCCGTTTGGGCGCAGCCTTTTACTTAGGTGATTTAAGTGGCACGGGTAAGGAAGTGAAGTTTGGACCAATGAATATTCAATTCAATCAAATTGGATTAAACTTCGGCATAACTGGACGAAAATTTTTATCGCCAGCCTTTGCCATTCAAGGTTCATTAAATTATGGTAGATTAAGAGGAAGTGATAATTTATCTCAGATTCCAGAACATTATACTAGAAACTTAAGTTTTAGAAATGACATTTTTGAGTTAGCTGCCCGATTGGAGTACCACTTTTTGCATTTAAGAGATGTTGGTCGTACCTATAGATATAAATTAGGTTTTACTTCTTTTATTTTTGCTGGTGCAGGTGCCTTTTACAATAACCCTAAGGCTAACTTAAACGGAACTTGGTATGCCTTGCAACCTTTGCAGACTGAAGGAGTCAAGTATAGCAAAATTCAAGTTGCTAATCCCATTGGAATAGCAACTTGAATTTTGCTATACTTGACTCCTTC
>ENA-UOXV01007007-UOXV01007007.1-marine-metagenome-genome-assembly--contig:-NODE-7007-length-11572-cov-6.736997_pt1 | contig 11572 bp, 10 predicted proteins | sample MGYA00238165_ERZ766961 | MGnify/ENA primary metagenome ERZ766961 (study PRJEB28924, sample SAMN03173240) | marine metagenome | biome: Marine; feature: Water; material: Subsurface seawater | place: North... | reverse complement strand
GTTGCTCGAGGTCTACATTCCGCCGTCAGACACACGGTTGGGCCTTCCTCGCCCGCTCCCTCCCGTACTAACCGGACACGTCTCGTCCTTCCTCGCCCGCTCGCCTCCCACTTTCCTTGGCTTCTGCTGCGCGGCGGCCCGCGCACCCCGCCCCGCCCCGCCCCGGAGCCGGGCAGATCGGCGCTCCAGCGCAAAGGCTCACGCGCCCGGCCAGGTCTCCGCCGGGGTCTTCGGCGGACGCCGCCGCTCCGCCCAAGATCGCTGCGCCGGAGAGCGGGGGAAAGGGCAAGCCTGCGACGGCCCGCAAGGCAGCAGCCGCGGCCGCGAAGGTGCCAGGCGTGGGGCAGCCGAGCGGCGCCAGCGGCGTCGCGTGCTAGCTGTGCAGCGGGGGGCGCTGTTTGGGGCGTCAATGAGAGAGAGAGAGAGAGAGAGAGAGAGAGAGAGAGAGTATTGAATGACCTCGTACAGATCTGTCAATGAAGGTGAGAGAGAGTGTATTGAATAACCTCTTACAGGCCGGGTATCATACGACCAAACCAAACCGATAGGCAAGCAAAACCCCAGAAATGGGGAAAGACCACAACCCAGACCGCGAAAAGACCACGGACGGGAGCCAGTGAAGGTTGCAAACAAAGGTTTCGTTCCATAAAAAAAATGTCAGACAAAATCGCAATTTCTGTACCGAAAATGACAGCGTCGCAAGTCTCAGTTAGATAGGCACTTTGCGTGGCTGACTCGCGGCGTTTCGAAAGGCAGCGGAGCGGGGTCCTCGACGCGGGAGCATGGCGCAAATTCATGGCAACGAGGGTAGAGATGATTTCACATGGCTTGGGTTCCTGAATATGGGCTGCACTTCCGGTGGAGGGCAAATGTGTTGCAACACCGAGGCCACGACACCTCGGCTCGTTCAGAGCCACTACGCGCTCGCAAGAAGCATAGCTCCGATTCCAGCATCAGTTACAGTGCCAAATGACGAGGGAGGCATTGCAGCTCCGACTCTGGTAAGTTCCAATCACCTTCCCTAAGACGGTGTGCCGCTCAGCCTTGAACACGGAAAGAAGCTTGATCGCGCATGCACCGCCCACTTGATACCAGGGGATGCCTCCAAGAGCGAACTACTCAGCATTCGAGCTACCTTCAAAAAGCGTCGCAAGCGCTGTGACTCCATCTAGCAAGGGGGTGCTGGAGAAGTTCGAGAGAACAGGCAGCAACGGGGTAAAAGTCCCAAGGAGCTGAACAAGGAATCTAGTAGTGGACGCAGTCATTGAGGCCGGTCTGTGTACCCACTATCCGCAGATTATGAAGGGTATGGACGGAGCATCAAAGTCACTGTTGGACAGAATGGGCCGACAAAAGGTCCTCACCCGCGTACTCATGCCCCTGTTCAGCGCAGAGGCGTAAAGGGCATCCAATCTTCGTGCAGTCACACCAGAAACAGATCAAGAAGGAGATCGAAGCGAAGAACAATGTATGGCTTCGAGCAGCTGCGAGGTATTTTGTCCGCCATGCACAATCGATTCCACGCTGTCCTTGCACGAACCAGAAATCTTTCTGATCGTTTCGAAAGCACATACGAGCTTTTGAGACGTACTGTCTTCTGCCAGAATGAAAGCTGAGATGGAGAACTGCGAGCGTAACGACAATGTAGTGCCCCGTGCACTATCTCGCTGCAAGCGCTGGAATCTTCCAAATCCGTCGTGACACAGCTCCGTGCTTCCCAGCTGCCAACGCCACCACTCCTTGCAGGCCATTTCCCCAGAGTATCTTGCTGCGGGTCGGAAGCAATTGCGCGAGCTGAAAGAGGAGATCGAGAAGCTCCAGGAGGAGCGGTGCGCCCCTAGACTATTGGGAACAACATCCCCTCTGCTTTCTCCCGCTTCTGCACCTGCCGTAAAGGACATGGTTTGGCAGGGCTAAGGAGTGGCAGGCACTTGAGGAGGCAAAAGCCAGGTGCATGTGCCCCACAAGCCAAGAAGTGCACTTTGCAAACCTTCCACGCTCTCTGAGTCATTGCGAGCCCGAGCGGGGCCACGCTAGTCATCCACGCTGCCACTTGAAAACTTGCGTGGCAAACTGCCAGAACTCGCTCACTTTCATTTGAGTTCCTACCAGGGCGCGGACGAGTGGCGCGATCGCTGTTGTGTTCCATGAAGACTCAACCTGGGGTGAGCTTCAGCACCTTCGCGTTGCCTCTGCAGATGGACGGCGCTCTCTGACGATGCAGCGGTGGGCAGCCAAAAACTTCTTTGAGCGAAGGAAGGGTGGACCACGATGTGAACCAAGAATCGGATTCGATCTTGAGGCTACGGGCACCTCAGAGCGCGCAGCTTCTGCGGCGTATTTCGCCTCGTGTCCCTCGAAGAACAGCTCCGGCCAGGTGCAGCCGAAAATAGCAGGAGAACCCGCACCGTATTTTACCCACTCTCGATCCAGCAGCATCGCTCTGCTTCATACTTGGGCCGTGAGAAGGCGATTCAAACTGCATGGCGTGCAAAAAGATGGTTCTTGCACGGAATCCATGTGTTCCGGACTTCTTAACAATGCGAGGGGAGGCAGATCACGCGCTCACGATCCTCCAGCACTGCGAGTAGTAATTGAAATACGCTGCGGATATGTGCCGGCGAGCTGCTCTTGTTTCAGTGTGGTTAATGATTTTCAACAAAAATGCACTGAGTGCCACTGTTCGTCGAATCATCATGCTCGCGGCGCTTGCCACAGGGACGGAGCTCTTCACTCTCGAGACTCTAGACAATCCACCCTGCACGTAAACAAACTACAAATCTCCCTCAGATCGCTATCTCAAAGTCCTCAGCAGCTGCTGCAGCCTCCTTGGGCTCAGGCCGCGCCTGCTTTGAGCTCCGCAGGCCATGCTTGGAAAGCATCTTGTGCGCAGCGCGGACCATCTCGACCTTTCCCTTCTTGTCGGCATCCTTGGCAACGCGCGCGTTGGCACCTGTGTCCAGCAGCGCTGCAGCCTTGCCCACGAGTTCCTGCACCCGGGTGCGCTCCTGAATCACCGCAAGGCGCCTAGCAGCGGCCTCTTCCTCCTGCCGCTCCAGCTCCGCGAGCCTCGCAGCCTCCGCGCGATCGAGCTCGCTGCCCTCCAGCGAAATCACGGAGCGTCCAGAGACAGACACGTTGTCGCTGCTCTGCTTGGGCGCGGTCGAGGCAACCGGGTCCTGATGCACAATAACGGCCGTGATCTTGCGGTCAGGGGACTTTCCCTTCAGGATCTTGCGCGCCGCCGGCTGATCGAGTGCTTTGGAGCGCCCATACTCCTCAGGCTTCGCCCAGAACGAGCCGCGGACAAAGCAAGCGGCTGCCAGGCAAAGGCAAAGCGCCACAGCGAGCGACGCGACGACGACAGCCGACGCCACCGCGATTTCGTGCTCGGGGGCGATCGAGCGCGCTGAGACGCTCGAGAGCGCAGAAATCGCCGGGACGCCCGCTGCAGCCAGCCGCGCGTCGAGCGCGCCCTTCTTCACCCGCTGCCGCACGCCCTCAGCGCGACGGACCGTTGTGCGCACTGTCGTCTCGACCTCAGTGTTGTAGACTGTGTCTGCCCGCACCGTGCCTGTGGCATCGCTCGGCGCCCGCGGAAGCGCGCGGCGGGCGGTTGTTGTGAATTCCCGGAGCTGCAGCGTGACGTAATCGAGCTCCTCATCGGTGACCTTTGCAACAGCTTTGGTGAACGCCTTGGCGTAAAGCGCCTGAAACTTCTCCAGGGACATGTCATAGAACGTCGCCGTGAAGAAAACCGCGACGGAGCGCGGCTCGTCAGGGAGCAGCTCGGCCTGCCGCATACGCCGGGATCGAGTTTCAGCGCCATCAACCCAGTGGCTGCCGGCACCTCGTCACCGCCTCTGCCTCACCTGCCTCACGCGCGGCTTGCTTCATCACTTTCACCGGCGCAGCTTGCGGCGGTCGGAGAAGAAGCACCCGTGTGACGCCCGCGCCCCTTCAGGTGCCATGACTGCTAGCCACACGGGTGTATCCGCGCCCTCAGCCGCAGACTTGTGCCCAAGGCCGACCCCGTAGCACTGGTCGCTCATATCAGTGCGGCAGAAGCCGGGGCAGCACGACACCACTGTGACGTTGGAGTGCGCGGCTGTCAGCTCGCGCGCTAACACACCGGCAAACGCCATCTGTCCGACCTTGGACGCGTGGTACATGGTGCCACCCCACCCGTTGCGCCGATGGCTCCCAGCCGCCACGCTTGCCACAAACTCGTCCATGAGGGTGATGATCTTCGTGTCATTCAGCGCTGCGTCGGAGAAGCGTTGCTGCAGCGGTCGTGCGAGTTGCGCCAGGGAGCTTTCAATCGATGCAACATTCACAATGCGGCCGGCGCATGACCGTGACAGGAGCGGCAGAAGGGCGCGTGTTGCTCGCATCGTTCCGTACGTGTTGACATTTACAATGTCATGTGCCTCCGCTGCCCCAAAGAAGCGGTCCGGGTATCCGACGCCAGCGTTGTTGACAATAAGGTCAAGCTCGCCTTCCACGAGGTCCGAGATACGCGGCACAGACCGTGACACCGAATCATTATCGGCCACATCCATCTCGACAAACCCCAGGACAAGATGTCCGTTTGGTTCCCGTCGCAGTCGCGAAGTTGCCTCTTCTCCGCGCTCAAGGCTTCTGCCGGTGACGACTACAGACACCCCGGCGCCGAGGAGCTGCCGGCATGTCTCAAACCCGATCCCTTTGTTTGCGCCAGTCACCACCGCTCGCGGCCTACCTGCCAACAAAATGCAATAAGTGACGTGCAGATAGAAACTCCCTGTGTGACTCTGCATGCGGGCGGGAGTGATGGGACAGACTGCGAAGGGTGGTGGCGAATCAAGACAAGCATGGAGCCCGTATTACCGCTCATGCTCCAGCGCGCACAGGCGGAAACAGAGTCGGCGGCAAAAGCAGAAGCTCCTCCGAGCAGTAGCAGCAGCTTAATACAATATCGCACAATTTCGCCAGCCTCTATGTTTTGATCCCGTGCCTCTTTCGCCTTTCATCCCCGCCCTTCTGCAATCGCTTACGTGTTGTTCGCGATGACTATTTATTTTTGATAAGGTGGGGTCCGGTAGGACCTAGAACCAGAGACTGAGTTGGTACTTGCTTTTCTACCGAAGGGGCTTCAGAATTTGACCCGGGAGGCAGCAGGAGAAGAGGTCGGACACGCCACTGCCTCGCAGCCTCAGCAAGGCATGATCGCCGGTGGTCAGGCACAGTTTCGGATCTTGGCGAAGGGCCAAGGCCTTCATACTTGGGCCGTGAGAAGGCGATTCAAACTGCATGGCGTGCAAAAAGATGGTTCTTGCACGGAATCCATGTGTTCCGGACTTCTTAACAATGCGAGGGGAGGCAGATCACGCGCTCACGATCCTCCAGCACTGCGAGTAGTAATTGAAATACGCTGCGGATATGTGCCGGCGAGCTGCTCTTGTTTCAGTGTGGTTAATGATTTTCAACAAAAATGCACTGAGTGCCACTGTTCGTCGAATCATCATGCTCGCGGCGCTTGCCACAGGGACGGAGCTCTTCACTCTCGAGACTCTAGACAATCCACCCTGCACGTAAACAAACTACAAATCTCCCTCAGATCGCTATCTCAAAGTCCTCAGCAGCTGCTGCAGCCTCCTTGGGCTCAGGCCGCGCCTGCTTTGAGCTCCGCAGGCCATGCTTGGAAAGCATCTTGTGCGCAGCGCGGACCATCTCGACCTTTCCCTTCTTGTCGGCATCCTTGGCAACGCGCGCGTTGGCACCTGTGTCCAGCAGCGCTGCAGCCTTGCCCACGAGTTCCTGCACCCGGGTGCGCTCCTGAATCACCGCAAGGCGCCTAGCAGCGGCCTCTTCCTCCTGCCGCTCCAGCTCCGCGAGCCTCGCAGCCTCCGCGCGATCGAGCTCGCTGCCCTCCAGCGAAATCACGGAGCGTCCAGAGACAGACACGTTGTCGCTGCTCTGCTTGGGCGCGGTCGAGGCAACCGGGTCCTGATGCACAATAACGGCCGTGATCTTGCGGTCAGGGGACTTTCCCTTCAGGATCTTGCGCGCCGCCGGCTGATCGAGTGCTTTGGAGCGCCCATACTCCTCAGGCTTCGCCCAGAACGAGCCGCGGACAAAGCAAGCGGCTGCCAGGCAAAGGCAAAGCGCCACAGCGAGCGACGCGACGACGACAGCCGACGCCACCGCGATTTCGTGCTCGGGGGCGATCGAGCGCGCTGAGACGCTCGAGAGCGCAGAAATCGCCGGGACGCCCGCTGCAGCCAGCCGCGCGTCGAGCGCGCCCTTCTTCACCCGCTGCCGCACGCCCTCAGCGCGACGGACCGTTGTGCGCACTGTCGTCTCGACCTCAGTGTTGTAGACTGTGTCTGCCCGCACCGTGCCTGTGGCATCGCTCGGCGCCCGCGGAAGCGCGCGGCGGGCGGTTGTTGTGAATTCCCGGAGCTGCAGCGTGACGTAATCGAGCTCCTCATCGGTGACCTTTGCAACAGCTTTGGTGAACGCCTTGGCGTAAAGCGCCTGAAACTTCTCCAGGGACATGTCATAGAACGTCGCCGTGAAGAAAACCGCGACGGAGCGCGGCTCGTCAGGGAGCAGCTCGGCCTGCCGCATACGCCGGGATCGATACTCAGCAGTGAGTCAAGCTCGGAGTGTATGAGTTCACACTTCTGCAGCACAATAGACGCGCTCGTCAACGTACTGGTATTTAAATTGCACCCCCCGGATCTGAAAAACAACATGCATCGCGCAGCGGCGGGTGGAATTTCGGGATTTCGGACAACGAGGAAGGGATGGCATGGAATAGCGCGGGGCCCTACCTCCTTTGGCGGAGCAGGTGTTGAGTCTGGCGGCGGCGGCGGTGCTAATGTGTCGGCGACCGAGGGAGCTGAGACGCCAGTGGATGCCGGAAGTCCAACCTTGGCCAGCTCAGTGTTGATCGCATCAGTAGACACGCTCGACGCAACGGCCTCCGCGGCCGCCTCGGTAGTCTGCACCCGAATGTCAGCCTGCACAGCCGTCGCCAGCAGGGCGCGAGCTGCACCGCCTCCCCCCACCGTTGCCGTCTCGTCCTCTGCTGCACGGCGCACCGTCAACTCCGTCACGCTGCCGACAGAGCAGTTGGCGGGGTCGACGCCGAGTGCTGCGGCGATTGCAGCAAGGATGTACGCCTGCGATGGGCAGGCTCGTGTCAGGTCGCTACGGCGGGTCCGGCGAAAGGGCGCGCGAAGCAGCAGAAGTATAGACACGAACGGGTGCGCAGGGCGGATGCCGCTGCTCGGCGGGCCTCGTGGGCGCAGCAAGGTGCAGGCAGCTTCAACTGCGGATGTGCGGGGACCAACCTCCTGGTCTTGGAACTCTGACGCCGTCATTGGCATCACCATGACAAATAACACCGTCCGAGGCGGGGAAATCGGGGCATTTGTCCCTGGATCCGTCTCCGCACCCCCGGAACCGCTCCCAGAACCGCTGCCAGAACCGCTTCCCGCCCCGCCCGCCCCGCTGCCCTCGCCGCCGTTGTTCCCGCCGCCATCGGGGGCCGGCGTCGTGGTAGTCGCGTTCACATCACCATCGCTGGGCTGCGTGCCTTCAGGCGGGCCTCCGGTGATGGGCCCTTCCACTACCTCCTCCTCCTCGGCAGACGGTGCCCGCGCGATGACCGTGAACGCACCGAAGAGGAATGACGGGAACGAGAGCTCCGTGCGCACGCTGGAGAACGGCACCGGCGCTGAGTCCACCACGCGCGTAAAGGTCCCCAGGTTCTTCTCGTAGCGGTACGCTGCAATCTTGTACCCCTCGTAGTCGCCGTCGGGCCACAGGTCCACCCCCACCGGAAAGCTCACCGTGATCGCTTTGCGGAAGTAGCTGCTGCCATCCGCGCCGTCTTCGGGGCCGAGGTGGAAGCCGAACCTCATCAGCACACGCCCTTCGTCTTCCGCCACTCTTTTCAGATCTGGCGGCATGTCGAAGACCGCCATCGTGAGCGGCTTGCTCACACCGCCCCAGCCCTGGTAAGGGACGATGACAGAAAAGCGTCCCCACGGACCCGTGACAAGATACTTCTCGCCGTTGATGTCCAGCCCGCCGGGTTTGGGATATTTGGTCGCTGCCCTCGGCACGACCGATTGAAGCCCTGGGATGGCAGCCGATGCCTCGGCAATTCCTGGAGTCACTGTGGCAGACATCATGCAGGTGTTGTCGCAGTCCACCCTCTGAGTGAAGCCATACAGGGTAGGTTCCCATGACTGCGGAGGAGTCGCCACCGTCAGATGACATACCGAGGAAACAATGCAATGCTGGGGTGAAGCAATCAGCGCAATCACTCGGCTGCATCGTGGTGGCACTTGTGGTACAGATCAGCACGGGCGGCGCAAACCTGAACGACAACGCAGTCTGAGTAGTCGAAAGGCTTCGGCGCACAGTCCGCTTGTCGGCACTGGAGCGTTTCCGACAGCTGGCAGGTCGCCTGACAGATCGACCTCGATGGCACCACCTTGGACGGGACGTACCCCGGTTGGCACGTCTCAATCACAATCTCGCTGTAGAAGACTAAGGGTCGATCGTCGTCCTTGTTCACCCCCTCCTTTGCCGTATTCGGGCACGTGACCGTGACGCAAGGGTCGCCGAGAAACTGTGAGCGAAACTTCCCGACAGCAGTGCACGTGTCGATGAAGCTGCGCCCGCATGAGGCGAGCCCGTTCGTTTCGACGGCGAAGACACGAAAGTCGTCGCTCAGGCGATAGCCTTCATCGCACTGGATCTCAAGAGTGTCGCCAAACGTGTACAGTGTGGTTGGGGTGTGTTCCGCGGTGGCGACTGAAGCGGAGGGCGGGACACGGTAGATGCCGCACTCGATCTGAGACTGCTGGCAGGGCTTCTCGCCGGGACAGTCGCACAGACGGGGTATGCAATATTGGTCTGCCCCGATGAAAGTGCCATTGTCGATGCACTCAAACTCGAAGGAAGCAGCACACACCGGGGTCTGGCCTCCGCCGTCATGTGACTGCGAGAAATCCTTGTTGCGGATGTAACCCTCATCGCAGGCGACCTGAGGACGTGCCAGATCAGCGCTGAGGCGACATCACCTCAAATCTGCAGCAAACGGGTCTGCCATGCAACTTACTGCCTAGAAGACACAGGGCATGACCAAAAGTGGTCGTTGGGTCTCATTTTCATCCCTAGCCGTCAGGTATCACGGCTGTCGTGCAGTGCGGGGGAAAGACCTCGTGCGTGCCGAAGTAAACCGCCCGCGGCGCGCCGTCGGGCTGCGCTCGAAGCAATGCATTCGCGGGCGGCGCGTACTCGCCGCAAGTCACCGCCTCACACTGGAAAACAGGGGGCTGGTTCAAATGTGCTTCCTGGCAGCCAAAGGACAGAACGCCATCGATTTTAAAAGTCTCTTTTTAAATTCATATGCTCAAGCGTCACGGACAAGGTTGGGACTCACCTGCAGATTTAGCTTGCAGTCGGTCTGGCAGATCGAGATGCCGTCCCGCGGAGCGCTGGGGTCGTGCGAGCCGTGGCGTGCGCCGTGTGAACAATTCAGCATCGCCGTCTCACCGGCATACACGAACTGTTCTTGTGTCGTGATGTCAAAGTCAAGCCGGGGCTCGTCACCCAGGTTGCATACCACGCGAACACAGCGCATGCCCCCCGAGTCGTAGCTACACTTGTCAGCCTGCGTGCGCGTTTCCACCAGACGTGTCAGGCGGCGGACAAAGAATCGACCCAGTTTCGACCCGAGTTTATGGCGATGAGGGAGTCCATTTCCGGACACAGGGCTGGCATGGTCGAAGGCAGCGCGGGCGCTTGCCTCACACTTGGCCATAAAGGAGGTCGGGTCGCCGCACTTGGCGACTGGACGGTAGGTTTCGTCCAGCAAGTCCACCTGCCGGGCCGCGGCATTCAGGCGACTGGTAAAATTGAATGAGGCTCTAAACTTGTAAGAAAACGTTTCGCGTGTTTTCTCGTCTGACTGGGTACGGAGGACACGCGGGGTTTGGCAAAGCCGTGGAGCTGCGCGCCGCAACAGCCAGCGATCGCATGGAGGAGGCCACAAGTTTTTCTCGAGGTGCGATATCTCGAGGGGCAGCACCTTGACTGCGCGGTAGCCCTCCGAGCAGAACACCTCCACCTGTAGTCGTCCAACCGCACGTCAGCACAGCCGCCCACCAACAACTACATCGCCCCTCGCTCGCTCATGCGGGGGTCGCGCAGGCGTGCGAGCTCGCTGGAAAGTCATGATACTCGCCTCTTCGTCCGATCCAGCTCGAGACGAGGACGAGACGCGCACGGAGTTCATCGTGATCGGGTAGCGCCCATTCTCCGTGGAAGCATACCTGCCGCGTGGCCGGCATGAGACAAGGGGCGAACTCTCTGATTGAGGCGGCACGGCAGATAATCTACCGTAGCCGAGGGCAACGTCTTGACGCGTCTGGCAACGCTGGAGAGGTAGGGGAGAACCAGGGATCTGAGAGTGGAGCGCAGAATGGCGCGACGCATCGCTCGTCTGTGCCCTCAAGTCTCAGTCTATTGTTGCAGGTGACAACCCACGAGTTCTCGCATCGACCGACCGCCGAGGAGTTCCGCACCATGCCTGGCTGGCATTGCACGCTCACCGACTCCTCGCTCTCCTCGCCTGGGACTGAGCAGAACAGCTGCGGCTGCTGTGGCGACCACGAGTCCGGCGCCTGCATGATTGCGGCTCCCTCAGGAAGCTGGTACGGAATCTGGCACGCCGCACGCTCGCAGTCTTCCCGGATGGAGAGGCAGTTGGTGCACGAGAACGCGCAGTCGTCCTCGCACATGCGGTAGTAGTACTTCAGCTCCGCCGCGCGGAAGCACGACGCGCACGATATGCGTACGCGGTCGCCAAACAGCACGACATCGAGTCCATTTGACGTGCCCTCGGCCTCGACAGTCACGTAGCCCGGCGGACCCGCCTCAAATGCACCGCACGTGATCTTGCGGCAGCCGAAGTCGAGCAAACCGCTGGCGCTGCACGTGACTGTTTCCTTGTAGTTGTCCACTTGGCAGGTCGGGTGGGGCGCGCTCGGCGCAGCTGGACGGTACCCCTTAGCGCACCGGAACTCGCTGATGCTTTCACCGACAAAGAGAGGCGTGATGCGCGCGGGAACCATGTTGCCGACCTCGCACGAACGGTTGCATGTGGGCACCGCCGTCCACGCGCCGTTGGTGCAGCGGGAGAGCTCGTAGCTCGGGGCAGTGGGGTCTGTCGACCACGCCTTCGTGGGCCACTGGCCGGTGCCGAAGGCAAAGCCGGCCTCGCATGTGACCGCGACAGTCGATTCTGCTTCGATGGGGCCGGTCCCATCGACAGCCTGGGGCCCCACGCGCACGAATGCACGGTTTCCGGTGACCTCATACGGCGAGCACACTGCACGGAGCGCGGGCGGGAGCTGCGTCGCGCCGGCAGCTGGCGCGGTTTTCTGCGCTGTGTCTGCGTCTGCGTCGCTCTGCAGCGCGCGGCGGGGGAAAGACCCAAGAACGCAGATTTGAACACATTACAAGATTTTCATTGTTTTTCGACTGTTTTCTTTGGTTTTTCGTGGTT
>ENA-UOXV01007005-UOXV01007005.1-marine-metagenome-genome-assembly--contig:-NODE-7005-length-11574-cov-5.951211_pt1 | contig 11574 bp, 20 predicted proteins | sample MGYA00238165_ERZ766961 | MGnify/ENA primary metagenome ERZ766961 (study PRJEB28924, sample SAMN03173240) | marine metagenome | biome: Marine; feature: Water; material: Subsurface seawater | place: North... | reverse complement strand
AGTACGGGGTGAGGGACGCGGCGTGTCCGATTAGTACGAGGGAGGGGGGGGGGCTGGGGGGGCAGAAGCGCGCCCCATCCCCGCTGCGGCCGCACGTGAGCGGCGCGCGCGCGCGCGCGGTTGCAGGCGAGCTCCGAGGAGGCGGTGTTCGAGGCGCTGCTGCGGTGGATGGGCGCGGCGCCCGGCGGGGCGCAGCGCGGCGAGCGGCTCGCGCGGCACGTGCGCTTCGCGACGATGCCCGTCGCCTCCCTACAGCGGCTGCTCGCGGCGCCGCTCGTCGCGCGCGCGCCGCGCCTCCGCGTGCTGCTCGAGCAGGGAGTCGCCGTCGCGCGCTCGGCCGCCGCCGCCGCCCCGCGCCCGCTCATCGCAGCCGCCGCCGCTGAAGCCGCCGCGGGCGCCGCTGCCACCGCCGCCGCGGGCGCGCCGGGGGCACCGCCGCAGCAGGGCCAGGGCGCGCCGCCCTCGCGCTCTGCGGGCGCGCACAGCGCCCGCGGCGCCTTCGCATTCGACTCATCTCGCTCCCACGCGTCCTACCGGTGAACCACAGTCTCGCAGCGCCCCCCCGCGCTCGCGGGGATTGGGGGTCGGAGGGGCGCTGATCCGATCCCCGAGAAACCTCAAAAGTCACTTGTCAAGAGACAGCCAGTGGGCTCGGAGACCAGGCGCGTGTGCTTGTACTGACTCACGCGCTCCGTGGGAATCCAGGACGTTGTTTGATCGCGGAGGGGCGCGGGGACAGGGTGGTGGACGGCGGGACGCTTGCGGTGCTGGCAGAGGACGGCGACTCGGAGCACTCGGCGCTGCTGCTCCCCGCGATCCCACGCGCGGGCTGCCACTACGCGGAGTTCCTCCTCCAGGACACGGGCACCCCGGACTGCTACATCCAGCTCGGGGTGCTTGCCCGCTCCACTCGTCGACAGCGCGTTGCGGGAGAGACGCGTGGGCGTTCATCGGCGCATGAAGTAACGGACGCCCGCTGGCGCGCGCAGGTGTGCACGGGCGCGCACGACGTGCTGGGCGGGACACCCGCGTACCAGAGCGACACGGGGTGGTGCTTCTCCTGCCACAACGGCAACCTCCTGCACTATGACCAGGGTCAGTCCGCGCCGGCCCCGCAGCCCCCTACCGCCCCACAGCTCCCTACTGTCGCCCATCAACGCTCCCTTCGTCCTCGCCCGTCAATGCGTCCGTGGTCCCTCCACGGAGCGCCCGCGCGTCGAACGCGTCTTGAAGAGGAACCGCGTGTTCACTGGCAAGAGCCACGTCTCCTGCGCCTCACGCCGGTGCGCTGGCGAGGCAGGCTCCAACTACTCGCGGAGCCTTCCACGAGAGGGCGACCGCGTCGGCCTCCTCGTCGACATGGACCAGCGCACCCTTGAGGCCCGCCCCGCTTCGTGTCGCCTGCCCCCGTTGCCGTCGCGCGCGCGCGGGGCTGCTGCGGCGCGCGGGGCGCGCGGCTGAGCGCGGCGGCGGCGCGCGCGGCGGTAGGTGTTTGTCAACGGACGGTCGCAGGGCGTAATGATTGGGCAGCTGCCCAAGACCCTCTACTACGTTGTGGACGCCGGCGACCGCGGCCAGGCCATTCGCGTGCTGCCCGCCGCCGCGCCCTACTAGCCGGTGTTCATGCCGCGCGCGCAGCGGCGCTTGGCTTTTATACAGTGCGCTACCGAGAAGAGCCGGCCCGCGCCTCCGAGGAGCGCCCAGAGATCGGGCGCAGCGCGTAGAGGCTCAGAGGAAGGCAAAGCGGAAGTACTCCGTCTCGCCGGTGGTAAGGTCCTGCACTTGCAGGAAATCCTTGCTGCCGTAGCCGCCCGTCTTGACGGGCCCCGAGTACACCTGCCCGAACCCCTCCCAGTGGCGGTGGTACCCGTCCGCGCCCTGCAGGATCGCGCGAACCTCGTGCCCCACCTCGCCGGCCACGTTGAGATAGTAGTAGCCGTTGGCGTCGACCTTGGACACCGAGATGCTTCCGCGCTTCTTGAAGCCGTCCTCGGCCGTCCCGCTCGGCGCCGGCCCAAGCACCGCGTCGTTGGGACCCAGCGGGCGCCGCTCCGCGTCTGCCGCGAGCGCCGGCCCCGGCGCCCGCTCAGACACCTTGGTGTAATCGTCGCGCGCCCGCAGCGAGCCCTGCGGCGCCTGGTCCCACCCGTGCCATGCGTCGCCCCGCCTGCGCCTGGCCAGCGAAGACTGGCGCTCGCCCCCCCGCGCGTGGCGCTCGTACCGCCCCTCCCGCTCGTCCCGCCCGCCGCGCCGCGCCTCCTCGCTGAGTGCGCGGTGCCGTGCCGCGAGCCGCTCTCGCGCGCCGTCGTGGTCCCACAAGGCCTTGCGCCGCCACGCATCCTCCTCCTCGCCCTGCCCCGCCGCGCGCTCCGGGGCCGCGCGCCCCTCCCGCGGCCGCTCGTACGCGCCAACCCCACCCTCCTGGCCAGAGGCGCGCGCGCCGGCCGGGCGCACCGCGAGCCGGGGCGTGTGCGCGGGCCCCGCCGTGGACGGCGCCGAGCGCGCGGCGCCCGCGCCGAAGCGGTGGTGCACAACGTGCACGTTGGCCGCCGGTCCGGGGGGCCCTGGCTGTCCAGGCGCGCCCTCGGGCCCGCGGCGCCCGGGCGCGCCGGTCTCGCCGGGCGGTCCCTCGCGCCCCGTCTGCCCTACGAGGCCCTGCGAGCCCTGCGCCCCCTGCATCCCGGGCGCGCCAGGCGGGCCGCGCTGCCCCGTGGCACCTGCCACTCCTGGCGAGCCGTCGCGCCCTGGCGGACCGGGTTCGCCCGGGGCACCGTCCTTGCCAGGCGGCCCCTGCAGTCCCACGGCTCCTGCCTCGCCCGGCGGGCCCGGCGGGCCCTCATTGCCGGGCGGGCCCGGCGGGCCGCCAGGGCCTGGCTTCTTTGCGAGCTTCATCAAGTCCTCGAAGTCTGTGTCGAGCCGGGCAATGTCGTCCTCGTACTTGCGGTTGTGGACAGTCTGTGCCCGCTGCGTGCGCACAAGGTGGTGCTGGATATCTTTGAGGTCCCAGTCCGCATCGTACGCCGGCTGCTGCTCAAACTCGTTGCGGTCCGACAGTTCGATGCGCACTCGGCTGGAGCTCGCGTCTTGCCCGGCAATAGCAAAGGCAGCCAACGCCGCCAGCACAATCAGGGCTGCACCGAAGGCAATTGAGCGACGGATACGTGCCGCCGCGGTCGCCTGTGCGTGAACAAAGCGAGACACATCAGCCGGGAAGCACCACCTCTGAAATGGGAGCATTTTCACGCCGCGAAGGGCTGCAGGGTTGGATCAAGCAAACGCCCATGTTTGGGAGGTCACAGACCTTGCTTGAAAAACTGGCTCCGCTCAGGCCAAGGATCATGGAGCCCCCCGCCTCGAGGCAGGGTTCCGCTCCGGCCATTGTGACCGATTTGGAGTGTGACAGTAGACTGATTTTAAGCTGTTGAGACCTCGCTAAAAGTGGCCCTTTGTGACACATATTTTATCCGCATTTTCGATTTTTCGATCCGACCCAGCTCTGGTTGATGGTGGGGTCGCGTCGCGCGACCCTAGCCTTTCTCGCCATAAGCCTCCTCACCGCAGATGTGGTGAGTGATACCAGGTCAGAAAGCTATGCCAGACTCTGGAAGCAAAGAAATTGCCGATGCGGAACCGCCCCAACCGGAGCCGGCGCGTCGCTGCTCTCCTTCCGCTTCGACGACAGTCTTCGGGGGGGGATTCCACCAGCAGTCGCCATCAGCGTTGGGATCTTTGGCGAGGAAAGATTAGGCGCATGGCAAGGAGCGTTGATACCTCTCCGCGGGGGGTTCGAGCCAGACGTGATGTCGCCGTACGATGTGTCGGTTCGTGCACTGATCCTTCTGGCCTCATTCGCGAAACCTGAGTGACTTTCATGAAGTGCAAAGCCAGGCTAATGTCAGCTTCTGCATGCGCAGGCACTGAGGGAACTCGGAGACTTGGTCCAGAAGGATCCAGATGGGTATCTTAAGCCGCGGCCCCTGTTTGTGAACAACCGCACAGACCAGGTTCGTGCTAGCCGCAGCATTTGGAGCGACCACCGGTGCCCTGCATTCGATCCGACCCCTTGAAGCTAGTGTCAGCTAGGCCAGCATTGGTGGTCTTTGTTAAGGCTCGACGAATATCTGCTAGTGAGACCGGCCCCTTCCTGCTCCTCAGGCCAAATCGCACAAGGAGGAGGAGCTGGCTACTGGCGTGAAGAGGGAGGATTTGCCGTCTCAGAAAGAGTCGGAGTCCAGCCTGTCAAGCGGCGGTGCTGCCATACTCAGCCCACCCTATTCGCCGCCCGCGAAGCACTCGCCTAGCCGAGCAGCAGCTGCTGTCAGCGGGCGGGGTTTGACACGAACCCGCAGCAGATGAGGATGAGGACGGCATCCCTGAGCGGCGATTGAAGAACGTGAACTGGGACGAGGCCTGTTCGTGGTGCAACAAGCAGTGGCAGCTCGACGCTAAGCTCTTGACGGCTGCGCGATTCGGAGACTTGTCGGGGGTCGAGACGGCACTTGAGGGCGGCGCGCTGCCTGACGGGCGGGACCAGATGCACATGAACTGGACCTCGATGCACCACGCGGCATTTTACGGACACGCGGAGGTTCGATGCCACCTGAATCAGCAAAGCTCACACGCGGCAGCTTCACCAAGTTCTTGCATTCATCCAGCCCACCGGTCCCTTTCTGTTTCTGTAGCTTTCGGTTAGCGACCGAGGAGCCCGCGCGTACGCAGGTGGTCGAGCGCCTTGCCGACGCGGGGGCAACGGTCGATGCGCGCGACCTTGCGCAGTGGACGCCGCTGCACCACGCGGCGCTCAAAGGGCGGACGGACGCGGCGCTAGCGCTCTTGAGGTGCTCTTGTGGAACGCACCCACCCCATATGCGCCGCGCAAAGACGGCTAACAGGCCCCAGATGCACGGGGCTGCGCAAGCCCCGAACCCTGCATGAATGCTCCACCACACTTGCGGCAGCATTGGCGCGGATCCATTGGCTGAGACGGAGAAGGGCAAGACGCCTCTGCAGAAGGCGGTGTACATGCAGAATTCAGATACGGTCAGCTCCCACAACATGCTGCCCCGAGATATGTCACCGAACTTGGTGCACAGTTCCCATAGCGCCGCAATGTGCTGACCGCTCCGCTACGCCCTGGGCATCTCAGATTGAGGTGCTGTGCGAGTGGATGGGGATTTCGCCCGGTTTGCTCCGCCCCACCACGGGCATTGCGTCGCGCCGTTGATATTCCTTTGCTCTGACACTTGAGAGAATCGGGGCGGACAATAGAAAACGTGACCGGCGACGTGACCGAGGCGGATAAGGAGAAATTCCGACGACGGCTCGACTTGCAACAGGTTGTCACGCCCGCTTCTGCCACTTCGGGAAGACACCCGGCCAACCATTACCGCACCGGGCGCAGGAGGAGGAAGCCCACGCGCTCTCATCGGACGAGCGCACAGCGGAGTTCGAGCGCAAGCGCGAGGTCCGTTGCGCCCTTGGTCTTGAGACCAGTGCCCTCCAGACCGCTGCCTCCTCGACTGCGTCAGCTATGGCCCGCGACCGTGCGCGAGGTGTGAGAGTGTGTGATGCCTGGCAGTCAGCCTGGTGGCGTGAGAGGCACGTGGGATGCCGCAGGCTGGCGATCTCAGCGAGGAGGATATGGATAAGGCGGGCGAGCGAACTGCATCTGAGGAGGCGCAAGTGCAAGAGCTTAGGGACCAGTATCGCGAACAATTCAATGCCATGGAGGATGCGAAGGGTAAACGACGGTTCACATGAGTGTGCATCGCGTAAAGCAAAACGAAAGCCAAAGCTTCATCCATGAGAAAGACCTGTCCCAGGCATGGGAACATGCCCCTAGCTTCTCTCACTTGCCAAAGCGGAAGACAACGGTGGGGCACTCCACATCATCCATATCGTCATTCTGAAGCGAGCACGCAGGGAGGATGTACGCGCCAGAAAACTCCGGGTTGTATCGTTTGTAAACCTCGCTCATCTTCATGGGAAGATTTTTCTTGGTGCCCGGCATGAACTGCGGAATGTGGAAGTCAGCTCTGTATGCAAGTCCGCTAACGGCCTCTCCTTCGATGTTTAACAAATTAGCATTATGGCTGAAGAGTCACGTGCTCACCTGATTGTAGAACGCGATAGCAGCGTCACCGATCTGCACACCAATCGCGCTACATACCTGCCCCCGCAGACACAGCAATACGTCAGCACCTCCGCAAGTCTGCGTCAATGTATCGGGCGTCCCGCGCCAGGGCCACGCGGGTCGGAGAGGGGCTCAAACCACGCCGTGCTCCTGCTTCCAGTAGTCGACAAACTCCTGTACGGTGAGATCCCCCTCGTCGACAACGATCTTGTCCCACACAGTAAAGCCGTCGGCAGGAAGCGTCTTGATGTCCTCTTCCTCCTCGTAATCAGGGTGGTTCACCGGGTCCGGCTTCTTCTTGATGGTACGGGGCACAGACCTCGGCGCACCCTCGGGGTCGATCTGCATGAACATGGGGAGGGCAAGGTTCGCCTGCAGGTCCTTGAGAACTGCCTTCTGGGGGTCATTCTGCAACAGCTTGAGGAGCTCGACACACACGAAGCCGGTGACCATCGACGTCGTCGTCGCGAGCGCGGGGATGATGCGGCCCGCGATGAGACGCGCCTGCAGCTTCTCGATCTCCTCGATGGAGTAGTTGCGTGCTCGCAGGTTCGCAAAGGCTGCGATGAAGTCCATGTGGAAGTTGGTGTCGTCGTCCTTCTCGAACTCGAGCGCAGAATACGAGGCACCGCCGAGCGTCGCGCGCGCAGGAAGCTGCGAGAGCTTGCGCTTTACCTGAGCCATCACTGGCTCGTCGTCGGCAGGCGGAGCCGCGGCCACCGGGTTTCCATTTGCATCCTTCTCGCCGGTCTCAATGCGGACACCCGACTTGGGCGCGAAGTCGGGGACAATCACGTTGGCAAGAAGCGGCAAGAAGGACGCTGCATCGCGTTGCGGCGAGTAGCCTGGGACGTTGTAGATCTGCGCCTTGAGGTTCGCTGCGGCAACGATGAAGGCCATGTGCGTCGCATCATTTTGATCGAAGCTCAGTGCAGTTGGAAAACGCTTCGGCGGGGACCAGAACGGCGCACCGGAAGCATTTTTCATGTCCTGCACGCGGGTGTTCGTACACGCAAGTCACTTGCCCGCATGAAAAACAGGGTGGGGATGCCCACACTTTTGTCCCGCTGTGGTACCCGGGAGTCAGCGAACATCAGCCCGAAGGAAGGCGAGGCCAACCTGCGGGCACGTAAAGACAAGCTGCTTGATCTTGTTGGCAAAGTACTCCTCGAAACGCAGGCGGGCCCAGCGCACGCAGTCGGCAAAAGTCGCGACGCGGCCCTCGCCAAAGAAGTCGAGCAGCCCGTCCAGGACCTCGTTCGCCTCCTTGGCCTTTGCCTCTGCGTCAGGCAGCTGGTTGCCCTCCGCATCCCAGATCTTGCCGGTGATGCTGGGCAGAAAGCCCTCGTCGGACGCAAACTTGGCCGCTTCGCTTGCACGCGTGTCAAAGATGCCGACAAACTCTGAGCGCGCGAGCGACAGGCAGTGGTTGATGTTGTGCGGGAAGTTGTGCAGCGCGCACTCCGGTGCCTCCTTGGTCTCAGGATCCTTACGTCCGCCATAGTTGATGGTGCGGTGCGGCACCACACATTGAACATTACACTTGGTGCCCATCGTTCCAGACTCCAGAAGAGGCTTCGAGAAGAAAACACAGCGCTGGTCGACATAGTGCCTTGCCTTGACATTGTCCAATCTACCCGCGGCCCGGTGTCAGCACTTCGAAACAAGGGAATACCGCTGCTTGCAACGCAAACCATGGCCGTTCGTCCCCGCGGACGGGGGGAGCAAGCCCATCGCGCGGCATGCCGGCGGGCAAGCGGGAGCGGACGCGTTCACGACGCCGTCGAGGCCCTCCCAGAACGCGTCGTTGTAAACGTCCTCGGTCAAAGGCGAGACGCGGTCCTGCGAAGGGACGGCTCGTGAGGCTCAGCAGCCAGGGAGCCTGCCCGCACGCTCCACTGCAACAACGTGCAGATCCCAGGTGAGCTCGCACTGACGGCATCGCGGGGGCCAAGCACGGATTGCACCTGGCGCGCATCGACGCAGATCGCCGGATTCATGGTTTTGATGGCGTCCATTGCTGCCTTGGATTTGGACTGCCCAACGTTGTAATTGCGGAACAGGAACTGCCGGGACAAGTTGCTCTTCTCGATTGTGTCATCGTCTGTAACAGTGATTTTGCCTGTGGTGCAAGCGACGCCCATCATCGCAAAGTTCTTGAAGAGCTCGCAGCCAAGCGCGCCGCATCCGACCATGAAGTACTTGATCGCCCCGAGCCGTCCTTGCAGAGAGCGCCCCACCACAGCGATCTGAGCATCGTAGCGCGAGCCGGTCCCCTGCACCACACCAACCACATTGTGGATTACGGACCAAGCCAGGCCCAACAAAAATCGGCAACACGATCGTGGTCAGAGCGCCCCCCGCCACCCCCAAGGATTCGATGTTTCAGCGCTGAGCACGCGCGCCGCCGTGGTGGCTGGAGAGCCAGACCTGGTATTCCTCCGCAAGCTGCGCGTCGTAGTCAGGGAGCAGCTCGGCAGCGTCCAAATACACGAACTGGAACACGGGGTGGTGCTTCCCAGAGACCGCCTTGGCAACCTCCTGCCCCACGACCCCACCAAAGATCGACGCCATCGGCGCCAGTACCGAACGCGCCGTGCGCGCGAGCTTCTTCACGAGCGCCTCGTCGATCTGCCCGCGCCACAGCCGCTCAGCCGGTGCACGGCACGCGGACAACCGCGGCGCAGCGCAGCGCGCGGGGGTGCTCTCTGGCAGGGAGCTGCCTCGGCCTCAATGCCCGTGCGCTTCTTGGCCTCGTGTGTCAGCTTCACCACTTCATCAGCAGCAGCAGCGTCGTGCACCTGAAGCAATGCGCCACGTGAGCAGGGCTACGTTGCGCCCCGGCAGCGTCCGCGGCTGCGGGGTACACCTGAGGAAGAGCGCCGTGCGCCTTGCGATAGTCGTCCAGCGCGAGGAACGCAAGATGCAGGAGCTCCGGGCGGCCGAACTTGTCGAAGTCCGTCACCCCGCCGTTGCCTGCGCGCCGCCCGGTCCTCACACCACCGGCGCGCAGAGGGCCCTTTGAGGCATTTTCTCGGCCGCTAGAACCCTTGGAGGCATCAGCGCTAGCGACCACGCGCAAACTACGCGCCTGCGTAGTGCGATTTCAGGGTCAGAGCTGGCTCGCGTGCCCATCGGGACAGGGCGAGACGCACCCACGGGGTCGCGGGAGAAATCCGGGTTCGCTGCGCACTCGGACAGCGGGCGGAAATCGAGAGTGCGCGGGAGCTTGGCCTCCAGGGCAGTGCCGTACGTGTTGAGGCTGGTGCGTGCGTACGCGCCAAACCTGCCCGCGCGCGGCGCCGCAGCTGCGTCAGTGCACGGGACGGCGGCTACGCGGCACGCGCGAAAGAAACAGCACGGCCGGGGGGTCTCACTTGGTGCTGTCCACTTCCACCTTGAAGTTGTACATGGCCGTGTCCACAACCTGGGCCCAGAGGCAAAGCCAACACCCGTCAGCTTTGGATTTTCCCCGCGAATGCATGGCTCTCAGGCGTGCACGCGACGAATTCACGAGCGCGACTGTGTCGCAGAAGGCACATGAAGAACACAGTCTGCGCGCACCTTGAGTGGGGGCAGGTCGTTGATCTCGGTCATGCCCTCGACTCCCTTAAAGGTGACGTACTCTCCAACTCCAAACTCAACCTGTCCTCCGCACAGATAATCCCGATGAGTACAGGGAAGACGTCGGCATTGTCGCTCCTACCAAGCCCCGCGGGCGAGTAGGAGGACGGGATCAGCGCCTGATCGTCGTTGGGCACTGTGACAATCGCCGGGTTCGAGTTCGTGATGTGCGACACGATTGCAGAGTGAGGGTTTTCGCCATTGGTGTCACTGACAGTGAAACCTGCGTGGACTTTCAGGCTCAGCACGCAGAGGAGACTCACAGCTGCAGTGAAGACACGCTCAAGACAGGCCGGGGCGGGAAACAGTTTCGCACCAGGGCCAAAGTCTGCGAAAATTGAGCCGAAGGCCGAGTGAACATCCACGCGGAGGAACTGCCGCGGGATAATGCGGATCAATGGCCTATCTGCGCACACTACTGCACCAGATGCAGCGCGCAAGCGCCGCGCACAAATTGCTGAGATGGTGACTCACCTTGATGGGAGGTGACTGCGTGCGGCAAAAGTTATTCCACTTTGTAGCCTCATCGAGAGTTGAGCCGATCAGCACGACAACGGAGTGCGCCTTGAGCAAGTCCTCCGCCAGCGGCGTCTCAACAGCCTGTACCTTAACGGAGGTGTTGAGCTCCTGGAGCTTAGAGACGCACGCCGTCGCACGATTCTTCCCAACATCCGTCTGCCGTCGAGATCAGCCACTTCAGACATTGGCGCGATACCGCTAGCACATAGGGACGTCTACGATTGCGTAGAACAAGGGAACGGGGAGCAAGGAATCCTAACTCCCTAGCGCGCGGAAAATGAATCCTAGCAAGTCGAGCGTACCTCTGCAAGGAAGTAGTGAGAAGAAAGGTCCCAGAGCGCCGCCTTCTCGGTATCCTGAACCGTCAGCGCACGAACGCCGCCGAGCAACACGTTCTTTGCGACCTCACATCCCAATCCATTCATACCAGAGACTAGCACGGAAGACGACGCAATGGCGCGAACCACGTCTTCGCCGAGCGCCGCGATGGTACGCGAATGGAGATCGCGGTCCATGATGGCATCGACGTCCATGGGCTGGGATCCCATGAGTGATGATCTAGAGAGTAGCTAACGCCTCGCACTCGCTGTCACGTGCCAGGAGCTGACCTGCCCCTCGCAGCGATGAGGTGGGATTTCCTAGCCAGCTCAGGTTTGGGCCTTTGCCCACTTCCAAAGCCGCCTCTACTTTTGGTGCCAGCAACAACTACATTTGTAACAACAAAAAATGCCACGGAGTTCCCAACACGCACCCATGAAAAGGTCATGTTCCCCCCCATGAAAAGGTGACCCTCGAAAACGTGTTACACGGGCGCTCCTGGAGAGCCGAGGCGATGGCCGACCCGACGGGCGGGTGGGAGATTTTCGCCCCCATATCCTGGATCGCAGGTGGGGTTTCTGGCATTTGCTTCGCCGAAGAGGTTTGAAGGCCCTGCCGGCAGTGCGTTGGGGTTGTCCGAGCATTCGTCGCGGCGAAATGGGTTTCAACTTACTCCGGCGTGTGATCCGTGCAGGGGCGCAAGCGTGGAGCGGTATTCGACAATTGGCGTAGAGAGCAAACCGCATTCAGCGCAGAATGGATGGTTGGCAATGAGCCTGGCGTACCGCGGAGCCTCAGTAGAACCGTAGGAGGCGCATGCGAGCAGCAACAAACCCGTTCGTGGCGCAGCTCAGCGAATCATCATATCGCGTTGCAACAGAGACAGAGTGCCGGTCGTGAGAATCTGCAGCGGGCGAAGGATTCCTCAACGGATGTCGACGCGCAGCGAGCACGGTCACTATTCGCCTCGACGAGGCTCC
>ENA-UOXV01007003-UOXV01007003.1-marine-metagenome-genome-assembly--contig:-NODE-7003-length-11576-cov-10.646124_pt1 | contig 11576 bp, 9 predicted proteins | sample MGYA00238165_ERZ766961 | MGnify/ENA primary metagenome ERZ766961 (study PRJEB28924, sample SAMN03173240) | marine metagenome | biome: Marine; feature: Water; material: Subsurface seawater | place: North... | reverse complement strand
CCTTGAGGGGGCTGTAGCGCAAGCTGTGACGGTTCGACTCCGTCCGACGGCACCAAATTAATATATCTTGCTCTGCTGGTGTTGTACAATCGACACAGTTTCTTTGAGCTAACCTAATGAATCTTTCTAATAAAACTGTACTAAAAGGAATTGGTCTTATGCTTCTGGCAATGAGTACTGTGCCTTTTTTAGATATTTTTGCCAAACTTTTGAGCGAAGATTATTCAGTTATGCAGGTTACATGGACAAGATTTTTCTTCCATGCATTTTGGCTGCTTCCAATAATTTTTTGGCAGAAGGTTAGCATCAAAACCCTGCCAGAAAATCCTGGTCTCCAGTTTTTAAGAGGGGTAATGTTGACAATGGCAACACTATTCTTTTTTGCTGCAATTAAAGACAATCCTATTCCTAATGCACTAACACTTCTTTTTATTTCTCCATTTATTGTCGCTATTCTTTCACCATTTATATTGGGCGAGCGCTTTGACTTTTATATAGGAATCGGTGTTGTTATTGGATTTATGGGGGTTATAGTTGTGCTGCAACCAAACAGCGATGAGTTTCAGCCTAGTTTACTATTTGCTATTGTTGCAGGCGTCTGCTACGGGCTTTATATAATCCTTACAAAAAAGTTGTCATTTCGGGCGCCACCAGTACTTACGCTGTTTTACTCTGCAATGGTGGGCCTTCTTATATTGACGCCCCTAGTAATTCCATCATGGAAGGCGCCAGACCTAAGTGGAGTTTTGTTGGGGGCTGCAATGGGGTTTTCTGCAGCAGCGTCTCATTTTATGATAATTAAAGCTTTTGAATTTGCTAGTGCTTCTGAGCTTAGCCCATTTAATTATTTTGAAATTGTGGGGGCTATCTTATTAAGTTATTTGGTATTTGGTTTTATTCCAAACTTTCAAGCAATACTTGGCCTGGTTATTATTATTGGAAGTGGTCTTTACGTTTCTTGGAGAGTTATGAAAAAAAATCAAGACCAAGACAACCACCAAGACAATATTATAGAGCCATTGTAATTTTATTTAATCTAGCCATTTCTAGGTTTATAAACTCAAGAAAGCCATTATTTTTTTGGTGGATTTTTACGTGAAAAAAACTGATTAATTACCATATAATAATTTGGCTTTAATTTCATTATTAAAGCCCATATATACTCTTCTAATTATAAATAAAAATTTTAAAATGAACTGGCGAATTAAAGCAGAAACTAAAATTGAGTCCTTCTCAGATTGGCTCTTTGAAAACTCAAATAAAACAATTCTTGTTGTCATTCTTTTTGTAATTGCGATTGGATCGCAGCTTCCCTTTCTTAAGATAGATACAACTACAGAAGGCTTCTTACATAAGACAGACCCAATGCGAGTCGAATATGACTTGTTTAGGGATCAGTTTGGCAGGGATGAGAAGCTAATGATAGCAGTCAAAACTAAGAATATTTTTGATAAAGGATTTCTTAAAAAGCTTGATAGTTTTCATAGCACCTTAGAGAACGAACTTCCTAATATTAAAGGGGTTGATTCTTTAATAAATGCCAGAAATACATATGGGGTTGAGGGAGAGCTCATTGTTGAGCCCTTGATCATTAGTCTGCCTGAAACTGATGAAGAGTTATCGCAACTTAAAAAAACAGTCTCTAATAACAGTCTTTATGAAAACTCTTTGTATAGTGAAGATTTCACAATGACCACTGTCACTATTGATACACAGACCTATTCAAATGTAATTCTAAACAGTGAGCCAATTAGTCTTGGTTTTGATGATGGCCTAGAGTTTGATGATGGCCTAGAGTTTGATGATGGCCTAGAGTTTGATGATGGCCTAGAGTTTGATGATAATTCGGAAGGCGGTCAGCGAGTGTATCTAACTGATGCTGAAAATGACGAAATAATTCTAAAAACACAACAAATAATGGAGCGTTTTGATAGTGATGACTTCGAAATATATTTGTCAGGTTCTGCCGCTATAGCTGGGATTTTTAAGCAAGCACTATTGAATGACTCTGTAGTTTTTATCAGCCTAATGATGGTAGTTATTATGGTTGTTTTATTCGCCCTATTTAGAAGAGTATCAGGTGTAATATTGCCCCTAACCTGCGTGTTTTTGACTTTGCTGACGACAGTTTCTATGATGTCTATTTTTTCTGCACCCTTTACCATGGCAACTCAAATTATGCCAACATTTTTATTGGCTGTTGTAACCAGTGCATCGATACATTTATTAGCGGTTTTTTATAAAGACTTTTCTAAAACAAAAGATAAAAAAAGCTCATTAAGATACGCAATGGGACATTCTGGTTTAGCAATCATCATGACCTCTCTTACAACAGCTGTTGGGCTTTGGTCGTTTTCATTTTCTGGCGTAGCGCCAGTTGCTGATCTTGGTATTTTTGCAAGTAGTGGGGTAATGATTGGCTTGCTATTTACCCTTGTTCTTCTTCCAGCACTTATTTCATCAACAAACTTTGCTCACATAAAGAAAAAGAAAGATGTTGAGGGATACACCTTAATGGATAGGTCTTTACTGGGCATAAGTCGTGTTGCTACTGGTCGACCAAAGACGATAGTGGCAATTAGCTCAGTATTAATAATCTGTGCGGCAATAGTTGCAAGCCAGATAAAGTTTTCTCACTTCCCCCTTGAATGGCTTCCTGAAGATAACTTTGCAAGAATTGCAACAGAAGCAGTTGACGAAAACCTCAAGGGATCACTTACCCTGGAAGTAATTGTTGATACAGGCAAAATAAATGGATTATATAATCCTGAGCTTTTGAGAGTTATTGAAGATGTATCTGAAAATATAAATACAGTAAGTACTGGCAATATGTTTGTTGGAAAGGTCTTCAGTTACATTGATGTTATTAAAGAGACAAACAGGGCTTTAAATGAAAATCAAGAGGCTTTCTATGTCATTCCAGACGACCCAGACCTTATTGCTCAGGAATTTCTACTGTTTGAGAGTAGTGGTAATAATGATCTTGCTAGCTTAGTTGATGCCAACTACTCTAAAGCACGACTAACCTTGAAAACGCCATTTATAGATGCCCTTGAAGCTAATATTTTTATAGATGATGCACAAATATACCTTGATCAAAAGTTTGGAAATCTTGCTCAAGTTTCCTTCACTGGTATTGGAACTCTTATGACTGTGACCTTTGAGGAGGCAATATACAGCAGTGCAACAAGCTATGTGCTGGCATTTTCACTTATTACAGTTCTGATGGTGTTATTAATTGGCAATTTGAAAATTGGCCTTATAAGTATGATTCCAAACCTATTGCCAATTATTTTTCTATCAACAATCATGGTTATCTTTAAGATGCCACTGGACATGTTTACTCTTTTAATTGGGGCAATTGCGCTAGGACTAGCTGTTGATGATACGGTGCATTTTATGCATAATTTTAGAAGATATGAGCTGCAGTTTAACGATGTTGATAAAGCCGTAAGACTTACTCTAATGGGAACAGGAAGGGCAATTACACTTACATCAATCGTGCTTGCACTTGGATTTCTTGTGCTTACTTTCTCAGAGATGAATAATATGTTTGATTTTGGCGTGTTAACTGCTAGCGCAATTTTGGTTGCTCTCTTGGCTGATTTTTTCCTTATGCCTGCAATAATGAAGCTTATTATTAAGGAAAAAGAAAGCACCTAGCTATGACTCTGTGAAGTGCTTCTTACTAAGAAGTAATAGCTGTAAAAGAAGCTTTCCTTTCTATTTAACAATATTTTTGCTTCAATTACAGTACAAAGAGAAAAATCAAATAAAAGTAAAAAAAATTACATATTTTTCTTTGATGACTTTGCTTCGAACTCACGAGTCAGAATTAGCGTTTGAGCAAGATTCAATAAGTTAGAAAACTCAGGGTTTACAAGAAGTGCATTACAATAGTTGCTCCAAGATTCCAACATTGGTTTGGTTGGACGAAAGTCATTTCGACGGCGATCATTTATACTAGAAACTTCTTCAAGATAACCAAGACTTAATGCTTCATATACTGTTGAATTTACTGTTGGACGGCTAAATTCAGATACTTTTAAGAGGTCTGATATTGTAAAGCTACCTTTAGAAAAATAAAAATTCATCATGTAACGACGAAGCTCAAATGCAGTGAAGCTAGTATTGAAGAATCTGCGTACTTGGCCTGGTCCATGTTCACGCCTATACAATTGTCTAGAGCTTTCATAAGAAGCCTGCGCTGAGCAGAAGTGGTCGAATATTTCTTCAGATTTAGACATAAGAAGCCTCAATATTATATAAAAATAATTACATTTTATTATTAAAACGTGTATAAAACGTTCTTAATACTTATTATAAGAGTTAAAAAATATATATGACGATCTTTCATAAATTCCAATTTGGTAGAGGCTCATTCGAATGTTAAGTTTGCCAGAGCTAGAGTACTTTTCATACAAGGATGGTCGACTTGCATATCGTGAAAAAGGGGTTGGCCCTGCTTTATTTTTGCTGCATGGCATGAATGGTAGTAGCAAGAGTTGGACTTATTTGTTTCAGTCCCTAGCAACTTCTTTCCGTGTTGTTGCATGGGATGCACCAAGTTTTGGCGCATCTAATACTTTTGGCGACAGCATAGAAGATTATAAAAATGCAGCTAAAGCTCTGATGAACAATCTAGAGCTCAGAGATGTAGTAGTAGTAGGCCATTCAATGGGTGGTGTGGTAGCTTTAAACTTAGCCGCAGATCAAGATGCTTTAATTGCTGGTCTAATTCTTTCTTCAACCCATCTTGGATTTGGACAACCTAAAGGTAATCCACTTATTCCGCGTTACGCTCATCGTATTGAACGTATGAACTCAGTGGGCGTGGATATCGACTATGGCATCAATCGTGCAAAGGGCATGACTCCTCAAGATACATCTGATAACGTTATCCATTTTCTGGCTGAAATTGCCATGGGCTCAAGGATTGAAGGGGCCCGTGATGGAGGTCGAATGAGCCAAGAGACTAACAATGCGGATATTTGCTCGCAAGTAAGTGTCCCAGTTCTTATCTTGTCAGGTGAAAAAGATACTGTCATCTCAAATGAAATGCATATGGATCTTGTTGCTGCTCTGCCCGAAGCTAAGCAACACGTATTCCCCAACACTGGCCACGCCTCATACGCAGAATATCCTGACCTCTTCAATGATCATGTCAAAGATTTCGCAATGAAAGTCTGGCCTGGTGATAGAAGCAAAACAATCAAAACATCTATAAAAGGAGTAAGACTATGAAAATTATAAGGAGTAAAACTATGAAAATATCGATATTAAAGCCTATTTTTATGACTATCTTGGCTTGTAGTCTTGGATTTTGGGGGAGTTCCGCCTCTGCAGAAAATCTCAAAGTAGCACTTGCAGCTGAACCTACATCTATGGACCCACATTATCAGAACCTGACAATAAATAACTCATTTGCCACACAGGTCTATAACGCTCTAGTCCTACAGGACGTTAACCAGAATTTGATCCCTGGCCTTGCGACATCTTGGGAGCCAATTGACAGTAATACTTGGGAGTTCAAGCTGCGTGCTGGTGTAAAGTTTCACAATGGTTCGACATTTAGCGCTGAAGACGTTGTGGCATCAATGCAACGTGCGGCAAATGTGCCTAATAGCCCATCCAGTTTTGCGACCTTTATCAAAGGCAAGAGCTTTGAAGTTGTTGATGACTTGACCTTGCATATCTCGACTGAGAAACCTAACCCCTTCATACCGAATGACATGTCGCGAGTTTCTATTATTGACTCAGCTTTTGTAGATGCAACTACCGAAGATTTCAATACTGGCGTTGCTTCTTTTGGAACAGGACCATTCACTCTTACCAAATGGCTGCCGGGAGACTTGCTCGAGATTAAGCGTAATGATAGCTATTGGGGTAATGCAGTGGAATGGGATAATATCATCATTCGTACTATCGGCGATGGAACAACTCGGACAGCGGCGCTTATAACAGGAGATGTAGATTTTATTGAGCGAGTATCGCCATCTGATCTACCAAACCTAGAAAGCCGGGAGGGAATTTCAGTCTTTAAATCAGTTTCTAACCGTCTGCTGTATTTAACGCTTCATATGACTGATAATCCTATTAAACCTTTTGTTACAGATAACAATGGAAACCCGATTACCTCACCTTTCCAGGATATTAACATGCGCAAAGCGGTATCACTGGCGATAAATCGACAGGCTATCGCAGACCGTGTAATGGATGGGCTGTCCTCACCAGCAGGTCAGTTTTCGCCAGAAGGTTACATTGGATATTCGAATAATTTACAAGCGGATGCCTATGATCCGGAACGCGCAAAAGAGTTAATAGCTGCAGCAGGCTATGCGGATGGTTTTAAATTGACTATTCATGGCCCAGCTGGTCGCTATACAAACGATACACGCATACTAGAAGCCATCGCGCAGATGCTATCGCGTGTTGGTATCGATACGAGTGTAGAGACTATGCCCGCCTCTGTCTTTTTCAAGCGCTTTGCAAGTGGCGGAGTGGATAAAAAACCAGAGTTCACCGCTGCTGTATCAGGTTATGCCAATGGCTCTGGTGAACCATCACATCCTCTGCGGATATTCATTCATACAAAACAGAAAGAACGTGGTTATGGACCTGGAAACCGAAATGGGTATAGTAATGTTGATGTTGACAAGTTAATCGAAGATGGCCGGTCCTCAATGGATATTGCTAAAGGAGAAAAAGCCTTCATAGCGGCAACTGATATTGCGATGCAGGAATATGCTCTTGTTCCCATACATCATGAGATTGCCACTTGGGCAGCACGTGAGGGAATCACATATGAGCTTGGAGCATTAGATAGTACCTTTCTACACTTCATTCGATCGCAAGAATAAAATAAGGATGGCTCGCTTCGCATTTGTTGCGGGCCAACCAACGAAAGTATTTGTATAAAATAAGAATGGCCCGCTGCGCATTTGTTGAGGGCTAACCAATGGGAGTTTTCCAATGTTAACCTTTGCTATTAAACGTATTATGCAAAGTGTAGTCGTCCTATTTGTAATGTCTCTGATTGTATTTTCTATGGTCAATTTGATAGGCGACCCAGTTGATATGCTAGTCAACCCTGAAAGCCTACCTGAGGAAATTGACAGAGTTCGCCAAGACTTTGGCCTTGATCAACCAGTTCACATCCAATACTGGAAGTTTCTTGCAGGCGCGATGTCGGGAGACTTGGGAAATTCATTTATTTTCGGAAGACCTGCTTTGACTCTTATAATTGAACGTTTTCCTGCAACTCTTGAGCTTGCAACATCCGCACTGATTATTGCTATAATTGTGGGCCTTCCTTTGGGAATTTATGCTGGCTTAAACCCAGATGGATGGGGCGCACGCATCATTATGGGGGGCTCGGTATTAGGTATTTCCATCCCAACCTTCTGGCTCGGTTTGATGATGATAATAGTCTTCTCGGTCTTATTAGGATGGCTACCAGTATCTGGTCGAGGTGAGACTGCCAATTTTCTAGGTATCGAAAGTAGTATATTTACGCTTGATGGTTTACGACATCTTATTATGCCTGCCTTTAATCTAGCACTTTTCAAGATTTCGGTAGTTATCCGCTTGGCGCGGGCTGGGGTAGAGGAGGTTATGGCGCTTGATTTCATCAAATTCGCTCGCGCAAGAGGGCTTTCGTCCCAACGCATAGTGCGCTCTCATCTTCTGCCTAATATTCTTATTCCAATAATCACTGTCTTAGCGATTGAGTTTGGTACCCTTATTGCTTTTGCAACTGTGACAGAATCAGTTTTTGCATGGCCCGGCCTTGGTAAACTCGTAATCGATGCTATTGTAAACCTAGACCGTCCTATCGTTGTTGCTTATTTACTGTTTGTAGTAACTTTGTTTTTAGTTCTAAATCTGATTGTGGACATAATTTATGCAGCACTTGATCCACGGGTACGTTTGCAGGGAGATGTTCTATGAAAAAGATACAGGCTACTCCTATGATAAAAAAAAATAACAGAAAATTTACAAATGTGATACTCAAAAACCTTTCACAGCCTGCAACTCTAGTTTCAGGTATTCTACTTTTATTAATTGCGTTATGCGCAATATTTGCACCACTCATTGCTCCAACTAATCCCTATGATCTGGCTGTTGTGAGCATTATGGATGGTAGGCTTGCGCCTGGTGAAACAATGTTTGATGGCACCGTTGCTTGGCTTGGCACAGATGGTGCGGGGCGAGATGTTTTAAGCGCTATTATCTATGGTCTGCGAACTAGTCTTACCGTTGCAGTGTGCAGCGCACTTATTGCCTTGACTATTGGACTATTAGTTGGAATGACCGCAGCTTTCTTTGGTGGGCGAGTAGATGCATTTTTAATGAGGATTGTTGATATTCAGTTGTCCTTTCCAGCTATTTTAGTCGCTCTTGTTCTATTAGCTTTGTTAGGAAAAGGTATTGATAAAGTTATAATTGCCCTCGCTATAGTCCAGTGGGCAATCTACGCTCGCACTGTTCGTGCTTCTGCGATAGTTGAACGTCGCAAAGAATATATAGAGGCTGCTAACTGCTTAGGGCTTAGTAGCTTCCGCATCATCTGGAAACATCTTTTACCTAATAGCATCTCACCGCTAATCGTGTTGGCGACTTTGCAAACAGCCCACTCTATTTCAATCGAAGCGACGCTCAGCTTCTTAGGCGTCGGGGTCCCTATAACAGAGCCTTCGCTAGGCTCATTAATTGCAAATGGCTTTGATTACATTTTATCAGGCGCATACTGGATCACCTTCTTTCCTGGCATTATGCTGCTGGCAACAGTAGCTGCTATTAATATCTTTGGAGATCATTTGAGGGTACTTCTAAATCCAAGGCTTTCTAAATGATTAATAGGGCCAAGCTTTTAGAGATTAATGGGCTTGATGTAAGCTTTTCCAGTAGCCAAGAAACCATTTATGCTGTTCGTGATGTATCCATTACGCTTAATCCTGGCGAAGTTTTAGGGATTGTGGGTGAAAGTGGTGCTGGCAAATCTACCATTGGGAATGCAATTATTAATCTTATAGAACCGCCAGGAAAAATCATAAATGGTGAAATTTTATTTCAAGATCTAAACCTCAGGAATCTAAATGATCAGGAAATGCTCAATATCCGAGGCCATAAGATTGGAATGATTTTTCAGGACCCTCAGACCTCCCTCAATCCTCTAATGACAATAGGTGCGCAGCTCCTAGAAACAATCAACACGACAAAAAAACTTTTCGGTAAAGAAGCGCAGGAAAAATCAATTGAACTTCTTCAATCTGTAGGCATTGAGCAGCCTGAGACTCGAATGAAATCCTATCCACATCAGTTTTCTGGAGGTATGCGTCAGCGCGTTGTTATAGCTTTGGCACTTGCAGGAGATCCTGATCTCATAATTGCAGATGAACCGACTACTGCTCTTGATGTCTCTACTCAAGCTCAAATTCTTGATCTTATAAAGGCTATTTGCAGAAAACGAAAGCTTGGGGTAATAATCATAACGCATGACATTGGCGTGATTTCTAATATAGCACACCGCGTTGCAGTTATGTTTAACGGATCTGTCGTTGAGACTGGTGATGTAAAAAAAATTCTAAGTTCTCCAGACCATGAATATACAAAAAGTCTTATTGCAGCTGTGCCAAGTGGAAAAGTTAAGGTTGACCGGTTTACATCAATTGACTATATTGAAGGAGGCGCCAAGACACAAAAACGAATTGATGTTAAAGAACATTGGTTGGGAGAGAGGCTGGTTGATACAAAATCAGAAATAGCAATTTCTGTTGAAGATCTTAATAAGGAATTTGTTCTTAAAAAGGCTATGTTTAAAAGAAATCGCTCAAACCTTCATGCTGTTAAAGATGTTTCTTTTTCGATCAAGACAGGAGAGACATTTGGACTTGTTGGAGAGTCTGGTTCCGGCAAAAGTACAGTTGCAAGACTTATTGCAGGTTTGCTCCACATTGATAAAGGTACCGTGAAGCTTTTTGATAAAGACGTCACAAACAACTTTAAAGGTATGGAGGCTGTTGCTGCCCAACGCAGCTTGCAAATGATATTTCAGGATCCTTTCTCTTCTTTGAATGCAAGGATGTCAGTAGAAGACATTGTTGCAGAACCCATTCATTACTATAAAACAGCTACCTCTAATCGTCAAGTGAAACAAATTGTACGTGACCTTTTAGATCATGTTGGCTTAGGTACAAATGCCATGATTAAGTATCCTCATGAATTCTCTGGAGGTCAGCGGCAGAGGATTTCAATTGCACGAGCCCTTGCCTCTCGACCCAAAATTCTAATTTGTGATGAACCTACCTCTGCGCTTGATGTATCGGTGCAAGCGCATATTTTGAACCTGCTAAAAGATCTCCAAGATGAGCTGAACCTCACAATGCTTTTTATATCCCACGACTTACCAGTAATTCACCAAATGTGTGATCGTGTCGCTGTAATGCGCCAAGGTTCAATTTGCGAAATAGCTACAACCAATGATTTGTTTAATGCTCCAAATCATACCTACTCTAAACACCTAATTAAACTTATGCCCGCTTAAGGGCTTATATAGCTATAAAAAAAGGCACCAATGGTGCCTTTTGTTGTGTGCATAGTAATTAGCTTCCTTGGGCCTGAGCCATAACCTCTTCAACAAAGTTATCCTCTTTCTTTTCTATGCCCTCACCAACCTCATAGCGAACAAATGACTCAACCTCTGAGCTTTTAGACTTAACAAGAGCTCCAACTGTCATATCAGGATCTTTAACAAAAGACTGGCCATAAAGCGTAACTTCATTAACAAACTTTTTCATCCTGCCAACAATCATTTTTTCAATAATATCATCTGGCTTTCCACTTTCTTTTGCTTGCTCAATAAAAATAGCCTTCTCCCTCTCAAGCAGGTCTGCTGAAAGCTCATCTTCACTTACACATTCTGGTTTAGAGGCGGCAATATGCATTGCAATGTCTTTTGCCAGATCTTCATCAGAACCAGTTAAAACGGTAAGAACCGCAATACGATCACCGTGCTTGTAAGCACCCAAAACACCCTTTCCAGAGTTGATACTTTGAACCCTTCTTACTGATATATTTTCACCAATCTTAGCAATTATTCCTTCTCTAGCCTGATCAACAGTTTCACCTGAGTCTAAAGTTTGAGTTAAAAACTCCTCTACAGAGGCGGGCTTATTTTTTAACGCAAGCGCCCCGAGCTCATTAACAAAATCGATAAAGGCAGAGCCCTTAGTAACAAAGTCTGTTTCAGAATTAACTTCAAGGATAACTGCGTCCCTATTATCATCACTAGTAGTAACATTGACAAGGCCTTCTGAAGCTACTCGTCCCGCCTTTTTGGCTGCTTTTGCAGCACCTGAGGCTCGCATAAGATCTATGGCTGCTTCAAGATCAGCATTAGTTTCTACCAATGCCTTCTTGCAGTCCATCATTCCTGCACCAGTTCTTTCTCGTAATTCTTTGACTAAAGCGGCCGTAATTGCCATAATCTATCTCCTCTTATTGCGCTCTATATTGTTTATTTAGTATCAGCTTTCTTTGCAGCTGGTTTCTTTGCCGCAGGCTTCGTTGCAGCA
>ENA-UOXV01007002-UOXV01007002.1-marine-metagenome-genome-assembly--contig:-NODE-7002-length-11578-cov-6.982209_pt1 | contig 11578 bp, 5 predicted proteins | sample MGYA00238165_ERZ766961 | MGnify/ENA primary metagenome ERZ766961 (study PRJEB28924, sample SAMN03173240) | marine metagenome | biome: Marine; feature: Water; material: Subsurface seawater | place: North... | reverse complement strand
GGTTTGTTCTTCGCCATTTGCAGGAATCGTCGCAGTAGATCAGGCAGCATTCCATGCCTGCACGCACACACAAGTGTTCATCTGTAGCGGTCACAGGTGCTTGCTCGCAGCTGACCACAAAGCCGGAAATGGAGGTTCGTGAGCTGGCATGCACCCGTTCTTGCCAAGAGCAGCTACAATAGAAGCGAATTGCTCGTGAGGCATCCCAGGGTTCTTGAGCAAAGCCGACGTTGCGTTGGTGAGCACGACGGCTAGTAGGTCCCCGTACGCAGCGTGGACTTCTTCCGTTGCGCCTTCAAGGTTCAGAGCACTTACATACCATAGGCAGCTCGAGACATCCTCCAAAGCGAGCTGTTTTTTCATCGCCGCCAATTGTGCCTGCAGAGCATGGATCAGAGCCGCATCGGGGACCGCGCGAAGCTCTTGCATCACCTGCGCGCAAATACGTCTCAGCGAACAGTGACTGGCTCGCATGACGGCAGGGGCAGAGTGAGGAGCTGGCACAGACCCAGAGAAAGTTAGAGAGAGCCTGCACGTTTGTGAAGCCGCCCATTCGAATGTCTCGACTCATCCTATTGAACAATGCCGTATGACTGCGTATTCCCACCACAGTGAGCCCCCACAGCGCGCTCGAAGCCTCTCGTGCAGACATCTCCTCGCAAGTTTCCACTGCGCGCTTAGCCAGCTCTGCACTCATCGCAGGAGTCATTCTGACACGCGTCTTACCTGACGCCCATGCCACTGCGCTTGCTTCTGCCCCGTTGAGCACGGAAACTTGCAGGTTCTCAATAAGGTTCTCATAGAGGGTCTGCGCAGCATCTACTCCACGTGACACGCCCTTGCCCTCGTTGGCTCCACTGTGCACCCAACCGAGCTTCGCCAGCGCACGCAATGTTGTAGCTGCAGCACGCGGCTCAAATGTCACTGCAACTGTAGCGGCGTGCTGTAGCAGCGGCTGGGACGGCGTAGAACTGAGGGGCTCGTTGAGCACAGCCAGCTCTGTCAAAATCGTTGCGATGCGATGCGGCTTGAGATCGACCGCCACTTCCCCCGCACGAGCGATTACTGCTTGTGCGGCCTCTATACGATCGCGGCTGCTGACACTATGCTTGAGCATCGAAATCATTTCCTCGAGTTCCGTTTTTGCTGAGTTCGAGGGCTGGATGACCTGGGTCGTCGACAAGGAATGCACCTGCAAATCGATCGATCCGGCACAAAGCTCTTTCCAGTATCTTACCTGGCCTTGTAGAGTAGGAAACGAACTCGACAGCAGCGCTGGCTTTTCTGCCCGTAACGCTTCAAACGCTCCAGCGCCAACTTGGATTGCAGAGGAACCGAGGTGTGGGAGAATGTCCCTGCAAGTCATCGTGTAGTCTGAATTGCAGCGTATCAGTGGAAGCGAAGACTTACTGCTCGCAGTAGCCGGTACAGCTCTGCCCAACCAGATGACACACTTTTCAAACCCCTTGCTTCTACGTCCCATGACTGCCCGTGCGCCGAACGTCATGGGAGGCTTCAGCACCATATCAGACTTCTTTGCTGGTCAAGTAGAGAAGCTTCCCGAGCGCGACCTCAGCTGTATCTGCATCATAGCCAAGATACACTTATCACGTCCGCCATCACCACCCAAATCTTTGGTGGGAAGCAGGAGCGACCCCCCCCCCCCCCGAAGTTGCTGCGATCTGATCGTGCGGATCCAATCCCTTTTCTCGCGAGACGCAAATTCAGATCACAGAAGCACCAGATGGGAGGTTGGGGATGGTGGGGACTCTGCGAGAGCGAGTCAGCAGGGTGCTTCTCCTTTTTCTAGTGGATTCTCTTGTTGGCCTGGTGATCCCAAACGCGGAGCGGAATACATTTCCGCGGCCGAGAGGCCTCGATTCCTTCCGTGCATTCTCTCCGCACGGCAGCTACACTGGTGACAGGCGGATCATTGCATTTCAACCGAGATTTGATGTGTGCGCGCAGCAAGAGATGGGCTGTATACGCGTGCGAGGCGGCTCGCTTGAATCTGATGAAATAGGACGCGATGCAGCAGAGCAATCTCTTCAAGGTTGGTTCGAGGAACGTGTCAAGGATGTTCCTTGCGCACGTCGGGGCCTGGCTGGTGAGGGAATTTTCACTCAAGACGTTGCGGCGGACCATCGTCTTGCAGAACGAGGCAATGGTACTGATGAAGAGACAGCTATCTGCAATGAGGTAAGGATGTGTGACCCCTTAGATGCGGATACGGAAGCGGATTCAGCAGACGCGCGTGCATTGGTCGAGTACGCCGCCGCGCTATCTCAAATGGGCTCAAACAGCACGACTGAGGCACTTGAAACCATAGAACGAGCGCTTTCGATCAGGCCCTCGCTTGCCTCGGCGCTGGCCCTTTCGGCACGTCTACAGCTACAGCCAGAGCTCTCAGCAGCGGTGGACGGGGGCTTTGCGTTGAAGGAGCGCCCTCGTTGCCCTGCAGGGCCAACAAAGGTTTCATGTAGCGAGTCTGAGCCTTCAAAAATGCTTCTTGCAAATGCAGTGGGGCTTGAGGCTCTGGTCCTGGGTGCGGAGGCTCGAATGCGCGCAGCAGACGAGGTAGGGATGATGCGAATGTTGAGCCAGGCATGGCAGAGCAACGAGAGACGTCAAGCAGAGGAAGAGATTCGAGAGCAGCGAGCAGAACTCAAATCTGTCTGCCGCTTTCGCGATGAACTGCAAAATACCCTCCGCTCAGTGCGAGAGCGGGTGGATAAGCGATCGATTCAGGAGCGCCAGGTTCTCCGACAGCTCGCACTGGCCAACGCGCAGCTCAGGGCGACCTCGGCACGGCTTCTTGAAGCAGGCCGCCTGCTCGTGCGTCTTCGGCTGCTGCGCGCGCGCTCCGCACAGCTCAACGATGATTCTGCCCTGGCGTGCTCTGCGGCAGAGCAGGAGCTGCGAGCAGCCGTCGCACTCGACCCCGCGCACCCTGTAGCCCTCCTGCGCCTCGCGCGCCTTCTTCACGCCCGCGGCGCCGTGCCAGGCGACCCTAGTGGAACTCAGCAGCAGTGGGCCGCTACGGTCGAGTGTCTCTACGCGGGCGCGATCCGTACCCATCCCTCACAAGGTCCAGCGCACCCACGTCTCCCGCGAGGACCGGCGCCCCTCGCCATGCGACTGCCTAATAGCGAGCGCTTGCGATGCGCAGCGGCTGACCGCGCAGCATTTGTTTTTCCAGAGGCTCTTTGCGGGTTGGGCAATCTCTCACGGTCTCGCGGAGAGGTTCAGAAGGCCAAGAGACTTTTTGCTCAGGCGCACGCGCTCTACCCGGAAAATCTGGAAGCCGCGCTCAGCCTCGCTACGTTGCACAGGCTCTACCCGTGCTACACCGTACTTGCTGAACCCCATTTTGGAACAAAAATGCCGCACCTGTGTCTCATAGTGCATCCATAATCCCTCCAGAAACGAGGGCAATGGGACAGAGGCGCTTCGCGTTTATCGTGCTGCCGTCGAGCTCGCACCTGACGATGTAACTGCGTTGATGGGTGCCAGCCCTCGTCCCGTGCCGCGCCTCATTGCGGCCAACTCGCCACCTCAACACATGGTTGTTTTGAGCAGCACCTGAGCTGTACCGGTTTGGTTTGCCTCGCAGGATGCGCAGAGACCGCACTGGAGGAGGGTCGAGATACTGCACTCTCGCAAAAGTGCCTTGCACGTGCAAGGGCGCTCGCCCCGAATTCACCCGCGGTTCTATGGAGCTCCTGCAATCCGGGCGGATCCATTCAGGCGCGTGCAGCTACCCTCGCTAAGCACGTGGCACGGAATGTGCTTGGGTCTGGACCACTCGGAGCGTCAGGCAGCTCTGCTAAATCTCAAGGGTCTCCGAGTGGCGGTCCGCGAGGACCAGGGCAAAGGGCACAAGCCGCTATCTCGACGCGTGCACAGCACGCAGCCATTGCAGGGCCACCAAGTAGGCTAGAGGTTTCAGCAGGGTGCGAAAACGTTGCATCAGTCGGAAGCGAGTTCGGTGGAAATGAGAAAGGCACGACAGGTAAGCCGATTGAGCGGGGCGAAACGGGCGAGCCTCGCCGCAGAGGAATTGTTGAGATTCTTGGACCGATACCCGCGCATCGGCAAAATCCGATTGTAGGACGTGTACGGGCGCGCAAAATGCATGAGGAGGAGTTGGGAGATGCGCACCTGCGCAAGATGCTGCGCGAAAGCCCGCAGGGTGCGCAGGGTAAGGTGCATGCGCCCGTGGAGATCGACTCGCCGGGAAGGATGCCGACCGAGGAGCAACTCATCCATTCTACGATGGGCCAGATCAGACGAGCCGTGAAGCCCAACATGACGCTGGTGCCGCCTTCGCCGCTGCTTGACAACCTCGAGCGTTTCGCGCACGAGCTCGCGGCGGCAAACCTTGAGCTCGAAGAGCGCATCAGAGACAACGCCACTGCCTGGGCTGACGTGAACATGGAGGTGCTCGCGCCCGAGGGCGAAAACGACACCACGATTGAGCTGGAGACGTTTCATCTTCGCGAGGACGATGAGCGTTTCAGGGCAGCAGAGCTAGTGGAGCAGCACCTCGTCGCGCACACCGAGCAGACCGGGCGGCTGCCGGACGGGCTTGAGCGCAGCAGCTTGATCAAGGGCCTCTTCGGACTGGGCGACGATGGCGGCTTTCCGCAGCTCCCCTCGACGGTCAGTGCCAGGCTTGGCTCCGACATCGCGACGAATCTCACCCTCTCAGCCTTGGCATTAGAGGGCGCGCATGGAAAGATGGGCCGGGCAGGGGAAGAGGCCACGCGTAGCAGGGCGCCGCAAGTGAGCCCCCCGACGGAACAACGCGAATCCCCACACATGAACTTGTAGATATTTCAAATGTAATGTACAGAACAGCCTACTGCAATCATCGTGGTGAACACATGAGCTCGGACAGGCTTGCGTGCATGAGGGAATCATCAGTGCACTCCGATCGTGGTGAACACAGGAGCTTGGACAGGCTTGCGTGCATGAAAGAATCATCAGTGCACGCCAAGGATCTTTTGGAGACGGTCGTACGCAGTAGTGGACCAGGATCGGAGAGCTTGGGACTGCAGTGCAACAAAGGTGTCGACCATCTCTTTGTCTGACTTGTCCAGGCAGAGTCTCGACTCGAGGTCCTGGAGCTCTCGCGCCGCCGCAACACAACAGAGTGGCGAGCCGACCGCCATTGCGCGACACATGGCGAGCAGGTCTTGCGAATGCGTCCGGAGAACCTTGAGCCCCTGAATGCACAGCGCAATATACTGCAAGAAACACGCAGAATGTTCTCCTCCCATCGCGTCCACGTACTCCTGTGTCAGCTTGAAAGGAGCCCGCTCAACATTCACCACTTCGTTCATGTACCGCCCCATCATGAAGCCAAAGTCGACGTGCACCACGCCACCGTCACGCTGGATCAAAATATTCCCATCGTGTCTGTCCTTGAGCTGAAGAACGTAACAACAGACTGAGTACGCGGCGGTCGAGCGCATGAAATTATCTTGCGCGGTCATGTACGCTGCTGATCCGGGACCGCCGAAGGCATCCCTGTAGAAATCAGCAAGGTTTGTGAACCCTGGGTGCCTCTTGCGGAGACTCGCGAGTGAAACGCTGTCCGGAACGAATTCTATGAGTCCCGCGCCAGGTGCAGTCGCCAGGATGCCATATGTGGTAAGTCGCAGGCCAAGGCCTTGCTCGGCCCACAGCTGTTTGATGCGCCCTAGCAAAAGCATTGCAAATTGCTCCTGCCTCAGGTCATGGTCCGCCTTGGCAATGATGGACATCAGTCTCCATCCAGGATGATTACCGAAAACCGATCGCTCCCGAAGCCGCTGTGTCTTGACCGACCATGGCTCCCCGAAAACCCTTGCGAGCAGCGCCTTGCCAGTGAGCGATGCGGCATCATCTCCACCACGCTCTACTTTAAGATCACCATCGACGAGTGCTGAAGGATGAGATGCTTCTTCAAGCCCCGAATGCATTTCTGGAACTTGCACATTGTGCTCCTCTGCATCGCAGACTCCGGGACCCACGATGGCCTTGATGCCACCAGCTTCACACCAGTCAGAGGCATTTGTCGCTTCTCCATTTGATGCATGGGATGAATTCTCTTGCAGCAAGCCTTTTGCTACAGGCGCGTCGTCACGATCGGTGGTTGGGATACATGTGGTAAGCATGTCGAGCGTGCAGCCTGCCTCCTTCAGCGACTCACGGAGGATGTCAGAGGCACACAGTACTGAAAGGGTCTCGGAGACAGCGTGATCGAGCTCAATAACCTCAGCGAGTACAAGGTACGGCGTATGATTGAAAGACGAAAGGACCACAGCTTCCTCAGGTACGAGCGCACACAGAACTCGGTGACGTGTCGCGCAGGAGCAGAGCGGAATGTAGCAGCCATTCGGCAGCGCCTGATTCACGTCCCGAAGCCACGCCACGAGCTGCTGCTCTCGAGGCAAACCCTTAGGAATCGTCCCCAGAGAATTGGCTATTGAACATAAGCGATCAACGAGGTCATGTTCTTCGAAAAAAAAGGCCTTCCTCCGAGCCACCTGTAGTCGCCACCGCTCAAATGCACCTGAAGCCCCGCCCTCAGGGTCCGATTGCACTCCTGCTGCCTCGTCGCGCCACGCTGCCGCTGTGGGGTAGCTGGCTCGAAGACGCGTTTCCTGCTCCAGTTGTAGTCGAGATGCACGCTGTAAAAGTTCTTCAGCGGACTCAGCCTGTCCCATCCGCTTGCCAGACACTGCCGCTGTCTCTGCAAGCAGGCGAAGACGATCCAGCGCGCCTTGTATACGATCCCGTCCAGGCGCTCCTTCGCCCCCCATCCCAATGGACAAGGCCGAGAAAAGCTCGTTTGGCTGCTGTGCCACACCAGCTGCTTCAATTGCACTGACTGCCGTGAATGCAAAGTGGATGTCCTGTGCCATGATGTCGGCAAGCGTAGACTCGAGCCGACCGCTCTCGCCTGCGGGCGACGATATTGCAATGTTCACGAGCGCCGGAAGAAGCTGCTCCACAGATTTTGCGTGAAGCGTTGCATGAAGCGCTGCTAGTCGAGCACACAACGCGTCACAAAATTCTCCCGGCCGTCCTGCCCACTCTATCAGGTACTCGAGTAACCCGAATTCGTCTAAACCTTGCACATCGACATCAGGCGGCGGCGGCGGCGGCGGCGGCAATGCAGGTGGCACGTCACTACCTTTTGTCTTGTCACCTGGGCGCGTTCCAATAGCTGGCACCCGAGAGCCGGCAATAGGCCATGACAGTGCCAGGCTTTGCGCCGCAAGGGTCTGCACGGCACCAACACCCCACCCCGAACCGATCAAAAGCGCCTGCCCGAGCCGGAGCTCTCGACCCTGCTGCACTACTTCTCTGTGCTCAGGGCATTGCGCTCTGCAAGCAGGTTCTTCTCCATCGAGAGAGGACTCTTGATCTCGTTGCGTTGCGGTCACCTCTGCTGCACCATCTGAGCACAAAGCGCACAGTTCCGCCACCCACGAATTCGCCTCGCCTGCAGTGCCGGCCCGAAACCAGTACTCGTCGATGCCCTGAGCTGCATCGACCCGAAGCCCTAAACGCTCCACCGCAAGGCTACTCCCTACGGTACTGCCCATACTGCTCAGCAGCGGAAGCCTGTTCAAGAGCGACCAGGCCGAACGCGCTTCTGCTCCGTCCGCAGAAGGAGCAGAAAGATGGAACTCCAGGTTGCAGACTTCCGTGCACGCGCTCTCACCGCCTGATTCATCGGCACTGACAGCCCCAGATTGACAAAGGGTGCAGGACCGACCCCTGAGCGGCACTGAGAAGGTGGCCTCTTCGTCCTTGGGACCAGCAAAGAGGTCGAGTCGGCGGGTCTCTGCGTTCACTACGCACACATACCTCGCCCAATCAACCTCGATCTTGGCCTGCAAAACCCAAAGAACAACATTCAGCTGTGATGGCACGGGGCTCGTACTCACTCATACCTCTGCGCATGCACACGGTCCAGATATGGTCTTGGGATACTTTTGCAGCGGTCGTGAGGACCTTGACCATGAGCTCGCGTCCTGATCGCTTTCCGAATCTTGTGACATTGGAATCTGCAACAACTTTGTTAAGAGACGCTGGGAAAGCGGATAGACAGCGGAGTATTTCGTCCAGTTCCTCGCTCTGTCGGATGCAGGCAACCTGCTCACGAACACAATCAGGGAAGTTGCAGACACTTGCGTCGTGCTGCGGCCAAAAATGGGGAATGCATTTTGTGTGCGGTCGTCCACCGACTGAGGAGCAGCATCAAGTGCGGCATCTCGCGGCATGCTCTTGAAGTCACGGAGGAGCCGCCGTGAGCGCAAAAGCCAGGTCTGCATCAATTTCTCCGCGTGGTCGATCTCCGCTTCAGTCTGGTCAATTGCGGTCCCGAGAAAATCCAGCGAAGGAGCATCCTGCTCAATCCCCGCAAAAGCGGATCCCGCCGCCGGCTCTCCTGCGTCTCGGGCAGTTGCCCCTGCCTCGGCAGGCATGGCAATTCCAACGAGCTCTCTACCACCCCTCTCTTTCCGCCGCCGTCACCACCATGAACCGTAGCAGAATTCCGTCGATGTAGACCTGCCCTTGGAGCCAATCACGATTCGTGGCAGGGCGTTCGAACACTACTCCGAGGAGGCCGGGGGGGGGCGATTACGGCTGCATTGAGCTTTCCGATTCGGTAGACGCTGCAGTCGTCCCGCAGCATGGCGGGACAAGACGCTGATTACATTCCTAGGAACCACGCGATGAGTGCCACACGTCCTGTCGCAGCAAGTAGTCCAGATGACGACCACGTATCAAATCCGATCCCAATCACTGCGTCATGCCTGAACTGGTCAAGATCTGTTTTGCATTCTGATCTGCTTTGCTACCCAGGATGATACTCTGAACATGAGAAGCCGGGACGCATGGTCGGGCGGGAATCGGCGGACTGCTTCCCGGCGTGAGCCGGGTGTTCATGGGATTCTCGTGCGGGTCTGTGCAGCGATGTGCATGTTCTTGGCGATCCTTTTCACAGCAGGAGTCGGCACGCTGATAGCGTCACTCTATGGGCAAGGTAGGCTTTCGCTTCCTGAAAATCTCAGCCCGATTCAGCCCGTCGTTTCTGTCGGTGGGGCGTCATCTGGCGGAGCCGACGTTCTGGCAACCGAGGTGCAGGAGCTGCGGCAACAGCTCGCGCAGATGCGTGCGGACAATGCTGCGCGCGGACCATTGCACCGAGCGAACGCGACAGAGGACGAGGACTATACGCCGCCGGTGACGATCGGGAGCCTACGGCGAGAGCTCGACAGCGCACTGCGTGACGTCGAAGATGCCAAGCGGAGGCTGGCCGGTGAGGAGCGGGTAAAGCGGGAGCTTGAGGAGCGGGTTCAGCGGCTAGTTCTCGAGCAGCAACGAAGGGAGGGGGAGGAGAGGGACCGTGCCAGAAAGAAGGAGGAGGAGCTCCGGGAGCGGATAAAAGATGAGGTGGAGCGCGCCAAAAGCGAGACCGAGGTCAAGATGGCCAACAGGGAGCTGGCGCGCGACCTGGAGGCTGCGCAAGGTATCGTTGCACAGAGCCGTGAGCAGGTGGAACAGGCACAGGAACAGTTACGTGCGGAGCGCGCTGCGCGTGAGGAACTTCGTCTTGCCAAGGTGACCGCAGAAGGAGAGCTTGCTACGTTGCAGAGCGCCCTTCGGGAGGCTCGACAGCAAGCGCAGAACGTTGCAAAGCGAGCGGCTACACTTGATACCAAGGTCGAATTGGCCGAAGCATCTGCCTCGGCGGCGCTTTCGGCGGCGGCCACGGCGGCGGCGGCTGAGAAGGCCGCGAACGAGCGGGCGGTCGCAGCAGCAGCGGAGGCGGCGCACCATGTCAAGGAGTCCGCCCGGCTGGACGCAGAGCTCAAAGCGGAGCAGCAGCGGAATGAAGATAAAGCCCAGGCGCTTGCAGCTGCACAGGCGGCGCAGGCAGCCGCGGAGCGAGAGGCGTCGAGCCTGCGCGGCGCGGTGCAGGATTTGGCTGAGGCAGTTGCTCAGGCGAACCAAACGCAGGGTGAGGCTCTGGTGGCACACTCGGAGCTCCAATCGGAGTTCCAGTCTGTGCGTTCCAAGCAGCAGGCGTGCGAAGCCCAGGTGACCGACGCAGAATCGAAGACTCGCGAGCTGCTGGCAGCTGTACAAGAGGAGAAGCGGGCTGCGGCGGAGGCTGCTGAGCAGGCTGCAGCCCAGCTTCAAAGAGTAACTCAGCAGCTTGAAGCAGCGAATCGCACGATTGAGCAGCTGAAGCCGGGAATAGCCGACGCCAAGGGCGCAGGGGCTTCTGGGTCGCAGCAGCTTGGGCAGCTTCACAGGGCAGAAGCAAATGCAGACAGTGTGGGAGACGAGGACGGTCTCTGCAGCGCCCAGCCCAGCCACGACGGAGGGGGTTCGTGCGGTCTCGCACCGCCAGGGAGCGGTGAAATCATCCAGACTAGCGGTCCTGATGCCAGGGAGCCTGAAATTCCTTCGACGCTGTCGGCAGTAATGAGCTTGACTAAGGACACGTTTGAGAGCCATGCAAACTTGCCGGGAACAGCGCTATTTGTCAAGTTCTTCGCGCCATGGTGTCAGCACTGCAAGCGTATGGCGCCCGATTGGGAAGCCATCGCAGCTCAGCTGCAGCAAAGCCCTGCGGTCTTGATCGCAGAGGTTGACTGCAAGGCGCACAAGGAGCTGTGCCAGGCTGAAGCAGTCGAGGGCCTCCCGACGATCCGCATGTATCGCAAGGGAACTTACACGGAGCACGCGGGCAAGCGCGACAAGGACTCTCTCCTCGCCTTCATCGAACAGGGCTCCGCTGGCCTTCCCGGAACACCAGCGTCCAGCCACGCGGGCGACAGTACAGCCGACAGGTCGGGCCTTACCTCCCCGTCAGGGGCGGGCCGTGGCGCGGACGCGGGCACCGGTGCTGGCGGCGGCGAGGCTGCTGACTCCAAAGGGAGACTGTCCGACGACGCCCTTGCTGCCGTGTATGCCAAACTTAGAGGCGGGGGCACTCGCCTCGATGCGCCGTTGAATTCGCAAGAAAGCGCTCCTTCGGCCGGCAAAAGCGGAGATGGTAGCGGAGACAGTGGCGGGGCTGGGGACGAGCAGAGCCTCGGAAAGCTCAAGCCTCCTGCCGAGACGGAGCCGCAGGAATCAGCAGGCGCCGCGTCCGGAGGTGCGATCTCGGATGACGAGAAGGCGGCGAGGGCGGCAGAGGCTGCGAAGCGGTGGGAGGACGCACTGGGCCAGGACCCCAAGGCCGCCTCGCGTCTGCAGGACCGGGCACGACGGGCAGCGCCGCGCAAACTGGCGGAGGACGGCAAGACTGTCGAGGGGAGGGAGGAGGGCAAGGCGGCAGAGAACAAGTTCTGCCAGGAGATAGCGGGAGAGCACTCGATCTTTGACAGTGTGGAGGGGGGCTGTCGCTGCAAGACGGGCTTCGAAGAAGACGAGGCGGGCCAGTGCGTCGAGGGGGGTCAGAACCAGGGGAGCGGCGAATCCGGCGCAAGCCGCAGCGACGGCGGGGCCGGGGACGAGCAGAGCCTCGGAAAGCTCAAGCCTCCTGCCGAGACGGAGCCGCAGG
>ENA-UOXV01006996-UOXV01006996.1-marine-metagenome-genome-assembly--contig:-NODE-6996-length-11584-cov-24.449649_pt1 | contig 11584 bp, 11 predicted proteins | sample MGYA00238165_ERZ766961 | MGnify/ENA primary metagenome ERZ766961 (study PRJEB28924, sample SAMN03173240) | marine metagenome | biome: Marine; feature: Water; material: Subsurface seawater | place: North... | reverse complement strand
GCAATTCTTGCCGGTTTTTCCAGGGCATTTGCCGGGAACCGTCAAAAATTTGGTGTTGGAATAATCGAGCGCTAGGACCTGCAGCTTGACGCGGCAATGCAGCGCAGCAACCCCCCTTCTTACTGCGTTCAAAACCGGCATTCTGCAGATACAACAGCCCCTGATCCGAAAGCGATCTGAGTCAGATCGCCAAGCGCCAAGGACCATTACGTATCAGACGCGGCGAGTGCCTCAACAAGATCTCTGGGCGCACCAGTCTGACGGGCATCGAGCCGACGGGTCAGAGCATGAGTTCGCGTTCTACAGGGACGCTTGCAGGACCGTTTTTAAATTTCAAACAGCACCGGATGCCGACGAACTAAGCGTCAGGCAGTTCCGGTGATAACAACTTGAGATTTGAGATTCAGAGCCGGGATTTAGGCGTTGCCGTTTCGCTAAACAGGGACCCGCGAGGCTTACGCTGAATCGAACCACGCCGCTACCTTTCAGCCTTCGCCCTGAACCCTTCGCCCTGAACCCTTCACCTTTCACCTTTCAAGCGCCGGGCTTTCGTTGGCGCCGGTTAACGGTGGCTTCATTGCAGCCGGCGCAATGTTTAATTTTGTCCACCTTGATCGACATCGTCGCCAAGCTGGATTTCGCGGTTGCGAGTAGCACTTCAAACCTGCACTAGGGCCTTGATGCTTGGATTCGGCGGCCGGGACCTTGTTTTGACTGAATGTTAGCCACCAACATCCAGGCGACTCGATCAAACGCCGACACCGCATCGAGCAATCGATCAAAAGTGGTCCAAAATTAAACCAGACCAATCGTTGCGCCAGTTCTCGGGGTCGCGCGCTGAGCGCTCGCACCCTTTTATGACCCTAAACGCCGATCCCTGGCCGAGCACAGCGGCGCTTGAAGCGTTTTACTACAGCATTGGGCTGACGGCCTTCGCTGAAATCAAGAGATTGGCATGCTAATTGTATTGGTATTGATCAGTTTGCTCAGTCTTATCAGAGGTGATCTCGAGCAAAACCAATAAATATGTTTTATTTCAATAGGTTAATGACATGAAGACGAACAACTCAGGTCCAAAACAGAAAATGACTCGTTCAGGCTTCGTCAAAAAATTGGCGAATTACGTGGTTTTAGCCACTGCCGGGACAATCTTAGCGACGGGTCATGCCAATCGCACCGGTTTTGAAACGCGTGATGCGATTTTTGCCGCCGCCAAAGCCGGGGTAATGCAGATCCCTGAAATTAGTGCGCTGTCAAATCCGCAGATTACCGGCACTCAGCTCGATAACCGAGTGCGTCTAGCCGCTTGTCCAGAACCTTTAATTGCAGAACCTGCAAATCGCTCGTTTCGAGGCGGCCGACTGACCATGAAAGTCTCATGTGAAACCCAAATCTCTTGGTCGATCTACGTGCCGGTGACGGTGATCTCGGATATTACGGTGGTGAGAGTCAACAGAAGCCTTGCGCGAGGCAGCATCCTCAATGAGCGAGACCTGCAGGAATTGTTGGTGCAGCGCGCCCCCAGCCACATGCCAATCATTAATCACATTGAAGAAGCGGTTGGTACGGCTTTGAAGCGGCCGCTAAGCGAGGGGACCGAGCTTCAACACAGTATGCTGGAGGCCCCAGTCATCATTAAGCGCGGCGAACAAACGGTCATCGAGGCAGGAAATGACCAGTTTATGGTTCGAATGACCGGTAAAGCGCTGCAGGATGGCGCCGTTGGCGAGCAGATTCGGGTGCAGAATATTGCCTCAAAACGCACCATTCAGGGCGAAGTTCAGGCAAATGGCAGTGTTGCCGTCTTGCAATGGTAAAAAAAACTAAAGTTTTATGAAATAATGTCGATAACAACGGTACGCCTAGAAATCTTTTGGCGGCGCAACGATAGGAATGACTTGAAATGGCCATAGAAATTAAGCCAACTCAGACTGGGGTCACCCAGTCGCTGATGCAAAAGCCCCTCAAGGCTGAGGCGGCGGCAGATGCAACCAATCGTACTACGGGGACCGATACGGTCACCGTGACCAGTGCAGCGGAAGACCTAATTGAAATGGAAAAGAAGCTTTCAAACCTGTCCGGCTCTGATGAAGCGCGCGTTGCTTCAATTAAGGAGCAGGTGCAGAACGGATCTTTCCAAATCGATGTGGCAAAAATTGCAGAGAAACTGATCCAACAGGAACAGGAACTGCTTTAACCTGAAGTATCGGCGCCCCTATCATCAGGAGTGCCTTATGAACCAATTTGAACCCCATCAGTTTCGAACTGCACTGGCGAATCTACTGTCGGCGCAACAATCCTTGCTGGCAACGCTTGACGCTCGTATCCAAGATGAGCGTGCGGCGCTAAATAATCGCCAGAGTGAAATGCTGTTTAAGCTTGCGAACGAAAAACAAACGCTGATGGCCGATCTAGAAAAATATCTCCAGCAGAGTAAAACAGTTGTGGCGCATTTGAGGAAAGAAATGCCCGAGGCAAGCACGCGAGAAATCTTCGAGTGGTGTGATCCCTCTGGCGCGCTTGATCAACTGCGTCTAGAAGTGATGACGCTCACCGATGCCTGCCTGAGCCATAATCAGCATAACGGCATTCAGGTTCGCAGGCAGGCGCACCAAGTGCACCGGGCGCTGGCCACCCTCCGCGGCGAGGACACGTCAATGACCGGTTACGGCGCTAAGGGCGAAAACTTTCAAGGTCATCAAGCTCGCAGCCTCGGCAAAGCCTAAGGGGTTCAACCCGATTTGAAAGCAGCCAGGTTCTGCAGCGCCAACCGTCAAAGTTTGGACCTGACGGTTCGTGCCTGGCGGCAAGGTGCTGCCTAAGCACGCCGTTAGGGCCGTTGTAGGCACCTGGGTCAATCGGGACTCGGTCCAGCAGATCTACCCATCAATATAAGTAAGTACTAACTTACTGGCTCCAAGCCACACCAATTTGCGGTAAATAACGCCAGCGTTTTAGTAATTCGCCGGATCGATTCGATGCTCACTCGCTCATTAAAACCATGAATATTATCGGAGTGCGGTCCATAGACAAGGCAGGGTGTGTCGGCGTAAAGCGCAAACACCCGCGCATCCAGATAGGCCAGCGACGTAATTTCAGGCAAAGCCGTTTGCATCACCGACTCGTGCACCGTCGCCAATAACGCCTCGGCGTCACTACCCGGCGCAAGCTCATACCCCTCCGTCAGGAAACCATTAAATTCAACCTCCGGCGGATTGTTCGACAGGAAGGGATGCTGACCCGCTGCGCGCTGCAGAAAATCCTCGACGGCCCGTGCTTGCGCTTTGGCGTCCTCACCCGGATAGATGCCCGTTCTCACATCAAAAGTGCACCAAGCCGGGACCGAGCTCGCCCAGTCCCCGCCTTCAATTTTACCGACATTGACGTTGATCGGCTTTTCAAACTCGGCAAATTGCGGGAACTCTGATTTCTTGGCGTTGCGTTCCGCCTCGAAGGCCTTCAACGCCTGCATCAAATAGGCCGCCGCATCAATCGCATTGGCGCCACTGCTGGCCGAGGCCACGTGCACCGGGTAGCCCCGCACGTGCACCCGAAACCAGATCACACCCACATTGGCCCGAACCAAGGCCTCACCCACCGGCTCGGGAATAATCGCGGCATCCGCCTGATAACCCCGCACCAGCGCTGATAGCGCACCATTGCCCGTACACTCTTCTTCGGTCACCGATTGCACATAAACCGGCGCCGCAGGCTGGAACCCAGCGCGGGCAAGCGCATCCAGCGCGAACAGGTTCGCTGCAAGCCCGGCCTTCATATCACCGGCACCGCGACCGTAGAGCCAGTCGCCCTCCCGGTGGGGCTCAAAGGGCGGCGCATCCCACAAGCTTTTGGGCCCCGTTGGCACCACATCAACATGCCCGTTTAAAATCAAGGATCGTCCGATCTGCTGCCGAGGCCGGTGGGTCGCGACCACGTTAATGGCCTGGTCATAATTGTGCGCAATCGGGGAGAAGCCGGGATGATGGGCAATATCATCCGCCTCAATCCGCCAGCGATCCACCGAGTAACCCCGCTCGCGATAGGCTTCAAACAGGAAATCTTGACAGGTGCCTTCTTGCCCTCGGGTCGAAGGGAAGCGAACCAAGGCTTCGGTGAATTGCAATTGGGCTTCGAAGGCTGCATCGACGGACTGCAGGATGGTGTCGCGTCGCGCGCTGGTTAACATTGGCATAACTGCACCCCCCGATATCGAGACTATTTTTTGAATTTATAGGTGATACCAGACGAATACCGCAAATTTTGCGCATCAACGCCCGATAGCGGATTGCTGTCGTCATCAAAGGCAACCGTTAAGTCCATCGAAAAAGCCTGCGTTAACTGAGTTTCGAATTTAATCATCGCAATGCTTCTCAAATCACTTGGATCAGAAAATTTCGGCTGGGCATAGGCCGACAGACTCAGCGTCGTTTGATTCGTGAAGTTCAATGGGATCTCTGCCGTGACATAAACATTGGCTCGGTAATTCGTCTCAGCGCGAACCAAATCCACAAACCGCTCGCGCTCCGCAAAACCGCCGAGGCCTAGTAGCACTCTTGTCTGAGATGAGCTACGAGTTTCAAATCGGTAGCCCACACCCATCAAGTGCCGGGCATCGAGTTTTTGAAATCGATCCTGCTGGGTCTGCACAAAACCCTCAACACCAGACCGACCGGTGAGCGCCCTGACGTATCGGGCATGCAGAAAGCGATTATCCGCAGTGTCTGCCCCGCCCGAGTCTGCTTTGGCATAGCTACCGATTAACAAGATTGTTTGATTTTCGCGACGCCACAGTTGGTGCCCTTCCACTGAAAAGGACTGCCGCGAATCATTGCCGCTGGCACCACTAAAATCCACTGAGATGACGCTCAGCGTGGCAGCCTCGGGCGCCGCATAGTATTCATCATGAACATCGACAATGCCAAGCGCGGTGAGCGGCAAAGCCGACAAACAAAACAACAGGTACTTCGCAGACACTTTGGATCGCAAGCTATGGCTTACTGAGAGCATAAGAATCATTGTGGGCACTCAAACCGGTTCGCCGCATTTTGACGGGATGCGCGGCCAGACGCAAACAATGCCCGCGTACCCAGGCTCAGTAAAAGCACGTATGATGCGAGCACCCTTCGCTCGAGCCAAACATGTCAAAGCCCTCGCCAAATCAAGTCGATTTTTCAACCAAGCTGTATTACGGCTTCGGCGCCGTTGCCAATGGCGCGACCGCAAATGGGTTTAACTATCTGCTTTTGTTTTACTACAGCCAAGTCATCGGGCTTCGGGCCGATCTGGTCTCGCTCGGCATTCTGATTGCGCTCGTGTTCGACGCGGTCTCAGACCCCATGGTTGGCTATATCTCGGATAACTTTCAGTCACGCTTAGGCCGCAGACACCCGTTTATGTATGGCGCAGGCCTGCCGGTTGCCGCGGCCTACTTTTTTCTGTGGTCACCACCGGATCTGCCAGAAACCCAACTGTTTTTGTATTTCGTTGGCATGAGCGTGCTCATCCGAACGCTGATTACCTTTTATGAAATCCCCGCGACGGCCCTGGTGGCCGAGCTTACAGACAACTATGACGAACGCACCAAGCTCATGAGTTTTCGATACTTCTTTGCTTGGTGGGGTGGCCTCACCATGGCGGTGTTGAACTACTTGGTCTTTTTGCCAGAAGAAAAAGGCGGATTGGAATACGTTCAAGGCTGGCAAAACTACGGCCTCACCGCCTCGATCATTATTTTTATCTCGATCTTCGCGTCGGCTGCGGGCACCCATCGGCATATCCCCAATTTAAAGCAGCCGCCGCCCAAAACCACATTCAGTCTTCAAAAAACACTTGGTGAACTCCAAGAAACGCTTTCGAACCGCTCCTTTTTTGCGCTGTTTATCTCCGCCTTATTTATGGCAGTGGCATCCGGCGTCTCTACTTCCCTCAGCATCTATTTTTCGCGTCATTTTTGGGAGCTCACGAGCAGCCAAATTGGCTACATGAACCTACCCTACTTTTTGTCCGCGCTCATCGCGCTGGGTGTTGCGCCTTGGATCTCAACCAAACTCGGTAAAAAGCGCGGCGGCATGCTCACCCTTGGCATTTCCTTCGGTATGGCGCCCATGCCCTATATCCTCAGGCTGCTAGGCTGGTTTCCAGAAAATGGCACCGACGCCTTGTTCTGGACGCTCGTGGTCTTTAATGCCCTTGAGGTCACGCTGATCATTATTGCTGCGTCTTTGGTTGCCGCAATGATTGCCGATATTGTCGAGGACAGTGAGGTTAAAACCGGCCGCCGATCTGAGGGCATTTTCTTTGCGGCCAACAGCTTTGCGCAGAAGGCCGTGAACGGCCTTGGGGTCGTCGTGGCGGGTCAGATTTTAGCCATCATCCAATTTCCAACTCAGGCAAAACCGGGCGATGTGCCGGAGAGCACCATTGCAGATCTTGCGATCTACTACATTCCAGTGATCTTTTTCTTTTACATTCTGGCGCTGGCCGTCTTGTCGTTGTACAAGATTAATCGCGCGGGGCACGAAGCCAACCTCCGGCAGCTGGCAGATTCGCAGAACGCTTAAGCGCCGCTGGCAAGGCCTGCGAGCCGGCAGCAGAAAAAGCAAAGCGTTCTGGCAAGATTTACGCTCGCAAGCGCTGGCTGCGCGACCCGTGGTTTGGCGTGCCACCGATTGGGGCTGGGCAGGCCGCCTGGGCCCGGTTGATGCCCGGGGTACCCTGCGCTGCAATGAATTGACGGCTTGCGCGCTGCGCCACAATCAGGCCGCCGCATCGCGCCGGTTAAAAATTCAAAATACGCCGCCCTTGAATTGCCTTATAATTGGCCGCAGGGCTCAGACGCGGTTGGTCGACTTGGCGCGTTCTTCAAAAGCCTGTTTATCAAAAGCCCGTCCACCCGATACAACAAAAGCCATGGCGCCCGCTTTAAACCCGCCCAACAGGAAACAAACCCGATGCAATCTGATTCTTCCAGTCGATTTTTGATGGCCAATGCCGACATTCGGGGTTACCTGCTACAGCTCAACAAGGCTTACGCCGACAGTCTGAAGGCAAGCCATTATCCCCTGCCCATCCGAATTTTACTGGGGGAGTTTTTAGCAGCCGCAGCCCTATTGTCGGAAACCATTAAGTTCAAGGGTCGCCTATTGCTACAGGTTAAGGGGCTCGAAAAAATCACCCTACTGGCAGCAGAGGCCACCAGCGAGCGGAGTCTGCGCTGCGTCGCCCGATTTCAAGGTTTAACCGATCGTGATGCGCCGGATTTTGAAGCGTTACTCGGCGCAGGCACCCTGGTGGTGACGATCGAGCCTGAACAGGGCGAGCGCTACCAAAGCTTGGTGCCGTTAACCGCGCCCAATCTTGCGCAATGCCTCGAGTTTTACTTTGGGCAATCGGATCAGCTTGGCACCCAGATTATGCTGCATTCCGATGGCGAGACCGCAACCGGATTCCTTCTGCAGCAGTTACCCGCCCAGTTGGAAACAGATAAGACCAAACGAGCAGATCAGTGGCAGCACTTTAGTATTCTTGCCGGAACCCTCACCCACGCCGAGCAAATCGCACTTTCGGAAGCCGCTCTTTTAAAACGTTTATTCGTTGAAGATGCCGTGACGTTATTCCCACCCAAAGCACTCCGGTTTGCCTGCACCTGCAGCCGCACCCGGATGGCGAATGCCCTAATTGCCTTAGGAGAAGCCGAGCTGCAAAGCTTACTGGCCGAGCAAACCGAGCTGACCTTGAATTGCGAGTTCTGCGGCGCGCAGTATGAACTCGATGGCGAGGCTATTGCCGCCGAAGCCCGAGGCGACCGGCCCGCGCACTGACCCGCGAAAACCTAAAAAAACCTTCAACCAATGCGACCGCCTATGCTGATTAACACTCAGCAAGCATGCAGGCGCCAGCACTCAAGCCCGTCGCCCGATTTAATTCAGTTTTCGCTCCGTTCGAAGGAACACAAAGAAACAGGCCGTCGCGACCGCCGACAAAAGATGCCAAATACCATGGGCTTGAATCAATGAATCTGGATTGCACCAAGGATGCGCGGGCTTGCCCGTTTGCCAAATGGCAAACGCCAACAAGTAACTGCCCATCCCCATAAAAAACCAAGGCCAGTAATTGCGTCGACCCGATGGCGCATGCGGGGCCAGAATACCTGGCACCCAGAACAATATGACCCACCAATATCGAGCGGGCGCCTCCCACATTTCAATTGGCGTGATCCCAAAGATCCCGGCAACAGCAAACCCGACCAGACCTGACAGCCACCGAAAAGACTGAGCGTGGAACCGGTACAGGACTTCAGAGATCACCCAAAACGCAATCGACAAGCCAAAGAAGTCAAGATTAATCCCGAGCCCCCAACCATAAACAGCGCGCCCAACCCCGTAGACAAGCACCAGACCGGTATAAATACTCAGCAACCGGATGCTCGTCCAACGCCCCATTGCGCCAACATTAATTAACCAAGGGATTAGGATATACATCACCATACTGAGGTTATCGGCCCAACCGCCCCAACCGGTGTGGGTGCCGTGCATCAGTAAAGACCCCGGACCCAGCCAGATCGCGGCACCGGCGTAAAGCAGCGCGACCGGACTGTGGCCAAACATCAGGCCCTGCCGGCCAGCACGCACATCACCGCCCAGGCACCACAGCATCCACAATCCCGCAACCATAAAGCCAAGGTTGCTCAGCGCATTCACCGGTTCATGAAAGAGCCCAGGCTGAACCCGCTCGCACCATCGCGAGACTTCGCCAACCGCTTGCTCGACTGCGGCCGGCGTGCCCCAACCATTCCAACCCACAACGGTATAGCCCACAAAAAAGAGGATGCTTGCGAGCAAGCCAAATTGAAATGGCCGATAGGCACTGGCAGCGGTGTTCATGACATCTTGACTCCTATAAACCACACCCTGTACACCACACCCTGTAAACCAAAACCTGCGCGCGTTTCTCGGTAACTGCTTGGAAATGGCCGCGGTCACGATCTCGGCACCAGGCGCACCGCCCACCCACAACCACAAAAAACGCAAGCAGCCCTTGGGCCCCTGGGCACCCAGCATGCCCGCCTTGACGCCTTGCCTCAGTCGGCTAAGTCGCTTGCACGTAATGCTCTTTCAAGAGCAGATCATCTCGAAGCGTTCTAGAGGCCAGATAGTAATGCAGCGCAGACCAAATATTGCCGCCCACCGCAAGGATGAGCAGCGAGTAACGAATGGAATCGACCCCGTAGTCTGCTGAAAAATAATCGCTCAACATGCCCGCAAACACCGGCCCCAAGCCTAACCCAATCAAATTCAGGACAAACAATAGGATCGCCGAGGCGGTCGCGCGCATTTGCGGCGGCACCAGCGTCTGGGTCATACCGAAGGTTGGCCCCAGATACATCGGACCGAGAATCGCGCCTGGCACTGCCAGAATGAGCGCCATGACCGGGTCTTGGGTCGTGTAAAAAAAGACAGCAAACGGCACCGATAAAAAGGTCGCAACCCCTGGGAATAACATATACCAACGCTGATCCTTCTGACCAAACCGGTCACCCAAATAGCCCCCCAAAAAGGTGCCAATCACGCCGGTTAAACCAATCAAAAATAGATAGCTTGAGGTTTCTGCTAAACCGTAACCATGGATCCGCATAAAAAACGACGGCATAAATAATGCCACGCCATAGCCCACGAACGCATGCAGCGAGCCAGCGAAGGACAAATGCCGAAACGAGCGCAGGCGCCACATAAAGCTCATGGTTTCTTTCAACGAAATCTGAACTTCCGGCACTTTTGGCTGAGCGACGGGCCGGTGCAGTCCGCGAACGGGCTCGCGGATGGTTAAGTACACAACCAAGGATAAGATAATGCCGGGGCAACCCACTAACAAAAAAGCCATCCGCCAGCCATAATACTCGCCGATCCAGCCGCCGGCTAAGGTGCCGACCGCACCGCCAATGGGGATGCCCATCGCATAGATCGCCAAGGCCGTTGCCCGCTTGTTCTCCGGAAAATAATCAGAAATCATCGAATGGATCGGCGGCGAACACCCTGCCTCGCCGATGCCAACCCCGACCCGAGCCAGTAGCAGACCGCCAAATGATTTGGCGGTGCTGGTCATCATCGTCATCCCGCTCCAAATCAAAATCGCTAAAGCAACGATGTTTTTCCGGACCCCCACATCGGCCCAGCGTGCAATGGGGATCCCCGCAAAGGTATAAAATAAGGCAAAAGCGATGCCACCAAGCAACCCTAACTGGGTATCACTTAATTCGATCTCTTCTTTAATCGGCTCAATCAAAATTGAGAAAATCTGCCGATCAACAAAATTGACAATATAAACCAGCAAAAACAGCCCTAGGGCGTATCTTAGATACCCTTTGCTATAGCCCGTCTCCGAGACGACTTCGGCATCACGTTCGTTTGGATTCATCGATTAGTTCCCCTTAACGCGCCTTGACCCTCTCGGCCTGCGCACCTCGCACCCCGCCTGCCCAATGCTCGTTTGAAGCCGAGGCGATTCACTCCGCTGCGATCACCTCAAACAGCCAAACATCGCCCGCACCGACCATTGTCAAAATAGCCTCATCACTTGCATCTTCTGAGCCCAACCCATACTTCTCCGAAAATTTTCGCATCACGGTCGGGACAACTGGCTCATTCAGTAAGCGCTTGAGTCGTTGCGGATAGATCGCGCCATCCACCCGAATCAAAATCGCATTATTCTCGGCAATATGACCCGGCCATTGCTTCCAAATCTTGCCGACAACGGTATTCATATAACCACTGACGAAATAGAGCTTTTGCGCAACGACAACCAACCAAATGGTGCGCGTGGTTTCAGGCGCCATGGTTTGAAACTCAATGACCTCTCGCCCCGTTAAAAAGGACCAATCCGTCAAACCGCTGCGAATCTCCCCGGATGAAAAGGCGCCGCCGGACAGCATGCCGTAAGGACCATCTGAAAACCGCATCAGCAGTAACACCGATGCGATGATCACAACGACCGCAACAACCATCACAGCAAGTTTTTGGCGAAGCATCATGGCGCGCTGACTCTTTAAGGACCCTCACCGACAGTATCACACCCTTCAGCAGGACTCAGCGATATTTTGGCTTATTCCAGCGCGCAACGCGCCGGATCTGAGATCCTTATGAAGGGGTTCGTGGAACCCGCCTGCATCATTTCATTTGTTAGCATTTTCTGCTCTGATGTACTGAACAGGCAAATAAACGGAACCCCCTATGATTGTCCACGGCCAAACAGTTGAAAAACACGCTTTTGAGGCAGCAACAGGATGGGCCATCAAACCAGAAGGCGCCTGCAAGGCAGAAACGTGCATCCCCTTACCCTTTGCAACCGACACGGAACACCTCCCCGCCGTCGCACTGGCCAATGCCATGAACCTGCCGCTGGTTGAAGAACCCAGAATGAATGTCCTTGCGATCGGTCCAGACAGTCTGGGCGGCCGCGCCATATCAAGCGCCAAAGCGCCCGATCTGTGCCTGCCGGATCTGGATGGCACCCTGCATCGCTTATCAGACTTTTTAGGGCAAAAAATTATTGTTTATGCCTGGGCGCCCTACTGAGGCTGCGCAAATCA
>ENA-UOXV01006988-UOXV01006988.1-marine-metagenome-genome-assembly--contig:-NODE-6988-length-11596-cov-5.935361_pt1 | contig 11596 bp, 8 predicted proteins | sample MGYA00238165_ERZ766961 | MGnify/ENA primary metagenome ERZ766961 (study PRJEB28924, sample SAMN03173240) | marine metagenome | biome: Marine; feature: Water; material: Subsurface seawater | place: North... | reverse complement strand
GGGGGGGGGGGGGGGGGCCAGCGCACCCCGCCGTCCGCCGCGAACACCGACTCGACCGTCTGCGCCGTCCCCGCGACGCGCGCGCCGCACACGCCGACGCCCGCGGGCGCGACCTGGAGAAACGCCGGGAAGACTGCGTGGCGCAGGCGCACGCCCGCGCCAAACTCGAGCGGCGCTCCAGCGGTCCACTCATCCAGCTCCACACACCAAAACGCGAGTGCGCCCGCGCGCTGCGCCGAGGCCGGCGGCTCCATCGCGAGCTCTAGCCCGCCGGCGCCCGCCGCGCCGCGCGGCGAGCCGGTCGCGCGCCGGAGGACGAGCTGCATCCCGCTCTCGTTGTGGACGAGCTGCGCGGCGTTTCCGCCGATGATGTGTGTGGCGGCCGGCGGCTCGCCCGGCGACGCCCGCACTCGCGCGACGTGCGCGTGCGAGGCGAAGCGCTCGAGCCGCCACGCGAACTGCACCCGCAGCGCCGACACGACGTACTCCACGCCCTCCTCGCCCTTGTCCTCGGGGTGGCCCCCGCCCCCGTCGGCGCTTCCGAAGTCCTTGGGCGGGCTGTCCGCGCGCAGGAAGACGGCTGCGTTCTTATCCAGCGCCAGCGCGATGCTGTCGCCGTAGCACAGCACCTCGCCGTGCGACTGTATCTTGAAGCGCGGCTCGATGGCGAAGCCAGACGCCTGGCTCGGGCGCTCCTGCAGGAGGACATCGAAAGTGTCGTCGAACGCGTCTCCCCCCACGGCCTCGCTCTCGTTGCTGCGCTGCAACGCAGTCAAAAACTTGCCGCTCTTGAGGTGTTGCAGCTGAATGCGCTCCCCGAAAGCCACACAGCGCCCGTAGCTCCTGCGAAGCAGCGGTCCGCAGCTCGCATCAGACGCAAGGCAGACTGCACAGGCAATCGCCCACTGCACGCCTGGAACCTGTCTTGGCACATGGCTGAGGCTAAAAAATCGGGCCACACACCGCTGTGCCTCTTGCTCTTGTGAAAGTCGCTCGCCCTCGGCGTTGGCGCGGAGCTTCTCGATTGCAGCGCGGCGGTCCGAAGCACCCATGAAGCTCTTCCGCATGTGTGCTCCCAGTTTTTCCTCCTCGCACGCCGTGGCGTATGCAGAGCGTGCGGCAAAGGTGTGGTGAATGCACACGACGAAGAGCGGGTCGATGAAAGGCTGCGAGCGCGCGCCCTCTCTGTATAGGTCGGTCACCTTGCAAGAGAGGTCGACGTGCCCGTCGGATACCAGCGCGCCTGGAAACTCCGCAGAACGCAGCACGACGACATCCCCCACACGCACGCTGCCAGTCTTTTCGTAGGGATCCCCGCCCTGGCTCTCGTCGTGAATGGTCTGTCGGCGGCACCGGATCCGGCTTTCAGCAATATGGCGCCGACAGTGGGTGTTCAAGGCAAGGACGGCACAGGCAGAATACGCGGGCGGGTGCTGGTCGGAAGGAAATGTGCCACAGACCGTGAGACGCGCAGAATTGCGCCGCGAGGAGCGCATGCTCGCGCTCCGGCTCAGGCTGTCAAACATCGACCGCCCCGTGTCCCCCATCCTAGCGGCAGCTCAGCGGCTCGATCAGGTGCGGAAACGACCCCGCAGTCTCCGCAAACGCGCTCCAGTCACCTTATGCGCCTAGATCGGGCGTTGAAGGTACGAGGAGCGCGCTGCAACAGCGGTGGCAGGGGGTCGAGCAGCTGCGCGGTGGTGCAGCCTGCGCCACCGCGGAGACTCTGCTGGATTTGGAGAAAGGACAGGCCCGCCTCGCTTCTGAGCTTCCGCTGCGGTAGACACTTTTTTTAGCTCAACAACGAACGCGGTGCGCTGTTTTGGCTGGGTCGAGACGCGCCGTTGTGTGCTCGTGTGCGCACTGCGGTTTTTGGGTCCGGTTTCCTGCCACGGACTGCCGTGATGGCTCCCAGTGCAGACGGGGTGACTGCGGGTTTGCTCATCCGGGACGCTGCAGCTTTGGTATCAAATGCAGCGTCCCGTTTCGCTGCAGGTTTGGGATCAAATGCACAGCGACATGGTGCGCTCGTGCGCACCCCAGCCCCTCTTTGCAGTGTCAAAAAGACGAGTGAGGTCTTGCCCAGAGCTTTTCGGCTCTGGGAGTAGGTGGCGGTGGCCTCGGAGACAGCCTCAAACGCAGCCTTTCCGGCTTGGCCAAGACGTTCGGAATCGACGAGTACTTTATTTACTGTCTCGAACGAGCGTTTGGGGACCGCACCCAGCAGCTGTGTGTGCGACTTGTCGACCTTGATGACGTTCCAGGTTTTTGGCAGCAACACAGTGTTGATGCTCTCTCGAGGTCGCCAATCAATGTGTTCGCATTTGGAGCCGCTAACCGTTATACCAGGGTGGCGGTGTCTAGTAGCGGCAACTTCCATTTCTCACTCGCCTCGAAAAGCAAAGACGCAGCAGACGCAATTCTGAACATGATTGCGGGCTATCTACAGTCTCTCATCAGTGCATTTAATCGTCGGGGTGAAGTGGTGGTCGTTCCGATTTCAGACGACCAGATCTTTCTGCAAACCACGGCGACCCTGCAAATGGGAGGGACGCCGGCAATGAACATGTCAAGGGCGGACTTGGCAGGAGGCCTGCTGGCAACACCCTGGTATGCCCGGCAGCTCACTGCCGCACATATAAGTGCACACAACAGTGATCCCTCAAGTTGTGAAATGGAATTGCGCTACAACTGAAGCCATAGTACGCGTCAAAAAGTCTTCGGGCAATTGATTCTGTGGCCAATGCCGTGACTAAGGAATGCGCGGCAGAGACAGCGTTGGACCAGCAACAAGAAGCCAAAGGACACGTCGTGTAAAGATAGAGGAGCAGGGTGCATGCTAGCGACCGTGCCCTCGGGGAGGGGGAGGGGGGAGTTACGGTAAGTTTCGAATATTACACGTAATTTCTATCCCGTTCCCGGAAACACACGGATCCCCCCCCCTGCTTCAGCGCCACTTCCCCACTGCAGCCTGGTCTCAGTCGGCGAGGCGGGCTCGTCCGGCGACACTGGACTCTCTGGCGACCCAAAGCTGTAATCCACACGGCCGCGCCTGCACCACGCCCCGTGTCACGTGTGGTGAGAGCACTCAAACCTTCTGAATCGCACCTCTTGGTAGCACGGGCCGTACCTGTTAGGCGACTGGGGCCCGCGGATCGGACCAGGGGACAGTGCGGTGGTCGGTGGCGGAGGCGCCGCGGCCAGAACCTGCTCCGCTGCACTGGTAAGCTCAAGGACAAGTCTCGTCCCTCCCCTCGTACTAATCGAACACGTCTCGTCCCTCACCCCCGTGCGGTCCACGGGGCCTCGCTTGCTGCTGCCGGTTGCTCTCTGCTGTGCTGGGCTCCGTACCTTGTTGAGGTGGGCGGTGAGCCGCGAAGTGAAGGTGGTCGTTCGCTGCTCAACACGCTGGGCCTTCTCCTGTAGAAGCTGCTCAGGCGTGCTCCTGGCGGCCATGGACAGAACGGATCAGGGCTTGATGAGTAACACGGCTGTGCACACGATCCTTGAAAGGGTTTACCCGCACCGGAAGGGATGGGGGCAAGGAGGGGCGGGGGCAGGGTGCAAGTTGCGGGTGCGCGCCTCTGTTGCTTGAGAACCATGGCAGTACGCTGCGGGAACCAGGACAGATCGACTTGGGGCTTGGCAGCCTTAAGCTCGAGCCCCGTGTCCACGTCGCGCAGCACCTCGTGCGTGAGTGGGTGCCGCACGAGCTCCAGGGTGCGGTCGAACACGTACGACTCGCCGCCGGAGTACTGGTCAAAGTCCTTTTCGCGGAGGTAGACCTGGAAAAAGAGGTACTTCCACATGTTGTGGTCGTGTTCGACGTGGTCGCTGAAGCCGCTGGATGAGTCGCCGAGCTGGTCAAACACGAAGCGATCGACCCCGCAGATGAAGCAGCGGTAAGACATGTCCTTGTCAGTCTCGTCTTTCATGGCACGCAGCTCCGCAAACGTGTCGATAATCACGCCGAATATGATGTTCATCAGAATGGTGGAGACGATGATGAAGAAGAGAAGTGTGTACATCATACGGTAAAAGATGCGCCCAGATTCAGGACCCTCTGAGACCCACTGAATGTCATCCATCGCCTCGCCGACATCTTCCTTGCGCAAGCCCATGTCGAGAACCACGAGCGTGCACTTCCAGATAGATGTGCAGCGCGCGCCGTTGTTGTTTGGGTCCAGCTTGCGTCCACCCATGACATCTGCCTCAGCAAATTGAAAGATCTCTGGGAAGAGCATGAATGCGACTACACCAAAGAAGTAGATGCAAACTATTGCCAGCCCAGCAGTCTGGAGCAACGTATTAGATCGGTACGTGACAGAGCGCATGACATTCTGCAGCACGATCGAATGGTTGAACACTTCAAACATGTGGAAGATGAGCAAAAGCTTTGCGCCCATTGCAGGAATCAGGAGAGCGAGTACATTCACGACTGTCATGCTCGTAATCACCCACAGAATCGGATCGGTGACCATGAGCGCGCTCGTGACGAGCATGCGGCGCGAAGGAACGTACGCAGCGAGTCCCCCAGGCCTAGGCTTGCCAGCGTGACGACTTGCGTATATGTGCCGATCTGCCATTCGGGGCGGCAGATACAGCAGCGAGGCGAACCAGCCCTCTGGCCTCGGGCTTTTGGATGTCTCCTTCATGATGACATTGATGCGCGGTATTCCACGCTCGACCATGTACCACCACTGCCGCGTAATTGCCAACAAACCTGCACCACCAATAGCTCGAGCGCTAAGAGCTTTGCTGGTCTGGGGCAGATGACAGAGATTGCAGCTCATGGGAGAAAACTCCGATCACATTTCTCACTGTGGGTGGTGTATCGCTCACATTGAATGCACCCGAGAAGCGTTGTGAGCTCGTCCCATCCAGGCTTCAGGCGGAAGTAAAGTAAAGATTCATAGTCGCCGCACATGAACGAATTGTTGCATTCATAACTGTGATTTTAGGCATCGCCATCACTCCTCTCAGCCGTGGCATGCGCAGGCTACACGCTGAAGTCGCACAATCGTATGCACAGCCAGCACAGTGCGCCAGGAGGGACAAGAGTGGAGAATATACAGAGGGAGGACAGGTGCCTGTAGAAGAGGAGATACAACGCGTTAATTGTCAGGGCGTTGTAGAAAAATAACTTTTCGCGCCACCCAAGCGTCGTACGGAAAAGATTAAGCACTTTGTTCTCTGTCAGTTTCTTCTGGTGCTTCATCTCCTCGTAGAGCCGTTCGAATGCCTCAGAGAAACCTGTGAGCTGGGTCTGGAGATTCGCCCGATTCACAGAGAGCTGAAGATTGTTTCGCGACTGGTCCGTGAGGTATCGGCAGACTTCTGGGATGATGAAGTAGGCCTTCTCTAGTCCGACGCCTTGGCGGGAAATTTCAATCACGCCAACCTTGCGACGCAGGTTGACGATGTCCCAGATGTGCTCAGCAGTGAGTTTTTGCCTCAGCGCGCCTGAAGGATCATACGACACCAGCGTAATGTAAGTCACGTAAAAGTACTCTGCGACCTCCTCAGCGAACTTTGCAGCAGCGACTTGCTTTTCTGTCATCATCTCTGGTTGCAAGGCTGTGGCACCAGCGCCAATCTTCCCTTTGGCATTCACCTGACAATCAGGGGAGATAAGGTGTGACAGGGGCAAAGCGCAAGCTTTAGTGCAGCAGAGATCACGGCAGCTGCGGGACCGCAATACTCTTTCCCTCGTTGCTGCTTTGGCAATGTGTGGCCCAGGGTTCAGGCAAACGACCTTGGCCTCATCACGCTCTTGACAGAGATGCGGCGCGTACTCCGCAGCGAGCCCGTTGATGTTGACGATGAGGCGGTCGGGGTCGATCATGCCAAGCATTCTCGACGGAATATACGGCTCGTTGACGCACTCAAGCAGCGAAAGGAGGACAATGATGCACGAACTTTTGAGTGTCGAGACTTTCGAGGGATAGCGGTCCACAAGCGCCTGCAAAGCAGGGTCGCGGTGCTGCAATACAGACGACCCTCGCTTCAGGCCGATCGAATCGCAAAAGTCATCCTCAATTGAGAGATTCAAAATTGTGTTGCACGCCATACACAGCGGCGAGTCGATGAGCACGCGCTGGTTGAGCCGGCAGGGCGACTGCACAAACTCGGCCACCGCAAGTAGTGCTGTGTTTACGGTGTCGATAACAAGAGGCGATATATAAGGCGTGGCTGCAACGATGGCGTTTGCAGTGGCCAAAACAATGTCGATCGAGTGAGATGAACCCGGCTGACAACGCAGAAAATCTTGCATGCCGAGGTTATGCCCCTCGCAAAGCAAGTGCAGAAAGCGCATCACAGTACGTGCGTGAGATACGCTGCGTTTTGGTAGCCCGCGTGCGATGCCGGCAAATGCCACGTGTGCAGCAGCGTCCGCGTGTCCTTGGTCAGCGCAAACACTTTCAGGCATTTTCTGTCCGCTTGCATCGGCGAGAATGTGCTCGCGATAGCGTGCCGCCTCGCGCTGAGCCTCTCCTTCGAAGAGACGGATGCGGGCGCGCACTTGAGTGAAGAAGGCATGCGCAGCTTTTGAGTTTTGGTCGGACAAGGATGAAAGAAAAGCGTTCTGAAGTTCCCGCATGACCTGACCATCGAGTGCTGTGATGGCAAGCTGCAACGCCGCGTTCACTGCGCGGTCACCCGACTCGGGTTCCGAGACCGTTTTGATCACCAGTCCTGGGACCCCACGCAGCATCCAGTCCGGCGGCGACGTGTCCGTCGCCGCATGGTGCCACTGTGCCGCCAGTACGCGCAGAATTGAGCAGCCAAGAATAGTCAGGCGCTCCCACTCACGGACGTCTTCCTGCGGCGTCCCGCACAGCAAGTCCACAAGCAGCAGCGCGCCATCCGCCTTGAAGACGTTGGATATCAGCGCGGTTCCAAGTGCGGACAGCTGGATCTTGCCGTCGACCATGCGAGACCCATGAAAGTCGCGACAGAGATCGGCAACCTCAGAACGCACGTCCATTTGCAGTCCGTCCGTGTCCGGCTCCTGCGCCTCGTCATCGCTTTCCACATTGCTGTCAGAGAGAGAGTCCTCCGACGCAGTTTCCCCATGCAAGTGGCCCAGTGAGTTTCCGTCATCTTCCGCGTTGGCTACCTTCGGATCGATCAACTCGTGCAGTGCGTGAGCAATGGTGTGGAGGTTGCGTAAGAAGCCCCTGTGACTCTCAGGGACACTGACCAAATCTGCCGCAACCTCCTCCATTCCTGGACGGAGACCCCGTTTACGTCGAAAGGTCTGCCGCATACTCTCAACGATCCTTCCCTCAGATGGGACAGATTCCAACGATGGAAGGCGCACGGGGGCGATAGAGGCAACATTCATGGGGTCATCCTGTGCATCGGGGTCCTTGACAGGATCGTTGACACCCATCCTGCTTTTAAGATGTTTGATGCTTTCCCTTACCTTGGCTGCCGCCTGCACGTTCGAGAGAGGTGCATGATGGATGGCCGTGAGCCTAATACCAATCCGCCATAGTATATTCTCATGCCCAGAGAGAGGGATGTGCTCGTCGCGGAGCAAGCCGTCGATGATCGGCAGCCAGTGATTAGTCAAGAGCTGTGCGGCCTCTTGCCCCCGTTCCCACTGCTCCAAGTAGTCAAACCCTTCATAACCGTGAAAAAAATCAACCAAGCGGACCTGCTCCCCAAGGTCATGCCCTCCGATTTCCAGTTCATCGGCCAAGACCTCGAGCAGGCGCCAAAGTGTCGCTACGACGCCGGCAGCTCCGTGTCCTCGCAAGCCAACGTCCAAGTACAACACTTTGAAGAGCAGCAGGCACTCACGTGCTGCAGCTGGAACATGACGCTCATCCGTCTGGACGGTTGTCGTGCCGCGCTGAAAGCAAGAGGTGCCCGTGACGTCTCGGCAGAGCATCGCATGCGGCAGCAAGTACCGCACATAGCCAAGGCTCTGGGGGTCAAGCTGCTGTGCGCAGACGCGCAGCAGACGGAGAAGTCGCACGTTGTAGGCGAGCTCACGCGCGTTAGCCTCGCTCCGCATGCCCCAATGGTCGCCAGTTGACCCGACCTCCCGCGCCTCCCTCAATAGCTCTCGTCTTCGCACGATTCCCGTTTCTCCACGGAAAAGCAGGAGAGCCTTCTCCTCAAGCTCTCCCTGGGCTTGACTTTCGTCAAACCCAGCAGCGAGGCGGAAGGAAGCTGACTTGCCCTTTCCCGCCATGCCGTCAACCGTCAGTGGACCGTGGTAGGCAAGACAACGCAGCAAGTAGGGGACCGTGGATCGCTCAATGGAAGTTGCTGCGCCTTCAGCGTCCAGACCATGCTCCTCAGAAATGTATGACGCGACGCGGCAGATATCCTCAAGAAACTTCAGATAGTGTGGATCCCGCAGATCGTCCCTCCGTCCATGGTAATCCGTGATCTGCCGAGAACAGCGTCTGTTACAAGAGCATACCACTGACCAGCAAGAGGCACAGGTCGCAAGGTTAGCATTCAGAAGCATACAAAAGCTCGATGAAGTTGGTAATTTTGCCTGTTGCCCAGAAGCTGTTCGACCCAAGACAACACCATGCTGTTGCACTGTAGATATCTGAGGCGTCAGCGCCACAACAATTTTTTCAATAACTACAAGGTCGAGATTCATGACCAGCGGCACATTGTTGTGGAATATGGCCGACAGAGGACCAGCCACGTCAATTCTGTACGGAAGCAACGCAAGGAGCTCCGGGACGATGCCGACACACGCGTTCTGGTTGTTCTTAACGCCATCACCACAGAAAGACTCAATAAAATTCATGCAGGCGGGAATCAGATCTTGTGCAACCCAAAACTGAGTCGCCTCGTCAATTCTGAAGAGCCTGCCATCAAGATATGTCACACTAAAGAATGGCGCACCCACTCGAGAGGCGGCGCACCCACTCGAGTGGCTGCTCTTGCATGGGCCAATCGAACGGAGCGTACCTGGTGTCTCCGTCGCCTGTGCTGCTCTCAATCTTCGACTGAGCAAACACAAAACACTCTGGTTCGTCCGAGTGCGTGCGGAATAGCGCGCGGACGGCGTCCAGCACAAGCTCATGCGTCCGCCTCCGACGCATCGCCTCGCGAAGCACATATGTCCGATCATCCCAAGTCGCGTCGTCGCCGCGAGGGCTGGAGAGGTCCGAGGGGGGGGGCTCTTTTTGTGTGAGCTTCGCCATGGCTTCAATAGCCTCTGACAGCTGAACACGGTCGATGACAGACAACGCGAGGTGGTACACGTCTCGCACTCCCGAAATCGTCGCACGGAGTGCCGGGAGCAGGCGGCGCACCACAACGTCGTGGGCGCGCCACTCTGCATAGTCCCCGAGGGAGTGGTGCCGCACAACCTGTGTGTCGAAGATGGCCGAAAAGAGCTCGACCCTCGTCGAGCTTGTGCGGAAGAGGAGCTTCATGGCAGCGAGGGGGAGAACGGGGTGCGTGCGACAGCACATCAACGACATGAGCAAGCCCTTGAAGCGCACCTTCCGGCCTTCCTCCGGGAAGTCGAGGAAGTCCAGCGCCGCCTGGATCTGCTCCATGTTGCCATCCTTCTGCAGACTCCGCCCAAGCTGCGCAAGCTCCCAGCCGTCAAGCTGGGCAGCGAGAGGCAGGAACATGCAGCGCTATGCACACCGAGGGCACACACTCGCACCTGGTCGATGAGGGCGGCGGCCCCCGTTGTGAGCGCGCGCCCAAAGGAGGAGAACGTGTGGCTGAGGTTGCGGCAAGAAGACGCCCGCATCTTGTTTTTCATGACTTTGATCGCGACCGACAGGACCATGTGCAGGCGTACTGTCAGCCGCAGGTCGCAGACGGTGTTGAGAATCGCGAGTCCCTCCATCTGCGCCTCGTGCACTGTCGCCTGCGAGGACTGCGGCTGCCATGTCAGAACACCACCTGTGGCGTGGCCTTCATCGCTCTCCGGGCCCTGCGGCTTCTCAGGCGAGTCGAGCTGCACGGGCACGTCGAGCAGTCGGCACAGCTGCGCCACCAAGGTGCGCGAGACCTCGAGCTCGTCCGTGAACGCCCCCTGGTGCAAGAGCTGGTGCGCGAGCTTCAGCATGACAAGCAGCAGGTTCTCGCGCCCACCACCGCTCAGCTCCGACTTCGCCCCGATTGTGCGCAGAACGAACCCCTTGAGCGAGGCCCACTGCTCTCCCGCGCCCTCCCTGACTGCCCCCGGCAGGCGTGCCACGGGGTCGTTGAGGTCGTCGCGCCGGAAACACGTCTTGGTGAACGACACCCGCTCCGACGGCGGGCCCTTTACGCGCACGCCGGTCAGCCATGAGGCTACACTAGGGTGAACGGTAGGGAGAACAGTAGGGAGGGGGGCAGGGGCGCGGGGGTTCGCTCCGCTCGCTCTGTCAGCGCCGCGCCGAGAGGCAGGCGCGTGGCAGGAAAATCGCACGGCAGCGGCGGCGGCTGCACACCTCCACAAAGACCGCGAGCATCACGCGCGTGTAGAGGCAGCGCAGGTCAATGGGCAGCCGCTCGTTGCCGATGCACTGCAGCAGCGCGCCGTAGCTCAGGTGGAGCTCCTCCCCGTCCATGTGTCCGCCAGACACGTGGGCGCGCGCCTGCAGCGCCCACCACGCCGCGCTCAGCTGACCTGCGCAACCGGACGCCGTCCTGGGGGCGCGCAGGGCGGGGCGCTGCTAGACCTGGGCGTTGCAGCCCGCGCAGAGGGCGACGATGAGCTCCAGCTGCGCCTGGTACACAGCGTACACGCCGCGCGAGAGCTCGTCCTCCGCGCTCGACAGGCTCTCGAGGTCGAATGTGCGGGCCGTGGCTGTTGCGTCGCCGCCGGCGTCGGGCGGCGGCGGGCGGATGCGCAGCTGCACCATGCCATTCTCGGCCGTGAAGGTGTCGAAGAGCAGGTGGGAGCGGTGCCCGTCCATCAGCCAGAGCTTGGTCACCATGTCCTGGTTGCGCTTGACGCCCGCCCCGCCATTTGTGAGCATCATCGCGAGCAGCAGCGTGTTCTGACGCCGCACGACCGCGTCCCCGCGCTCAATCGAGCGGATCACCGAGTCCACCACGCTCACCGCCAGGCTGTCCTTGAGCGGCGACTGCGTCGAAAGCAGCACCTGCGCCCGCGCCCCCCCGCCTCGTCAGCGTCCGCGCGCAGCAGACCCGCGGCGCTGGGCGCAGGAGGGCGGCGGCGACCTCGGCCGTGCGCGCCGCGTGATTGTCGAGGGCGCGCGGGAACGCGCTCGCCATCTTCAGCAGCGCTGGCAACTGCCGCGGCACGCACCGCGTCAGCGGCGGCGCAGCGGCCGGCGCGCGCGGGCTGGCGCCGCGCAGAGGCCGCAGGGGCGGGGTCGCGTGGCGCGCAGCGCAGCCCCCCGCAGGCAGCAAGGCACGCGCGCAACACGTCTCGTCCCTCCTCCCGTACTATCCGGACACGTCTCGTCCCTCCTCCCGTACGATCCGGACACGACTAGCCCCCCGCAGGCAGCCAGGCGCGCACCTTGGCGGCGAGCTGCAGCGCGGCAGGCGGGTGGTCCGCGACGGCGGCCTGCAGCGCCGTGTGCACCTGGAGGCGTGTCCGATTAGTACGGGGTGAGGGACGCGGCGTGTCCACTTAGTACGA
>ENA-UOXV01006987-UOXV01006987.1-marine-metagenome-genome-assembly--contig:-NODE-6987-length-11596-cov-7.033966_pt1 | contig 11596 bp, 13 predicted proteins | sample MGYA00238165_ERZ766961 | MGnify/ENA primary metagenome ERZ766961 (study PRJEB28924, sample SAMN03173240) | marine metagenome | biome: Marine; feature: Water; material: Subsurface seawater | place: North... | reverse complement strand
ACCGTGCGAGGAAACTTGTACCGAGGGTTCGAATCCCTCCTCTTCCGCCATAATTTAAAATAATGGATTATTTTTAAAGAAGTCTTTCATTGGAACAGGTTTTTGTTCTAATATGTATCTATAAACATTGTAGTTTTCCAAAACTCTTTGAACATAATTTCTAGTTTCTTTAAATTTGATTAATTCTATCCAATCAACATAATTTATTTCATTTTTTTGAGGATCTTTATTAATTTTTTTCCAATATCTAACTCTTTTAGGTCCAGCATTATAAGCAGCAATTGCAAAAGGGTAGGCCCCATCATATTCAAGTATTAAGCCGGCAATATAATGCGAGCCTAAGTTGATATTATATTCAGGATCAGTTGTTAATCTTGATTTTGAATAAGAAAGTTTAGCTTGCTTTGCAACAAGTTTTGCTGTGTATGGCATCAATTGCATTAAGCCTTTTGCACCAGCATGACTATTTGCACTTAAATCAAACTCACTTTCCTGTCTAATTATAGATAAAATAAAAGCACTTTCAGGAATCTTTCTTCCATTAATGTATTTTGGAGTGCTTATAATTGGATAGTTGTACTTGTTATGAAATCTTTTTTCATAAGAAGCAATTTTAGAAATTTGTATAGCAAAATCAAAACGATCAATATCTGTAGCAAGTTCTGCAGCTAAAACCTCACTACCATTTTCAACATTATCATTTGCTAAATGTCTAAGCATATGTTTAGCATATTTATCTTCATCAAGCTCGTTCAGTAAATAAATAATTTTAACAATGTCTTTTTTGAAAAAATTTTCACGATAATTTTTTTTTATTTCAATGTCTTTTGATAGCTCGAAATTACCATTTGGATTTAATTCCATAAATGCCAATTGACCATAATAAGTTGTTAAAAAATTTGAAGCCTCTTTAAACCATTTTATAGATAAATCGTTTTGACCTAACTTTTTGTAAGCTCTTCCTAACCAATAAGCTCCTCTAGCAGTGCTAATGGGATACCCAACATTATTATAAAATTTTTCAAAATGTTCTTTAGCGAGTAAAGGGTCATCCAAAAAACTCAAGGCAATCCATCCACTCATCCATTCAGCTGCAGCAAACTCAGCTCCTTCATTCATTCCGTGGTTACTTGATATTTTATAAGCTAGTTCATACTTTTTTTTATATATTAAAGATCTTGAAATAATTTCTCTTTCTAACCACCATTTATCAGGCCTGACTAAATAATCTTTTGTATTTTTAATATTTAATAAAATTTCAACTGAACTATCAACTCTTCCTCTTTTTCTTCTCCATTTTAATCTGTCATAATTTAAACCTGCATCATTTTTAAATTTAGATGGTACTTTTGATATGGCATTATCCACACCATATGATTTACTCATCAATAACTGTCTTGCGTTGTATAAAAGTTCATAATCTTTTGGTAAATATCTAAGTAATCTCTTTAAATCCCAGTACTTATTGTTCCACGCCAAATATTCTGCACGTTTAATATAATCTTCAGCGTTAAGATATTTTTTAAATTTTTTTCTATAAAATTTAAGTTGTGATTTGGATAGTTCGGCTGTAATCCATCCTTTTTTAATAAGTTCAGTACCTTTTTCATTATTGCCAGTTAAAATAAAACTTTCCCCAAGTATGAGCTCACCAAAACCACTTAATGGATCACTTTCATTGAACCAATTAATAATTTTTTTTGGTGAGATTTTATCCGTAGAAAGCTTGAGCTCAGATAAATATCTAATCCTACCTATTCTTGGATAATTTTCATTGTCATCAATAAAACTTTTATAATCATAATAAGAGGCTTTGTTACCTTTAGTTAGTAGGTGTCTCCATTGAATAAAATTATAAATAGACTTATCTTTAGATTTTTTTGCAGTCTTTAAAGCATTCGGCCACTTTGCTTGTTTCATTTCTGCAATAGCTTTTTTTGCTAAATTAAAATCTTTTTTATTGAAATATTCTGATTTTTTTATTTCAATTTTTTTTTTAGAATTCCCTATATTAGAGCCTGCTATAAGAGGTTTTTTTTTTGGTAATATACCAACTTTTTTTAATTTTTTTTTAACAATAGTCTTATTTTGATCTGATACTGTTTTAATTTCTTTTGTAGGTTTTGGTAAAGGTTTTAATACGTCGACTAATAATTTTTTTTGAGTTTCTTCTTTTGTTTGAAGTGGTTTTTTAAGAGGTGTTATCTCTGCTGAGGCGTTATTCACTACACCCAGCATACAAAGCAAAACAATAAAATAACAGATTTTTTTAAACATAATCTTTACTATATGAATCTTTAAACTATGTTATAAGTATTTATGTTTAAAGGTTCAAATGTTGCTTTAGTCACTCCATTTAAAAATGATAAACTTGATGACGAAACTTATATCAAGTTAATTCATTTTCACATTAAAAATGGTACTAATGGTTTAGTTCCAGCAGGAACAACAGGTGAATCTCCCACATTAAGCCATGATGAACATGAGAGGGTTATTGAACTTTGTATTAAAGAGAGTGGTGGAAAATTGCCAGTATGTGCAGGTACTGGCTCTAATTCAACAGAGGAAGCAATTTCATTAACTACGCACGCAGAAAAAATGGGAGCTAATGGAGCTCTTATAGTTACACCTTATTATAATAAACCAACCCAAGAAGGATTATACCAACATTACAAGGCAATAAATGACAAATGTGGAATTCCTATTATTATTTACAATATTCCTGGTAGATCAGTAATTGACATGTCGGTCGACACCATGGCAAAATTATATGAATTAAAAAATATAGTAGGAGTTAAAGACGCTACAGGAGATCTTAATAGAGTAGATCTAACATTAAAAAAAATGGGTAAAGATTTTATTCAATTAACAGGTAATGATGATAATGCTTTAGAATTCAATAATAAAGGTGGCGTAGGAGCTATAAGTGTCACAGCAAATATTGCACCTAAACTTTGTTCAGATTTTCAAAAATTTTCTAAGTCAAATATTGTTAACGATAAAAAAGAAGCAAAAGAAATAGATAAAATTTTACAGCCCATTCATCACTCAATGTTTGTTGAAAGTAATCCTAGTCCAGTTAAGTATGCTGCAAAATTACTTAACTTATGTGAAGATGATGTAAGACTTCCATTAGTTAAAGTAACGGATTCTACTAAGTCATTAATTAAAAAAACTCTCGAGACTGCTAAATTGATTTAATGAAAAAAAAAACCAATCCTGGTTTAAAAATAATTTGTTTGAATCGTAAAGCAAGTTTTAACTATTTTTTTGAAGATTTGTTAGAAGCAGGAATTGTACTTAAAGGCTCAGAAATAAAATCAATAAGAGATGGAAGAGTAAACATTGGTGATGCTTATGCTGTAGAAAAAAATGGAGAATTAGTTTTAATTAATTCACATATAGCAGCCTATAAACAAGCAAGTTATTCAAACCATAAACCAATGGATGAGAGAAAACTATTACTCAATAAAAGGGAGATAAATAAACTGATAGGTAAGATGCAACGAGAAGGTTTTACAATAATTCCAACAAAAATGTATTTTAAGAAGGGTAAAGCTAAAGTAGAGTTAGCAGTAGCAAAAGGGAAAAAACAGTTTGACAAAAGAGCAACAAAAAAAAATAGAGACTGGAATCGTGATAAAGCAAGATATATTAGAAAATCAAGTTAAACCTATATATTTAGGCATTGGTTCAAATCTAGGAAATAAAAAAGCAAATATTGAAAACGCAAAATTTTCATTAATTGAAAACAATATCAAAGTCATTCAATCATCAAGTTTTTATGAAAGTTTTTCATGGCCAAATCCACAACATCCAAAATTTCTAAACATTGTTATAAATATTTCAACAAATCTTTCAACTTCAAATCTATTAAAAAAGTGTAAAGAAATTGAAGTAGCTCTTGGTAGAAAAAAATCTCAAAGAAATTCCCCTCGTGTATGTGATATTGATATTCTTGATTATAAAAATGAAGTATTAAAAAGTGATTTGATCTTACCTCATCCAAGAATGCATATAAGAAATTTTGTTCTTTTACCCCTTTATGAACTAAATAAAGAGTGGGTGCATCCTGCTTCAAAACATCATATAAAAAATCTTATATTTTCACTGTCTAACTTAGATATTAGGTCTATTAAACATATTTGATTTAGTGATATAGTGAAGAATGTTAAATTCTGAAGATTTAATAAATAAAGTAAAAAATTATAATAAGTTTTTAAATCCAGAAAAACTAAGTAAAGCTTATAATTTTGCTATTAAAGCCCACAGAAATCAAAAAAGAGCTTCAGGTGATCCTTATTCTTTACATCCAATAGAAGTTGCAAATATTCTTACAGATTTAAAACTAGATAGTGCAACCATTACAACTGGATTGTTACATGACACTATAGAAGATACCTATGCCACCTATGAAACTATTAGAGGTGAATTTGGCAACGAAGTAGCTGACCTAGTAGATGGTGTAACAAAAATTTCTGTTTTAGAAAATACAGCCTCACCCAATTCTAAAGCTGAAAATTTTAGAAAATTAATTCTAGCAACATCAAAAGATATAAGAGTTTTACTAGTAAAAATCGCCGATCGATTACACAATATGAGAACTATTAAGGCAATCAATAAAGAAGAAAAAAGAAAAAGAATAGCTCAAGAAACAATGGAAATTTATGCCCCTCTTGCTGATAGAATGGGTATGCATAGAATTCGTGATGAGTTAGAAGATCTTTCATTTGAAATTTTAAATAATGAAGCTCGGCAACTAATTCAAAAAAGATTAGATGAAATTAAATTAGATAAAAAAAATGTATTTGAAAATCTTTCTATGGAGTTTAAAGATTTATTAAAAAAAAATAATATTAAAGCTCAAATTTATGGAAGAGAGAAGACTCCATTTTCTATTTGGAGAAAGGTACAAAAAAAAAGAGTCTCTTTAGAACAAATCACAGATATAATTGGTTTTCGTATTATTTTAAATAATATTGATGATTGCTATAAAACCTTAGGGGCTCTTCATAAAAAATGGAATTGTATACCAGGTAAATTTAAAGATTACATATCGTCTGCAAAAATAAATGGTTATAAATCAATCCACACAGCTGTAATTGGTTCTTACAAAAAACCTATAGAAGTTCAAATCAGAACATATCCAATGCACGAATTTGCAGAAAGAGGTATTGCATCTCATTGGCAATATAAATCATCAGAAAAGTTTAACTCGTTAACTTGGAAAGAGTATGATTGGTTAAAAGATCTTGTTGAAATTATTGAAAAAAATGAAAACCCTGAACATTCTTATGAATACACAAAACTTCAAATGTTTCAGGAAAATGTTTTTTGTTTTACACCAAAAGGTTCAGTGATAAAATTACCAAAAAATGCTACTCCGATTGATTTTGCTTATGCCGTTCATACTAAAATAGGAAATACAGCAATAGGTTGTGAGATTAATGGTAACAAAAGTGAGTTACAAGCTACATTAAGAAATGGTGATAGCGTAAATATTATAACTTCTAAGCGTCATTCCCCATCACTCCATTGGATACCAATTACTAAAACAGGAAAGGCGCGTGCTGCAATTAGAAGATATTGGCATGAAAAGGGTGAACAAAAAGAAGAAAGAATTAAAAAATACAATACAACATTATGGATTTCTTTACCTGATATACCTGGCCAATTAGGCAATGTAACTTCCTTAATCGGTAAGCATAAATTGAATATTTCAAATTTAGAGATGGCTGGTAAAAACCCTAATTACATTAATTTTAAGTTTCAATTAATTATTAAAGACCTTAAAAACTTTACTAATTTTATTGCAGAGCTTAAACAAAAGAGTATAAAATTTAAAATAATCAGACACGAAGATAAAAGAAATGCTTTCACTCAAAAAATCCTTAGATATTTTAAAAAAAACTAACGCTTTAATAGAGGGACACTTTGTGCTTTCTTCAGGTCTTCATTCATCTAAATATATTCAATGTGCAAAATTATTAAGTTATCCTTACTTAGCAGACAAAATTTGTAAATCATTAGCTAAAAAGATAAAAAAAAATTTTAAAAAAATTGATTTAATTTTAGCACCAGCGATGGGAGGCATTATTATTGGATATGAAATTGGTAAAATTTTAAAAAAAGAAACTATTTTTTGTGAGAGAGTAAAAGGTAAATTTGAATTACGAAGAGGTTTCAAAATCACCAAAGGTTTTAATGTATTAATTATTGAAGATGTCATAACAACTGGAAAATCAAGCTTGGAATGTGTTAAACTTATACATAAATCTAAAGCAAAATTAGTTGGATTTGCCTCGATTATAGATAGGTCTACTAAAGAATCTCTAAAAATAAAAAAGAATAAAATTATTTCCCATTTAAAGATCGATGTTCCAACCTATAAAAAAGAAAGGTTACCAAAAAATTTAGCCTCAGTTAAAATAACAACACCTGGAAGTAGATTTATTAAGTGAAACGTTTAGGTGTTAATATAGATCATGTTGCGACCATCAGAAATGCACGCGGTGAGAAACATCCAGACCCTATTTATGCCGCTAAATTTGCTAAAAAATCCGGTGCAAACTCAATCACAATACATTTGAGAGAAGACAGAAGACATATAAAAGATATAGATGCTAAAAAAATATGTTCTATTAAAAATCTATTAGTGAATCTAGAAATATCAACTAATAAAAAAATGATTAAAAATGCTTTAAAGATCAAACCAGATTTTATTTGCTTTGTACCAGAAAATAGAAAAGAAATAACTACAGAGGGTGGGTTAAATTTAAAGAAAAATAAAGTAAAACTAAAAAAATTTATTTTGAATTTTAAAAAAAAAAAAATTAGGACTAGTTTATTTATAAATCCGTCAATTTCAGACATAAAGATTTCAAATGAATTAAAAGTGGATTGTATTGAAATTCACACGGGACATTTAGCAAATTTAGTCAAGTCAAAAAAAAATTACTCAAAAGAATTGAATAAAATAGTTGCGTGTGTTACTTTAGCAGATAAGCTTGGTCTTGAAGTTCATGCTGGACATGGATTAGATTATAAAACCACTAAACTATTAACAAAAATTAAATCAATAAAAGAATTTAATATTGGACATTACTTGATTGGAGAGTCAATTTTTCTTGGTTTAGCTAGAGTAATAAAAAATTTTAAAAAAATAATTAAAAATTAAACATGAAAATATTAGGTATTGGTGTTGATATCATTAAAAATGATAGGATTAAAACTCTTATTAAGAAAAAAAGTTTTGTTATTAGAACTTTTGGAAAAAATGAAATTAAATCCTCAAAAAAAAATATAAATAAGGTTAATTATTTTGCAAAAAGATTCGCAGCCAAAGAGTCTTTTGTAAAATCACTAGGAACTGGATTTAGAGATAATTTAAATCTAAAAGATATAGAAATACTAAATAATAGTTTAGGTAAGCCATATTTTGCAATAACGAAGAAAATTGATAATTTTATTAATAAAAAGTTTAAAGTTGATAAATATAATTTGCTTCTTTCAATTTCTGATGAAAAAGATTATTCAATAGCCTTTACAATTTTACAAACTAAATAATGTTAAATAGTAAATTTTTTATAGAAAACTTTAAAACATTGTTTTATGCATTGATTATAGCTGTTATAATTAGATCATTTTTTATTCAACCTTTTTACATACCGTCATCTTCAATGGAACCCAGTCTTTTAGTTGGTGACAGAATTTTTGTTTCTAAATATTCTTATGGTTATAGCAAACATTCATTTCCATTTAGTCCACCAATTTTTAAAGGTAGAATATTTTTCAAAAAACCCAAGAGAGGTGATGTTGTGGTGTTTAAGACACCAGCAGATAATAGGACTGATTATATTAAAAGATTAATTGGTTTACCTGGAGATCAAATTCAATTTATCGATGCAAATTTATTTATAAATAATAGTGAAATATTAAAATCAAGAATTTCTAACAAACATAAAATATTCTGTGGAAAAAAAATTATAGATGTTTTTACATTTGATGAAGTTTTGCCTAATGGAAAAAAACATAGAACCGTTTACTTGAAAAATTTTCCATTTAAAGATACTGATCCGTTTATTGTTCCTGAGAATTATTATTTTTTTTTAGGAGACAATAGAGACTGTTCAAAAGACAGTAGATTCTTGACTAGTGTTGGCTATGTTCATAAAGATAACCTTGTTGGAAAAGCTCAATTTATTTTTTTTTCCTCTGATAAATCTTTAGGAAGTATATTTTTATTTTGGAAATGGAAACAATCTTTAAGATTCAATAGATTTATAAAAAGAATCATTTAATGAAAATAGACTATCAATCCTTAGAAAAAAAAATAAAAATAAAATTTAAAAATAAAGATTTGTTAATAAAATCCTTAACTCATAAAAGCTTTAATAAAGATGAAAATAATGAAAAAATTGAGTTTTTGGGAGACAGAGTTTTAGGATTAGTTATAGCAAAAAAACTTTTGGAAATTTACCCTAATGAAAAAGAAGGAATTTTAGATAAAAAATTTGCTTCACTTGTAAATAAAAAAACATGTTTAGAAATTGCAATGAATTTAGATCTACAAAAATATATTTTAACTTACAATGTTAAAAACCAAAAAAATACTATTGAAGATAAAGTTCAAGCAGACTGTTGTGAGGCATTATTAGGATCAATATATTTAGATAAAGGTTTTAATGTTGTAGAAAAAGTAATTTTAAATTTATGGGCCAAAAATATTAAGAAAAGTGCAGTTACACAAATTGATGCTAAAACTAAATTACAAGAATTTTCTTTAAAAAAATTTAAAAAACTACCTATTTATAAATTCGTATCAAACACTGGGCCAAGACACAAACCTCTCTTCAAAATTGCGGTTAAACTTTTAAATTCAAAATTTTATTATGCTGAAGGTATGTCGAAAAAAGATGCTGAACAAAATGCTGCTACGTTGTGTCTTAAGGATATTAAAAAATTATGAATTGGGATGATGTTGGATATTTAATTTCTAAAAATAAATATAATGAAAATTCATTAATAGCAGAAATTTATACTAAAAATTATGGTAAAGTTTCAGGTATCATTTTTGGAGGAACATCCAAAAAAATTAAAAATTATCTTCAAATAGGTAACAAAGTTTATCTTAATTTCAATTCAAAATCAGAAAATAAAATTGGATATTTTAAAGTTGAAATTCAACAAGCTTTATCCCCAATATATTTTGACAATCGACAAAAACTATCATGCATCATTTCAGCAATGCAACTAATAAAGTTGTTAACAGCTGAATTTCAAAAAAATGAGGCCATATTTCAAATCATTGAAAATTTTTATATTCTACTAAAAAAAGAAAATTGGATTAAGAATTATATATTTTGGGAATTAGAATTATTCAAGTTGCTAGGTTATGATCTTGAATTAATGAATCTAGTAGATAAACAAATTATTAATAATCAAACCCAATACGTATCTAAATCTTCAACGCAAAAAAAGATAGTCCCTAGTTTTTTGCTAGATAAAAATGAAAGTTTTGTAAATTTATCTAATTTATTGAAAGGTTTAAATTTAGTAGGAGATTTTTTAGATAAAACTATTTTGAAGCCTAAAAACCTAAATCAACCGATAAATAGAATAGAGTTTATCAACAGTCTCAAATAACTATTTTAAAATTTCTTCCAATCTATCCGCATAATAAGAGACTATTCCATTTGCACCAGCTCTTTTAAATGCTATTAAATTTTCAATTACAATATTTCTATCTACAAGCCCTTTTTTAATACCATTTTCTAATAAACTATACTCTCCAGAAACTTGATACGCCATAACAGGAACCTTGAAGGTTTTTTTAATTAATTTAATAATGTCAAGGTAAGGTAAACCTGGTTTAATCATAACCATATCAGCACCTTCTTTAATATCTAAAGCAACTTCTCTTATTGCTTCATCACTATTTCTAAAATCCATTTGGTAACCTTTTTTGTTACCTTGCAAAAGTCCTTTTGAGCCAACCGCATCCCGAAAAGGTCCGTAAAAACTCGATGCGTATTTAGCTGCATAGGATAAAATCTGAGTCATCTTGTATCCATTTTTATCTAAAGACTTTCTAATTTTACCAATCCTACCATCCATCATGTCCGATGGTGCTAGCACATCACAACCCATTTGAGCTTGTATTAATGATTGATTTATTAAAACTTTAATAGTTTCATCGTTAAGAACATAACCAGATTTCATTAATCCATCATGACCATGAGATGTATATGGATCTAGGGCTACATCGCACATAATACCAATTTGATTTTTATATCTTTTTTTAATCTGTTGTATTGCTTTACAAACTAAATTATTTTCATTTAAAGCTTCTGTACCTAAAATATTTTTTCTTTTTTTTTCTGTATATGGAAATAATGCAACCATGGGTATTTTGAGTTTTATTGCCTTTTCAATAAAAGGACTTAATTTATCTAGCGTATATCGATAAACACCAGGCATTGACTTTATTGGTTGTTTTTTATTTTTTCCATCAATTAAAAAAACTGGCAATATAAAATCACTTGATGTTAAATTGTTTTCCTGAATAAGTCTTCTTGACCAATCATTTTTTCGACTGCGTCTAAGTCTCAAACCTGGAAATTTTCCTATAATCATGTTTAAATATATTTATAATATGCGACAAATGTAATATACAATTAAATTTTAAAAAGGATATTAAGAATTTAATGACCCTAAATTTTAACGATTTTGATAAACAAGATATCAAATTTGACATTACTGAACTTCAGAAAGCCTATAATGAAATATTGAAGATAAAAGATTTTGATAGCCCACAAGGTATTTCTAATTTTGGTGCTATATCTTTAACACAAATACCGGGTGATCCAGAATCAATTAAAGGTCATAAAGCAAGAGGTGTATTTTGGACTAAACCTGACGCCTCGGGAAAAGAAGTTGTTAGAGATGAAAAAATAAATGAGTCTGCATATTCAGAGTTTATTGAAGAGTACAAGGAAACATATTTTAAAGAAGTTTTTGATGTTTTATCAAAAAAATATAAGTTAGGTCGAGTTAGGATTTTATTAAAAGAACCTAGATCAACTCTTAGTTGGCATAGAGATCCGGAACCTAGATTGCATATACCAATCATAACCAACCCAGGATCAATAATGGTCATTGATAATGTAGCAAAACATTTACCAGCAGATGGATCTGTTTGGATTACCAATAATACAAAATATCATAATGCTTTTAACGGTGGTGAAGAAAATAGAATTCATCTTGTAGCATGTGTTTTGAATCATAAGTTTAATTAATTTGAAAAAAATATTTATTTCTTCAGATCATGCGGGATTTAAACTTAAGGAAGCTATAAAAGTTTTTTTAAATAAAAAAAAATTTAAATTTATAGATTTGGGACCAAGGAACGATAACAGAGTTGATTACCCAGACTTTGCACATAAAATGGCAAAAAAAGTGAAAATTAATAAAAATCACATAGGTATACTTGTTTGTGGTTCAGGAATGGGTATGAATATTGCTGCAAATAGACACAAAAACATACGTGCTGCTCAATGTTTTAATTTAAAATCAACTAAATTATCAAGATTGCATA
>ENA-UOXV01006982-UOXV01006982.1-marine-metagenome-genome-assembly--contig:-NODE-6982-length-11602-cov-7.255391_pt1 | contig 11602 bp, 10 predicted proteins | sample MGYA00238165_ERZ766961 | MGnify/ENA primary metagenome ERZ766961 (study PRJEB28924, sample SAMN03173240) | marine metagenome | biome: Marine; feature: Water; material: Subsurface seawater | place: North... | reverse complement strand
GGGGGGGGGGGGGGGGGGGGGGGGGAGGGGGGACACACACACCGACGGCAATTTTGGCAAAGCACTGCTTACACTTAGCCTGGTACAGTCGAGATAATGAGCCTTAGTCTGGGGAATAGACGCAGTGCAACAGGGCAGCAGGCAGAGAACTCTCGATCTGTTGGTTTCTGCCTGATTCTCAATATTACCGCCAAGCTCAATGCGTCCAATTGCAGGAATATAAAACAAAACTTGCCAGCCCTGAATGGTCTTTGGAAGAAAAGACTGGCAGGTAATGCTTTCCTCGGCGCGAGTCCCACAGCGTAGATCCTTGATGAGACGTTCGCTGGCACAGCGTTCGCACACCACCTGACAGGCGGTGGACACCCTAACAGTCAACCAACCACAAGGTCAAAAATGAACCCGCTTGACAGAAAAGAATCACCAGGCTGCGGATGCCATGATTCATCACAGCAGCTGAAGGATCCGTCCCCGATATTGATGCACCTTGAGATCGATGCACGTTGGGATGGTGCATCGTTCTCATTGCCAATAGCCTCACAGTAGCACTCCCGGACCCCCTCCTCAGGGGCCTGAGACGTACAGAGGGTACTCAATCTGCTGCTTCTCCGCATAGCCGCACAGGCCAGAGATCTCAGCCCAGACCCCTTGCCTTCTGGAAGCGCGCAATTCGAATCTACCCAACTACCGGTGGAGAGTCTCAGCGAGTTGGTCAGAACCCAAAAGTTCGTCGAAAGCAAGTCGGAAACACCGAGACCCTCGAGATCAAAGTAACCTGACAAGTTTGACAAATGTTCGCAGAATGTGAAGGCTCACCAATTGAAAGCCTCCCTGGAAAGAAGGGAGGCGACACAAGATTTCGGGGCCCAGGAATGGGCAAAGTCTTCACAGCTTGGGCGGTGGGGGCGGCGGCAACACTCACCAGCTGCAGCATTGTTTTCGTGGACCACATCCGCCCGGAAGCGGGCGCCGACGGGGAGGCGACAGCGCGTGCAAGATACGGCAGGGAGCGCGTTGCGCCGAGAGAGCGCGGCGTCTGTACGCACTTGACAACGTTCGCACGCAAGCTGCACTCGCGCAACCTGCTCAGGAGGCCGCACGAGGCCGTGCGTTTACGGTAGGACCAAACGCGAGGCCTTACGCAGATTACCGGCATACGGGCGCTTGGATACCGTACCTGTACTTGCGCGACAGAGGCTCCGTGCAACATAAGCTGCCAGATGAATCGTTAGTTCCAGCCAGGCAGTGCTGACTGCTAACGGCTGCCGCAGCAAGGTGGGCAGCGAGGGTCAGAAGATGAACACACCTGCTCCAGGCGCAGCTGCGTTCCACGATGGTGGCCCGTGAAACTTGCGCGCCCGTCCGCATCCTCACACCGTAAAGGCCGGATGTGGCTGTTACCAGGCGTACCCTGTGCGAGCGGGGCGGACGGCATGAGAAGTGCGCTATGTGGACATGTGGAATAAATCTCGAGCAATGTGGGCGGAGTGGAAGATGAAACGCTGCAGACGCTGTACGTCAACGTCTGCACACAGATGCCAGTGGAACTGACTACACACAATGTTTGCCTCTTCGTCTTCTTCCGATAGTGGCTCCAATTCTTGTGCGACAGCATCGAGTGTGATAGAAAGCAGCGTTAACGGTGGTCCTGCGCCTTCTTCCACTCGAGTAGCGACGGGAGATGGCACAGGATCCTCAACATGAAAGCTGATCTTGACGGACGCGACCTGCCACATCCGTACGGAGCATTAATTGACTGACCACCTGGGGCCCAAAAAAGCGCCAACTGCACCAGAGATCGTCGTATCAAATCGCACATATCTGCGCGCAGCTGCAGGCCCTTGCTGCGTGAGAGCAGCACCTTGGCTTCGCGCGCATTCTGTGCCTTAAGCACTCGCTGAGCCTCTCCAAGCTGCTCCTTGACGGCCTGAACCAGACAAGGCGGTATCAGCACGATCCCCGCCAAGGCTGCTGCAGAAGCAAACGCAAACGCCGACGCAGGCGCAGACGCAGGCGCAGGCGCAACAGCCGTAGGTTTAGCATGAACACCTTTAGGGGCGCAGCAGCAGCAAAAGGAGAAACAGCAAAAACTAAGGAGCAAAGGAAACAGCTGCACCTGGCGCAGCTCTTGGTAGCGCGAGACACAGTCATTCAGAGGGCGCCCAACACGTCGTGCGACCGCACGCCAGCGCTCCGAGCGTTCAAGTGATGCGGGGAACTCCTGCAAGGCTGCCTCGAGCGCCGTCTGCGCCATCGGGGGCAGAAAGCGCATTAGGACTGAGTGGCATGCCAGAGTCGACCACATCTGATATAGTTACGCACAGAGATGTGATACGACTCCCAACCTCTAGTGGCACTTCGCGCCTTGCAGGGGCTTTAGGCAACGCCCTGGATCAGGAAGGGAGGTTACCTGCTCGTCCGCCGACCACAGTTTCCGCGGTCCCGCGGGCGCGCTGCCCACGGAAGGAGGATGGGAAGCAGACTTCTCAACCTCCACTTGAGTCTGCACCTGCCCGCGGGAGACAATTGATTCCGCGAGCTATGCTTCGGCGTTGATGGGAAGGGGAAATGTTGACAGGAGAACGAAAAGCAGTGAGGTGGCCGGGGGATCCCCAGGGCATAAGGTGAGAACAATGCTGGCTGCGAGTCACAACAACACTCAGGCGGGACAGACCTGCCCGTCGCTCGTGCGCAGGCGAGCCTTGAGCTCTTTGAATCGAGCCACACACTGCTTTCGAGTCTTCTTTGGAACCTGCAGCGTCCAATATGCCGTCGGAAAGCAACTGAGCGGGCCCAGAAGCCCGCACGCACTCTTCTTCTCCGTTCGGGTATGAGAGCCGGATGCGGCGCAGGACCTTTCCAGCGATCGCCGTCCAGCGCTCGCCGGTCTCCATCGTGGCTGGGAACTCCTGCAGCGAATGCCACAAAGTGAGGTTCTGAACAAAAGCAAGCGTCGCGGCCAGCGCCGCGGCTCTCGCGGGCCCGAAGAAGGAGGTTTGAGAGAACCTTGAGCCCTTGCTCGAGTGCCTCCTGCTGCTCCTGAGTCCACTCATCCCTCGCTCCGAGAACATCCCCGTCATTGGCCGCTCCCTCCGACTTGATCAAAGTTTCGGGCATGAACTTGCCGCAGTCAGTTCCCGACGAGCGTCCTGCCCCCTCATTCGAAGCGACGCTCGTAGCAACTTCCAGCGCACAAGAAAGCAGTAGCGATAAGTGATTGTCGACAAACCTGTGCGGAGCGCATTATCAATCCACGGTCACGTGCTGTCCTCACTCTCAACGACGCTGGGCGCAAGCGAAGAACACTTCGGTACCGGTCCCGGGAGTGGAGCTCAGACCTGAGCAGCGCACGAACGCTAGGGGCGCCCACGAGAGCGCGAGCCTCGGCATTGATGGCCTTGCCCATTGCAACACGTACAGCAGGTGCCAATTCCTCGTTTAGAACCGTCACTCGCACAGGTGACACCTCCGGATAGTCCTGCGGAAACTCAAAACTGCTCCGCGTTGGGCCCCAGTCAGGATGCAGCCCCCATACGGGCGATTGTTTCCACGCGGCAGGATACGGAGGAACTGCCCGGCTGACGCAATCACCTGAGACGGAGGGCGGAGCCGATTTCCGCCGGGAGATCAGGGTCTGTCGGAGAAAGGGCCAGGGAGAAGATGCCATGAGACTCCTCGCGGAATGCATCACCCCACCGCCGCCTCAACAGAAATAGCTCCTTTTCGACAGGGGTCAGGTGGGTGAGTTTGCAGACAATGCTATCCCCATCGAGCTGCTGCGCAACAACACCTTCCCCATCGGTGGTGTTACTGCTCATCTCGGCAATCGCTACCCTGCAGTACGATGGCGGAGATCGCCGAAAAACACCCCTTTCTGACACACGGCGGCTTTCGCAAGTCACCAGACACTGCGCTGGGCGCACTCTCTCTAAATAAAAAAGTCAAATTTCAAAGGACTCCGGGATTCTGGGTATGAATGGATTCAGCAGGGGCAGGGGAGCTCCGCGGGGAGCGGATCAAGCTGCTTTCAAGAGGGCTGCTGTGCCATCGTGGTCTGATTTTGCAGGCATCCCTCGACATCTGAGTGTGATGGCGCAGAAGATGCTGCTTTTGGTTGCGGCCTCCTGCGTGATGATGCCAGGATCCTGGGGAGGCCAATCCTCCGAAGCCTCTGCGGGCTTTGGCTGGCAACCTGCAGGGTTGCTGGTGGGGCAATCCAGATCACATGACATGATTGACGTGTACGTCCGTCCTGGGGTTGCATGTGTAATGGGGAAACTGCAATGTATTCGAGGGGGGGGCAGCGGCAGCGATCACGAAAGCCGCGAAGCCAGCCAGGATGCAACGCAACCGCGGCTATCTCTGCGGCATGAAGTTGCCCGTCAACTGGCCGAGGAGGTACTCTATCTGACCTTTCCATTGTAGAGTTGCAGCTTCGCGTTCGCGTGAAAGTGTTTGGAAAGGTCGATGGCGATTTTGAGGCGTTGCGCACGCGGGCTGTGCGACACCCACTGGGAGGGCGTAGAGTGCTGAAATCGTACGATCGCAGTTGGAACAGCTCTCTCTCGATTACACGCAGGCTTTCACAGCCGCTGGGCTTTTTCGAGTGTATGTGCCGTCGCGTGAAGTACTTAATGAAGAGTCATCTGGAATCGGGCAGCAAGGAGGGGGGGCAAGGGAGCAGCGTGCTCGGGGCTTCATGGCAAGGACCATTGAGGCCTATCCCGGCAGGAGCCTCGAACCAGAATCATTGGCGGCATACACACGCGTGGCTTCGCTGACCAATTCATCCATGGATCAAGATTCCGGGCCCGGGATGGTGAGTCAAGCTCGCGCGAGCCTTACGCGGTCTGAGCGCACAGTCTGCAAGGACCCAGCCCGCACAGCCTTGGCATGACGCTGAACTGTTGACAGGCAATGAGAACTTTACTCGGGCGGATCGATTGTCGCACTACGCGGATCGATCGAATGGTGTTGCTGCCTGCCCGGCGGCGTGGCCCGGCCTGTGGAGGGGAACCCCACGCTTGCCCTGAATTTCCCGATTCTCGCGAAGTGCCCTCGCCAGACTAGAGCCACAAGGCAGCGGAAAGCTGACGTCCCCCTTTAAATATATCCCATGACAGCTGATGGAGCAGCAAGAAGGGGACGCGAGAGGAGAACTTTCTGAAGATGCTGGCGAGTCGTCCAGCAACGGCCCAGGAGGGCAAGATTGCCGTGCTGCTGTTCAGGTCCGAGCAGAAACAGGATCAGCACCCTGGCACGCTGCGTTCGACAGTGCGGTTGCGTGTAATGCCCCGTGTGTGGATTGACGTGGGTCCGCGGGAGCAGCGGTTGAGACAGAGCATCGCAGCGTGCCAGGCAATTCCTAACACTGTCCTGGTTCCCCTCTGAATTCCCAAAGAGAATCTTGCCCGCTTGCGACCTGATCCAGCACCAGTGGAAGCATATCCACAGTACGGCTCGTCCATTCCCGACTTAGATGGGCAACAATCCTCTTGACGATGAACCCTGCCGCCCGATTTTCTGGCAGGACGAAATTGACGCACTGTTGCTCCGTAAGGTCTGTCGATCCGCAAATCAATCTGCGGTCTGGTCTCTGGAGCCGGGATTCCAGCAGCCTGCTTGCTTAGCGCAGGGTCGTGGAGCTGCAGACGAGGGTGATCAGCTAGATACTTTGAAAGAGATGCAGGGTGCCGTGGCAACCGAGGGTGAATACGACTCGGCATCTAGAAATATTTCAGGAACCAATTTAGCGCAAACTCCCGTCTTGGATGATGGCAATGCTCTGACTCCTCCAGCGATCGAAAGCCTTAATGGAGTACTGTCGCCGGCACAACTGTGTCGAGATGAGGAGATGAACGTAGAGATGGATATGGCCCCTGCTGAGAATACTTTTCCTTTCAAGGACTCGAAGAAGATCAAGGAAGGGCCGGAGGCTACTTCGATTTCGGGTTGGAGCTTGAGTCTGGATTCTAGCGAGAGTGCTGACGAGTGCTCTGAAGACGAAAGTGCACTACGCAAGGCTGCATTTGGAGGTTCTCCAGCGGCAGGAGGTACGGCGCATACAAGAGGAACTCGTTCAGCAATCATCGGTTTCCAGAGTCTGCAGAGCGTTGCACAGAAGGCTCTCGCGTCTGCTGGGGCGCAGGCGGGAGCTGTGGCGTCTAACTTCGAGGCTCAAGCGGTAGATGCCGGAATTGTGCTGCAGCTGAGAGCTGCTGCTGCACTGGAAGGTATCGCGGAACGTGCTCGCAAAGCGCGACTTCGAGCTGAAGCTGCCTGGCTGGAGAGCCGGAATCGTGGGCACGAAAGTGCATGGCTCTTGTTTTCACCGTGTGTTCCAGAAAGCATTCGCTCGTTGCCATGTTCCAAGGCGCTGTTGTCGGGTCCCGGCGGTGAAACTGGTATTACTGAAGAGGTGACATCAGCAGAGGCATCCCGGGACTCCGCGGACACAGAAGCTTCTGGCGAGGAAGGTCACGCGATGCTGCAGGGGACGCGTGAGAGCACTGCGTCGGGATGTCTAGTGTTGGAGCCATTTTGTCTATCCTTGGGAAATCCGTTGACCATAATGCTCGGGTCTTTTGCTGCGGGCGCCTCTCACGCCGAGTCAGGCCTTCTGATTGCTACAGAGCAAGTGAAGCCAGCAGCATCAGCCGCTCTAGATGCCGCATGGGCGGTAGACGAGGCTTTCATGTCAGCTGTAAGAGCGTTGGACGACGCGCTAGCATCAGGCTGGGCGATGATTGAGGCATTCGGTCACAAGAGCATGGCCACCTTGGGTGTTGTCGTGGGAGACATGATTCCAGGCGAGAAGCGAAACCTGACTCGAGTGGGCACTCAGTCTTCGGGAGAAAGAGACGGTGATCGTGGAGTGGTTGTGCGCAGTAAACACCGAGGTCGATCCAATTACAACTCAGCGCCGAGTGGAACCGAAGCTCACGTGCCAGAAAGTGTTTGTGGAGAAGATAATATCGATACACTTCAAAAAATGCGGATCACGCCTTCGATGGTGTCGTGGATGCCCGTGGCTGAGCGCCCCGCGTCTGCTGCGGTCGGCTACACAGAAAATGACGCGGCAGGACTATTTTCTGACACGGAGTCATGGACCGGGGCGATGGCGAGGGCAGCAGCAGCTCTGGAAGGCCTTGCTGGTCACTCGACCAAGGTCACGCGACATAGCGAGGGCAGTGCTACGCCAGGCGTGATAGCGCAGTGCGTGGAGGCTGAGGCGTGGAGCGAACTGGCGAAGGGAGGCGCACACGGGACGTGCCTGCCGTGGGGACATCGAGAGCGCCATGTGGCTTCGGGGATAAATTGTACTGTGCCATTCAACAATGAGGCGGTGTCGGCTCTGAGTTGCGTGCCGGTGGTCTTACGTGGATCTGAGGCACTCGCGGGTCTCTCGCTGAATGCTTCAGCCTTACTTGCGACAGCGATTGGAGAGAGATTGGGTCAGCTTGGTGTAGACTTGCAGTATCGAGCGAAGTCGGCGACAGCCACTGTGGCTAGCGCTGCTAAACTGGTCCGGTGGAGGCTTGTTCGGGCTGGGACGGAAGTTGCAGATGGCACGGCCAGTGTTGGCCAGCACGCAACAGCAGGAGCGCTGCGAGTGCGGGAGCTAGCACAGAGCGCAGTGATGGCGGTAGGAGATGGAATTGGAAGGGGGGAAGCAGTATTACGTGGAGAAGTGTACGCGGGTCTTGAGAGCTGTCAGAGTGTCGTCAAGGGATGTTTCATTCCAGGGGGCCTCGCCACGGAACCTATCCGACCTTTGCAGAGGCTGCAGGTCACGCCTTCGATGGTGTCGTGGATGCCCGTGGCTGAGCGCCCCGCGTCTGCTGCGGTCGGCTACACAGAAAATGACGCGGCAGGACTATTTTCTGACACGGAGTCATGGACCGGGGCGATGGCGAGGGCAGCAGCAGCTCTGGAAGGCCTTGCTGGTCACTCGACCAAGGTCACGCGACATAGCGAGGGCAGTGCTACGCCAGGCGTGATAGCGCAGTGCGTGGAGGCTGAGGCGTGGAGCGAACTGGCGAAGGGAGGCGCACACGGGACGTGCCTGCCGTGGGGACATCGAAAGAAACATCGGGCTGCCGGACAGCACTCAAGCGCGAGTCCCGTGATGGCCGATTCGGCCTCTGCCGGAGGAGCTAGAGACCAGTGTGGGTCTCAAAATTGGTTTCGTTGGCAGAAATCCAGGGTGACAAACAGGCTGTTCGTGGTAGCTTGGAACGTCGTGAAATGGACCCGCTCTGGTCTCCGGAGGCCACTGAGGCAGGAATCGCAGCTGCCGCCCTCTATGGTTGTGTGTGCTCCTGCATGCCTGATGAAAGTTTGCAGCCAACCAGAACCAAACCAGGCGGCTGCTGGCACTGTATCTCTCGATGTGCAGGTTGGTGCCACAGAACCAGCACTGTCGCTTGCTACGGTGGCAAGGATACCGCTTCCCGGTTCCACTTTACAGGCGCGACAGGCGCTGCAGTTGAAGAAGTCACCGAGAGGGTACGTACTTGTGTTCAAAAAGGCTGAGAAACGCTGTAATTTCAAGAACTCTACTGTGGAGCCAACGGCATCTCGAGAATCCCCGCTGCAAGTCTTTAACCCTGACTGAAAACAGGCGCATGCCCACGATCATCGAGGAATCTCCCTCACGACAGTCATTTGATTCCCGACCGTCGGTAGTCACGTGGTTTTTGAAAGGTTCGGTACAATGGGGGGCTGAACGACCCAACAAGGTGCTGCCCTCTCGCACTTCTCCCAGCTCTTGTTGAACGCTGCTGAAAGTATAGCTTAGGCTTCAAGTTAATGAGCTCCGCGTGACGAATTTCACGCGGATCTAATATGTGCCAGGTACACTCGCGAGCTGAGGGTCGCTGGCGGCGATCAAAATCGCCGAAGGTCAAGTGCCACCGGACTGGAGACTCTGGTGAGCCTCGGTACCGCGACATAGCGGAAATTGACGAGGTGAATGCCCCCCTTTGCTACGTCTATATCTCCATTTCGCCTCTTCAGCAATGGTCCCGTAAAAACAAGCGTTGGAATCAGGTATTCGAGGCCAGTAGCCATGGCGACGACGGGTGTATTCGAGAGAATGCATTGGCAGGCGCTGGCAAGATGGGCGGCCAAACTGTAGCTAGACAGCGCGAGAGATCAAGTCTAGAGAAAGGATCGCAAGGGAAGAACAGCCTGAAAGCGTCTTCGAAGCGCTCTGAATCGGGAAAGCAATTGCTTGTTTCAGATTATTGGGAGGGCACTAGCTTCCGAAAAGGACCAGAATTGGATGAGGGGGAGGAGGAGGAGGAGGAGAAAGCCTTAGAGGGGCTCGACTGGCTGATTTCGCCGTGCGACAATGACATTCACATGGATGGTGAGATTAAGCCTCGTGGGGAAACGCGATCTTCGATCCAAACCGTTGCGGTGCGCCCCGTTTCCCCTTTCTTGCCCCTGGGCTGAATGGACGAGGCAGGCAATCCTCCATTTGCGCAGAAACCATGCACTGGCCCGGTCACACTGCATCATTCCCTCAGCTGTTGCGGTTTCACAGGCCGCACAGTCGGAGGCGTCGATCCGCTGGGTCTCGGATCCAGACTCCGGCCTGTGGCGGACAGGCGGCCAATCACCGGGAAGCGCTCGGTCCCCTGCACGGCACGAAGCGTGGGCGGCAGCAGCAAGCACAGCCGGAGACAATTCGGCTGCAGATGGACTCGGAGTTGATGGAGTGTTCGGGCTAAGTAGCGATGGGGATGAGGAGGACTTTGAAACTGCGGCTGCTCGCGCCCAGATAGAGGCGCGCAAGCGCGAGGAGCACTTCGTCCGTGCCGCAGTGTCAAGGACAGAAGAAGCCTTCAGGTGCGATCCTTCAATATGTCTGACAAGTCTTCACAACGCTGAAAGGTTTTGGCTCATATTCTCTGATTTCAACCTAATAATCTATTTCATTCTGCTGTTGGCAGCTCTTTTCAAAAACTTTTGAAAATCCATCCAAACACTAAGGATTTCAGAAATCATGCTGTGTGTGGATGTCGAAATCGATCACGTATAATCAGTGGCATCAACTTCTCGTATTCCGAACTCATGAAAGCCTTACGAACGCAGACATGCTTTCGCCGAGACCCGCCGCCTCACCAGCCGCTTGCACAGGTATACATTCGATCTGATTTGCGGCAAAGACGTTCATATTGTGTTGGATGAATTCTCACCAGAGGGCTTCTGGAAACCTTGTCCTTATACCATCGCGAGCGGGCACTTTGATGCTTATAAAATTCTCGTGTTTTCGCAGCACGTCTCTGGATCAGGACTCGCTGGAGCGCGCAGCTGCTGCTGTAGAACAGTGGCGGCGCTGGGCTATTCTTCACAGTGAGACGAAGGGTGAATTGCCAAACGTCAAGCTGCATCGCGCTGGCACGACACGGCATTACTCGTCTTCGCTGACGTTGGAGGCCGTGATGAAGCGGAGCAGCGAGGAGGTTGTGCCCCGTCCCAAAGTCGGCTGAGGACCTTTTTTGACAAATCGGCATATCTGCAAATGTGTCACACTTATCTGCGCGTCGTCCTTGCTTTCTTGGCTTCTTGCTGAAAGCGATTGGCCGCCTGGACCAGCTTCTGGGTGAATTAGAGCGTACAGCTGCGCGCGAGCAGCAAGTGCGATCGCGTCGACGATCCGAGTCGCGGGAGAAGCGCGAGAGGGAAGCCAATCGGCAGGAGAGGCCTCGGATCTTTCAAACCCTTGAAATAGTTCGCAAGAATCGTAGGGCGCGAAGACACTAGCCTTCCCGTCTGGCTCCTCTCACCGTGTGTAAACAAGCCAGATGTCTTGAAAAGCTGAGAGCTCAGGACTTTGGTGGGTGATATTGGCAGAATGTTGACGCGCTTTTGGTGGGCTGGCCAGCAGGGAACCGACTGGGCGCTCGCAGTGCATCAAGAGGAGCAAGATGAAAAGGTTGTCGAGCGTCAGCTCGAATCAATTAAGATGCACCAAGATGCCTTCGATTGCGAGAAATTCGCTGCACTGGCAAAGCATCGTGATTTGCAGTGGATAGATCAACAGCAGCATGATATCACCAAACGAGAAGCGGTTTCAGACAAACAAGGACGCGAATGGGCACGACAATTGTGGAACGAGCACATGACAGAGACCGCTGCTGAAACGGATGCTGCCGACAAGGCTGCTGCCGACAAGGCTGCCGCGGAGAAGGCCGCTGCAGACAAGGCTTCGATGCAGCAGGATGTTGCTATCGCAGAAAAAGTCTCGTCGTCACAGTTGGCGTCACTTGAGAAAATGCTTTCGCCGAGCAAGTCCAAGACGTCAATCAAGAGGGCGAAGCAAAGGGAGAAAAAAGCTGCGGCACTTCAAGAAGCGATCGAAAAGGCTGCCGCGAAAAAGGAATCTGCGGAGAAAGCGGCTACAGAGAGAGCTGCTGTCGCAAAGGTCGCTGCCGAGAAGGCTGCTGCGGATAAGACTGCTGCTCGCAAGAAGGCTGAAGCCGAGGATGAGGCTGCTCGCCAGAAGGCCGAAGCCGAGGCAGAGGCTGCTCGCAAGAAGGCAGACGACGATGGGGCTGCTCGCACGAATACCGAAGCCGAAGCCGAGGAGGCT
>ENA-UOXV01006980-UOXV01006980.1-marine-metagenome-genome-assembly--contig:-NODE-6980-length-11605-cov-9.223983_pt1 | contig 11605 bp, 16 predicted proteins | sample MGYA00238165_ERZ766961 | MGnify/ENA primary metagenome ERZ766961 (study PRJEB28924, sample SAMN03173240) | marine metagenome | biome: Marine; feature: Water; material: Subsurface seawater | place: North... | reverse complement strand
GGGGGGGGGGAGGGGGGGGGGGGGGGGGGGGCGGAGCTAGCGGGGCGCGAGGAGCTAACTGGTATTCACTGGGTGGCAGACACACCTGGCCTTTTCGCCGCAGTTCACCTCGGCTGTTGAGAGCAAGCAGGTTGCCCAACAAGAGGCTGAGCGAGCCAAATACATCGTTGAGAAGGCGATCGAGGAGAAGAAAAGCATCATCATCGCCGCACAGGGCGAAGCAGAAGCAGGCCGACTCATTGCAAAGGCCGTTGCCAACAATCCAGGATTCATCGAATTGCGCGAGATTCAGTATGCACAAGAGGTCGCCAACACAATTGCAAACTCCTCCTTCAAGGTCTACCTTTCATCGGATGTTCTCCTGATGTCCGGACTTGCTCGCGCGCTGAGTCAACAAGTTGCAGGCAAGAAGAGGGCGGGTTGGTTCGGCTGGTTCCCATCATTCTTTTGAGGAATATGGGCCGTGTGTGTGTTTTGGTAAAAAGAAGGAGCATTGTTTGCCGCTGCCGTGGCGAGAGTCACCAAGGCTCCGTCATCCTTTTCACCCGCCGTGGACCATTACGCTCTCAATTCCCGCGGCGGCCACTGTCAGATTTGATTTGTCGAGGGGGCTGCTCAGCGTTTGCGGCAAGTCAGAGGATGTGGCCGGCTAGCACACATAAGTCACATTCCATGAGTAACATTACTTTGTCTTCCTTGACTGGTCAGTACAGGCACGTGTCACAGACCCGACCAACTGGTCGTCTCAGCAAGAGCGACATTTCGGCACGAGAAAATTTAGGGATGCGGCGGCTGCAGATTCTCTAACCTCGGCGATCCTTCACTCCATATTACTCATTTGGGCTGTCAGATCGGGCATCCTGGCTGAAACGCTCAAAACGTGGACAAATAAGAGCCAAGTGCTGGCCGAGTCCTTTGATGACCAGTCGGTCGGGTCTGTGATACTTGCTGTACTGACACGGCAGAAGAAGACAAAGTAATGGAGATGGGACAGTTCTACTTGATAGGGAATGTGACTTTTGTGTGCTACACTGTCACATCCTCTGAGTGGTGTGGGCCTGGGACCTAGTTATCATCCGGCTTCACTGCTGTGGTCCCCCGGCCCCCGCCCGTCGCCAGTTTTTCGCTCTGCGGTTTGCGACTGTTTGTCATTAAACGTATCTATCTCTCTGACCCCTGCACCCGCTGAGGCGCGCCGACTCGTCCAAGAAAATAGAAAATCGGATGATGATACCGCAGAGACGATTTAATCTGTGTGCGTCACGCATGACTACGCATGAACAATTTCTCGCTCCTTTCCCCCCAGCCGGCCCCTACACTTGGAGTGTGTTAGAATCACATTCTAGAGCCTCTGCGAGGGTCGTGCCACGAGCAAATCGTACTTTAAGGCCTGCAGGACAGCCACTTGCTGCCGCACCAGGGTACGAAATTGCTGCAGCAGCTTCACGCATCGCGCTGGCTGTAGCCATTTCTTCTCCAACGTCGACGTGCACGACAACCCCTTTCCGTGTCGCAAGAACCCTCCAACCTGATTTCAACGCCACCGGAAAGCTTTCAACGTGTTCCTGAACTCCTTTCAACCTGCGGACCCCACTTGATACGCAGCTCAAGCTGGCAGCAGCAAGGAGTATAAGCGTTTTTGACAGGTCCGCTGATGCTGCTCTTAGACGCGTCCAGATCGGATCCTCACTGCTATCCTCTGTGGGCGCGATTAGCCGACCTCGCAGTCTGCACCGTTGATGAAAACGGTCAGACCGATTGAGGGGCATTTCATCGAACAAAATTACAAGCGTAAGTGCAGGATAGGCCAGACGTGCGAATTGGTGTCGCCGAGGCTCTCCCTCGACGTCCAACTCCACCGTCTAGCAGCTTCCATGCCTGGAACCCGCCCATTCTATTGTTCACACTCAAGTGAGCACTGTGGAGGCAGGAAAAGCTACGCTACGTCTCAAAAACTGGTATGCCAGGCCAATGGATTCATGCTATCAGCGTGTACCTGGGGAAATGCCACCGCGAATGACTTGCACAGGGAATCCACCTCTGAACATGACTTTCCCATGCAACTTGCAAGGGTGACAAGGCAGTCAGCTCGCATTGCCGATCTCAAGATTGCTTGAGCAAGCAGCGGAGCTTGTGCACCGAGCTGCATTCCGCATGCATCCTGCACAAACACCGAGTCTAGGTTGAGTGCATGACCCTCCTGAAAACCTACACATGATGCGAGCTGTAGCAAGCTCTGGACAAATTGAGTGACCTGCCAGTGTCCAGCCAGGCGTGCCCAGAATGAGAGTGGATCGCCGCGAAGTAGGGAAAGGAGTGCCACGTCACCCGACAAAAGCGCAAGCGCCCAAGCATCTACGAATCTGCAAAAATGGTGGGATAATTCAACAACCTGGCGGGGCGACAGACGACCAGAATCCTTATTCATGTCGAGAGGGCTACACGCACGGGAGAAAGCATAGAAGAAAAGTCCGCCCTGTGTCTGGTAGTACAGCAGTGCAGACGCTGGCCGTGACGCGCTCTTCTTGATCCAACCACACGGCACTGCTTTCCACTTCGACAGAACGGTCTTCACCACTCATGATGCTAGAGTGAAGATCCTGGCCCTCACTTTCCCCGCAAAACGCTACTCGCAGCCTCCAGGGCATCCCCCCTTGTGGACGATCCTACACGAGACGCGCTTGATGTCGTGAGGAGCGCCATGCAGGTTCGGGCTGCGAATTCAGCCAGGGACGCAAGGGCCGCACACCTGTGTCGACACTGCCACTGCTGTACGCGGCTCGCAATTGGGCATGTGCACGTGCAGCAAAGCACCACACAAGACCGCATACGACCCGCTCGTCCATATCTTCAATCTGCAGACCCATCATTGCATCACTGTCACGTGAATTGCATTTGGACAACACACAGAAAACTCCAGAGTAGTACACTAATAGATGAAATCACGATTTCACATTCTGCGGCTGCGCACAAGTTTTCGGAAGATCGAACGCGGCGACCAGTTGCGACGAGCCGCGGAGAGGGCATTGCATGAAGAGGCGGGCGAGAACAAATGACCTCACCGACTGAACTTCCTGCTAAATCGCTGCAATGAGGCACCGTACAGAATGTACACAATCTGCATGATCATCGCGTTGAGATCTTCTAAATATCCGATGTCTAGAGAGTAAGCTTGTGAAGAGGCAAATTCACCTTCCCGACAAATATCCTGTCTTGGAAATAACATCCAGATTTTGGGGGCATGGTGGAGCACATCATCATTTCTCGTTGTAGACACACCAGGTTCAATCGTCCTCGAATCGGTACTATGGCATACGTGAGACCCCTCGGTGCATTTTTTCACTTTGCCAGAGCCATTTGCCCTTGTGTCTTCCGTTGGCGAAGACACTGCAGAGCGCCACAAAGAGTCCACAACGCGAGCGAGCTGCGGGCAAAAGATAAGACAGAACTCACAGAGTGCGCATACGTCACATGCGTACTGCAGCAGAACACGGATGTGGGACAAAACCTCTCCTTCAATCTTTGCAAGCTCGTCTCGCAATTTCCGTGCCCCTGCTCGGTCAAGCATATCCCGGGCTGCACCGCGGTGAAGCCCCTGAGCATCTCCTCCAAGTGCCTGCTCTCGAATAGACCAGCACTTCAATGTATTTGGCATACGTGGAACAGCTAGCTGGGCAAAATGCGAGGCTGGGATGCTTGGGTCACAGTCTCAGGTCGGAATACCCGAAACTGCATCTGCACACGGTCGCGCAATGCAACTTCTTCACGGAGTCCGTCCGCGTACGCCCGCAACATCGCCGTTGCTGAGTGAAGAGCCCGCGAGTCCAGCATTACCCCATGGTGCTGCAGGGCTGCCAAGCTGAGCGCGCGGGGATTTAATGATGCAACTGTGCACACAGCATATTCGAGTACATCTCACTCTTCGACATTCGTGTCAATGAGAACGTCTAACCTGGGCAACAGCTCCATTTCTTGTTCAGCCAATGCCTGTATCGTCTCGGCATCCAAGCGTCCGTGGCTTGATAACCGCGCCACGTCTGATGCCTGGGGCGGCATGAGGCCGAGTGTGTGACCGTCAAGAGCATTGATTCTCACAGCAAGGAGGCAGATTCTGGCCACAGCGTCCTTAGCCCCTGCAACCCTAGCCCACGCCGGGACCAGAGCCGTGCAAGCGCTTGTGATACATGCTTGCAGGTCACTTCTTTTCCGCGCCATTCCTTTTCCACCTCGTTGCTTGTGATGGGTTCCATGCACCCCAGTTGCCCATACTGCGATCTCGACATCCCAGACCTTATCCAACCACACACCTAGGAGCCACAGCGCGGCAAGCGCATCCACCCCGCTCCACGTGACCTGCTGTGTCTCGGTATTGCAGAGCAGTGTCTTAGCCACCTCTACTGCAGCACCATTATCGAGTACAAGGTACCACACCACGCGCGAGTAAGCGTCAACAAACGCGATAGCGTAGGCCACTCGCCCGCCACCTTGTTGCGGCCGGTGACCAGGGAAATTATCTTGTGCGCGTGCTTCCGAATCTGCATCTTCGGAATCGGCTTGTTCTTCTTTGCGCTGATGTGTGGGCCAGGCAGCGAATTCAACAGCCCACACTAGCCGTGGTTGCTTTTCCAGAACCTTTCAAGTGCAGCCGAGTCAGACGCTATCGTGCAAGGAGTCCTGGAACAAAGACGACAATCTCATGCCATTCAGTGACAGTTCATTCGAATGTGGAGCTGCAGTCAGAGAGGACTATCGGGGCACCGCTGACCTGAAGGAGCTTCGCATAACCGGCAGTTCCGTTTACCACGCGAATTGTGATCGTCTGTCCGCCAATCTGCAAATGTCTCGTCCTAACGGTGGGCACTGAGTGTGTGTTTTGGCTCTGGAAATCATCGTCTGAGGCGTCTGATGCGTTACCGCGCCGCGCTGTCGCCGCAGAGGACGTCATGTGTTCCAACTTGTCAGCAGCATTTCTCGACTCAGTTTCACTTTTGCCCTTGGAGCCAACTCTCGAACACCCTGTCTTTTTCGCACCGGCGTGGGGTTCAGGCTCTTGGAGAACGACGCTTGCTGAACTCTTGCCCGTCTCTGGTGCGGCATTCTGCCGCGCACGGTAGCTCTGTCCCAGCCTCGAGTATTTGCGTTTACGACACCGCGGTGCAGTAGTATCTTGAAAGTCATCACTCGAGGAACTGTCGTCGAGAGGCATCGGTCCGGCTGCCAGGCGGGGCCTGTCTGCTGCAGGTCACCACCGCCTGCCGAGATCACCGCCTGCCTAGAGTATTTCGAGCGCTTTTCTTTGATAACCTTGATCTGCCGTCTACTTTCGAAATTTATTGTAGGCCTGGTTTATACGAGCTTTTTCAATACAATTTTTTGATAAAAATCATTTCTGCAGAGCATCGATCTCTCAATCAAACGACCACGACTGACACGAAGTTTCGTCCGGGGGCGGTCAAATGCAGTTCAATGGCTACAACCTGAATTTCGTCCCGCACTGAAACTACTATCGTGTGAATCGGGTTTGTGTGACATCGTGAATCGTTCAGGATCAACACATGAATGTCTTGCATTCGATGCGCCCCAAGGATCCCAGGATGCGTATCCGTGCCCAGAGACCGACTGTGACTGGATTCAGGGCTCGCCACCGGCAGCAAAATCTTTCGCGCGAAGCTCTTTATGTTTGCCTCCTCGTCGGTTGCTTGCAACCAGGTCGACCACGATGGGTCAACGCCCGCAAGCCTTCGGAGGCTCAGTGTTGGTCAGAGTGCCTATGGGATGCTTCTACTTTGTGTGTGCTTGGACACCAGCCCCTGAGACGGAATGCCATTCTAGTATTGCGCGGCGGAAATGAACCAGCAGACACAGGTACTTCTCCGGTTCAAGTGCTCTCAAAGGGACCAGGAAATGTGGATGACTGGCAAGACGATTCTCAGGTCCTGCAGAATTCCTCGAACGATACCCTCGAAGAGCTCATGAAGGACCAGGAGGACCAGCGTTTGCTTGACATGGGACATTCACTTCTCGCATTTCAGCCTACCGATGAAGAAGGCGCTGCGCTCATGAACTCGGTATGAATTCCCAAGTGCGCATTATTTTTCACTTGGCCGTGCTGACGGTGTGCATTCGGCTACCCTCCAGGTGGCGCAGGACATGCGGAATGCATCGACAATCAAACGGCTGGCAATGAGCTTTCTGCTTCGTGCTTCGTCAGACTGGGCAGCAAGAGATAGAGAGCAGCATGCCATTGCAGGAGACGCTGCGCTAAGGTATGCAGTGCAACTTCAGCCGGATGACGCAGAGAGTTGGACGGCCCTAGCTGCGAGAACGTTCCGAGGAGAGAGCCGCGACAACGAGGGCGGGACTGATCTTGCAGAATCCATGCTGGTCGTTGCGGAGAGGGCAGATCCCCAGTACGCTCCTGCGAAAGCCCTCCATGCCGCCCTGCTACTAGAGGCTCGCGGAGATATTTCCGGCTCACGCAAGAAATTTCAAGAAGCAATCATGCTCAGGCCACTCGACCCGCAACTGCATAAAGGCTTTGCCAAAGCTGCTGAAGCAGAAAAGGACATCCAATCGGCGCGAGCTTCGTTCAAGACCGTCCTACGGCAGTGACCCAGCTCACTTGAGATATCTGGATGTTGTGGCATGGCTTCCGAACGTCTGACAACCTTCTCACACTTGTGTTTTGTGAATGCAGCTTGGACCCGGCTGATGCAGATGCACACTGTGGTCTTGCCTTACTGGCTCGGTGACTGCCCCAGTCATTTTCAAACCCAACTTGATCCTCCTGAGAACCGCTCGTCTTCAGGGAAAGAGAGGTTTACGTGAAAAACACTTGGCATGTAAGGGCTTGGCTCACCAAACCTCCTATTCACGTGGTTACTGATGCTGAAATCAGGTCTACCGACGACACGCACGCTGCCTGCCGACATTATCGCGAAGCGCTTTTGCTCATGGACAAGCCATCCTTGGGCACCGTCGCTTTAGCGTGCCACGACGCGGATGAAGACAGGCTGGTCAAGACTGCATTGATGAAAACGGGCACGCGTACGCGCGGGAAGATGCTGAGCGAAGTGCTGTACAATCTCGCTCTGTCACTATCGGAGCAATCCGAAATGCTCACGGATCCTTCTGCGGCGCATCAGTGCACTGTGCAGGCAATTGATTTGCTGCAGCGCGCTTTCAAACTGGATCCCGGCGATGCTGACGTAGTCACCAAACTCGCTTGGCTGACCGCACGGTCAGAAGGCGAGAACGGTCGGCAACGAGCACTGCAAATGCTGCACCAGGTGAGCAGGTGCCTGCGAGACTGCCTCAAGCATGAGCTGGACCTTTAACCCGACCCGTGCCTCTGTCAGGTAGTAAAACGTTTCCCCAGTCACGTTGGAGCTGCTGCAGTCCTTTCGCAGTTGCTGCTGCAAGGCAAGTCTATATTTTCCAGTGAAGCTGACCAGGCGAAATCGGTCCTCGAAGCTGGGCTGAATGCCTCTGGTCGTGACCCGGTGCTGCTTGGTGAACTGGCACGGTTTTATGAGTCTCGAGATATGCTCGTTGAGGCGGAGAATCTTCTGCGAGAGGCGGTGCAGCGAACAAGCAACTCCGAAACATGGGCACTGGTATCTAAACAGCGTTGCTAATTTGAAAGAGTGCGAATACGAGACTGGCAACATCTGACGTATGTGGAGACAGCTGATTGAGTATTTTTGGATCATGTGAAGGTACAACTCTCTGTGGTCATCACTCAACTCCTTGGCCAAGACCCAGGTTTTGCAGAGACCTTACAACAGCGTGTTTCAAAACGTTTTTGTATCTCTCTGCATGTAGCTGCGCAGATTACGTCACTCTCTGCCAACAAACCACAGAACTATAGATCTGACCTGTTGCTTATGCATGGATGATGGACCAAGGTCATGCACTGGAGACTCGAATCAGAGATCGCAGTTCGGACAACAACAGGTTTGCCACACACATCTGGCTTCAATCCATTGACCCTGTGCACTTAGTTTTCAATTTGTCAACAAATTGCCATGCGAGTAGTTTGTTTCGGGCGCTTCGAGAGGACGCAACGGGCGCATCATCCAAAGACGTTGAGAAACCTACGGCACATGGTGATCACAGCGTCGAGCAATTTCTAGCAGTGTGAATGAAAGAAGTGGGCTTAGTTACTCGCCAAATGAGTCTGAGCGTATTCCCGCAGAATTACAACGCCCCTCTTTGGAGCCGGAGCATCTTCTCGATGCAGCACTGAAGCTGGAGCCATCAAACATTGCGGCACTATCTGCAATGGCCTCATTTCGATTAAATGTCTTGGGTGATAGAAGTGGAGCTGCTCAACTTCTTGAGGAGGCGATTCTTGTTGCGCCTAATGCTGCGTGTTTGGAAGACCTTGCTGAGGTCAGTTTACTCTCTTGAAGAGGCGAAGCAGAACCGCAATCTGGAGAGCGGCTAACTGTATGCCTCGCTTTTCGTGCAGATTCGCTTCGAGGAGGGGAAGACCCAAGTTGCAGTCAAGCTTTATCAGGACGCCATCCGGTGTGGTGCGCAGTTCGGCTTTGAAATGTGCACGCTTTCCCTGAAGGTGATTGCGGGATCACTGTTTTGCAGATCAGATCCTCGTGACGCGGACCTTAGGTACAACTTCGGGTGTATCCTTGCGTCAGCCAGTGCTAGAGCAGGTAAAACTTTTCAAATTAAACCCGTCTCTGTGTCGTATCTTAAGGAATTTGCCAAGCGTTGTGCGAGTATACGGGAGGTGCAGGCACTGACGACCAGGCACATGCGCCGATACTGAATACAGAGCAAGAAGAGCTGACTGAAGGAGCTTCGAGTCGCGAGAAAGAAACTCCGGATTCACCAAAGGACTTTTCCACGGGAGTCGTTCTACGCGCCTCAGTACGCTCGCAAGCCCCAGCTGCACTTCCCTCGATCTAGTGATGGCGTGCCCGTAAAACAAGGGACTAAGTGTCTTCGCCAGTTCAAACTGGGTGTGCCATTTGACACGTTACAACACCAGCGCGATCTGGCGTGCATGGCAAGAGATGCTTGGAAAGAGGCATTGAGCCTTGATCCGTCGTACGAATCTGCGCGCATCAATCTCGGCTTGCAGCTCATTGAGGTGCGTGCACTTTGCGACGCGTGTGATATGTATGAAGCTAAGTCAACGCCTTGTTCGTTGGTTTCATTTGTTTCACTCCGGAGATGTGTTGGGAAACCGAAGAGAGCTCAGACCGAGGAAATCATGCTTCATATCACTTGATTGAGTCAATTTTGGCGCAGCTTGGGGATGAGAAAAAAGGCGAGCATCATTTGAGAATGGTCAGCTTCCCTTTTTGTGACCGGCTCATCGAGGCTGCGCACTCCCGGGCTAGGCTGTGTTTTTACTCGAAGCGTATCTCTCCGCAGGTGCGGGACCAGAACGTCAACAACTCAGTAGCCGGTAACAATCGCGCTACCGATATCTGTATCCTCGTGTGAATCACCTTTGGGTTACTTGTGTCCTGACCCAGCGAGATAATCGTTGAGATGTCGGTATCTGGTTGTTAGCATATCATCTAGGACTGCTTTCGGAAGGGCGGGGCGATCGGAAGACAGCAGCGGTATTCTTTTCGGAAGTTTTGCGGGTGGAACCAGACTTCGGGGACGCCCGAGCTCGCCTCGGCTCCATCCGAGTGAATTCCCAGGAAAACAGCAAACCTCAACACAGTTGCAGACTTCAACGCATTGGGTGGTAGATAGAGTACAGGTTTTATGGACCCGGTGGCTTTTACCATGACTGGTTTGCTGCTAAAGCGGTGCGTTGGCGTGCAGCCTTCTCGCACTGAAGGACTTCAACTCCTGGAAGATGCGGTAAACGACACCATAATGAATAATGCTTCCGACCCATTCCCGTGAGCCCAGTTTTGAATAGGCCTCACTGAGGTTCGTCTTCCAATCGAGTATGTTCCTGTGATGTGTATACCGCGAGGTTAGGTGGCAGCTGCTCTTGAATGCCACGAGCCAGGAGCGTACGAGGCGAGCACATTGCTGTTGTACGGCGACGCGATGGAGACAGTCAGTGGTGCGCCAATCTTCGCCGTTGGACTGATATAATTGTGGCGTTACTAAATCCGGCATTGTAATCACTTTGACGTGCCGGAATTCACGTCTGCCGTGGCTGCATGGTGCAGGTGATCTTCCAGGTGCAGTACTTGCGTATAGCAGAGCATTGCAAATTGATGGCTGCAGCTTTGAAGGTCTCGTGCGGTGCGGATCGCTGCTTGCGCTCCCGGACGAAGACCTTGGAATCATCCCGGGACCGAAGATGGCTCGCTCCGCAGTTAAGGAACAGGATCAGAGAGTAGGCTCTGGTGCTCGAGATTTTGCGTCAGTTGCCTTGATTAGGGACTTGGGTCTGGGCGCCAACTCAGGAGGCTGGAAAAAAGCGCGCCAAGAAAGCTTTAGCCGGGATGCGGGTTTGTCAATGCTGAAGCAGGCCGTGACCCTTGAACCGGATAACGTGGCCGTGAAGACCCGCCTTGCGGTGGCACTCGTTGGATTCGGGAGGTCAGGCTACTGCCCTGTTCGAGCCACTGCAAGCGCCCGTGTACCCGAAACGATGTGTGTTGTGCCGATTGGCTTTCACGGCGTCTCATCACCTCTGCATATCTAGGTTTGACGATGCAGTACGGGAAATGGCCGGTGTTTGTCGCAGAGATGCAGAAGCAGCTCTGTCAGAGATAGGAAAGCATCCTGGTAACCTTGTCCCTGGGAGTGCAGAGTGCTCGACCTCTGTATCCCTCTCTGCACGCTCACCAACGTAACACTGTAAAACGCCTTTGATTGCTGAGGAATTGATCTGCTCTCATCAGATCACCTTTTATTACGACTTGTTGAAAACGCGACTGCAGCAATACTCACCGAAGCAGACGTCGACAAGGTGCGCGGACTTATTGGCCCCTCGCGGACTTGTGGGCCCCTGTTTGCACTTCATTCTTGCCCGGCAGACCTCTCTCTCATTCATACAGGTGTGTGAGGGACTGGGGGCACCGGTGCCGTACGGTACTTCGTCTCAGCGAGATCAGGAACCGGATGAGGCACGTTGCCGCCAGATATTGCCCACTCGCTGTGTAGCTTCCGCCAGACATGCCTTGCACGATTTCGCAACGCAAGAGCGGTGACGCCCTAAGGTATCCCCGTGATAGGAATCTCTAGCGGGCTTGAAGCCAATAGGTCAGAATGCGGATCGAGTCACGGCGGACGACTGGGAGGATGCTCGCAGCAAGTCGGCAAAGGAGGAGCACGGGGTGGAGCCGACGGATGTCTGGATGGATATCAAGGTGCGTGCACGATGCAGCATTGCATTAGCTCTGTTTCTTGCAAATCACTTGAGGTTTTTTGCAAATCACTCATTCAGTAACCTGGGTGAGCAGAAAAGCAAGGCTGAAGCTGAGAGAAGACACGCGCGAAAACATGACGAAGATGCGAGCGTGTGCGAAGAGGATGAGAGTAGTGTTTTCATAACCTAGGCCATGTTTGAAGGGTGGTTTTGGCACGCGGCACTTTTTTATTGCATGTTCCCAGCTTGACACTTTGCGCACTCGCCGCTGCTAGCCGCCTTGTGTAGGCA
>ENA-UOXV01006976-UOXV01006976.1-marine-metagenome-genome-assembly--contig:-NODE-6976-length-11608-cov-5.473989_pt1 | contig 11608 bp, 11 predicted proteins | sample MGYA00238165_ERZ766961 | MGnify/ENA primary metagenome ERZ766961 (study PRJEB28924, sample SAMN03173240) | marine metagenome | biome: Marine; feature: Water; material: Subsurface seawater | place: North... | reverse complement strand
CCACTTGCCGTAAAGTTTAGTGACTTACCTGCCAATGGAGTAATGCCATCAGCATCGTACATAGTACCTTTTATGGTATAGGTTATTTGTGCATTATCTGGTGTTTTCTTTTTAAACAACCCACAAGAGGTGAGTAATAGTGCCAAACAGATGAAGATAACTATATATTTTTTGAACAAGGCACCTATTTTTCAAGAACTAATTCAATAATATTAACCACTGGAAATGTCTCAATCTTAGTTTCATAAAAACTAATAATTTCTTTATAATTCTCGGGAACTTGATTAGTACTGTATACTAAATCAAACTTTTCACGAGACAAACTATAATTTATTCCAAACGGTGATTTTAAGTACCCTCCACTTGATCCTCTTACAATTAATTCACTCTCCCAAGAATGTTGAAAGTCTTTTAAGGGTGACGATACTGCAGTCCAATTTGAATTCGTGGAGTAGCTATTAAATTCATTGGGAAGGGTTCCCCCTTCTATATATAATGTATCTTGATCAAAATTTCCCTTTAGCAAAATTCGATATTTATAATAAGTTTTTGGGACTAAACAAATATCCCGAGCAATATCTGTATTTACGGGAATTTCTCTTAAAAAAGGCCCATAAACTGGTAACTCTTCATCGGGTTGATCAATAGAGATTCCGTTACTAGCGGTTCTATCAAAATAATTGTAAGTCATTTCAAACGTGCCATTTACATCTGTAATGGCAGAACCAAGTAATGCTATTTCTTTTCGTTGAATTCCTATACCACTTGCCGTAAAGTTTAGTGACTTACCTGCCAATGGAGTAATGCCATCAGCATTGTACATTGTGCCTTTTATGGTATAAAAATCTTGGGCATCATCGGGTTTTTTCTTTTTAAATAAACCGCAGGAGGTTAGAATAAGCCCCATACAGATATATGTGATTATTTTTTTCATTGTACTATGAAATGTTTATTCAATAACAATTTCAATAGTGTTCACTACAGGAAATATCTCTAGTTTATAATCTTGTGCCTTAATAATTTCCTTATAATTATCAGGAACTTTCTTGCCATTGAACACTAAATCAAAATTGGCTCTATCCATTGTACTATAAACACTGAGGCCACCTCCACTATAAGATCCGTCAGATGACCCAACAATTAATTTACTCTCAAAAGGGCTTTTGAGCAACCTAAAAGGGACAGCTACCGCCTGGTTTGCATTTTTAACTGAATACGAATATTCCCCAAATTCTTGAGGCAGTCTAGCGCTAGCTATATAAAGAGTATCAAAATTTCTTTCTTCAGAAAAAACTATTCTAAACTTAAAATACTCTTTTGGTACTAGACAAACATCATGGGTTACATCTTCATTCATCGGAATTTCTCGTAAAAAAGGCCCGAAAACCGGCAGTTCTTCATCAGGTTGGTCAATATGAATTCCATTACTAGCGGTTCTATCAAAATAATTGTAAGTCATTTCAAACGTGCCATTTTCATCTGTAATGGCAGAGCCAAGTATTGCTATTTCTTTTCGTTGAATACCTATACCACTTGCTATAAAATTTAATGACTTACCTGCCAATGGAGTAATGCCATCAGCATCGTACATTGTGCCTTTTAGGGTATAGGTTTCTTGCGCATCATCAGGGGTTTTCTTATTAAATAATCCACAAGAGGTAAGCAATAGCCCTAAACAGAAGTATGAAATTATATTTCTCATTGCACAACAATTTTAAAGTGACTTACTTCATTCTTTAAAATTCCTTTTAATAAATAAGTACCCGTCGGTAGGCTTAAATCGTTTACATTAAAATTCAATTTATTTTTTCCTGAGGTAATATTAAATTGATCACTTATAATAAGTCTTCCCTCCAAATTATATAAATAAAAGCTTACTTTTCCTTTACAATTTTGTTCTATTTCATTGCAATCTAAGATTTCCTTATTGACATGAACATCGATATTTAGAATTTGACCTACTGGATTTGGATAATAGCTAATTAAAATTGGAGTTTCATCAAGCTCATCATCAGCAACCTTCCAAAATACGCTTTTCTTAAAACTACTTTCATTACAAGGGAATTGAGTAGGACCGGGATTCAGGCTAGTATCTCCAATAATACCCACATCGCTGTATTTTGAATTGGTAGGAGCAGGATAATAAAACTCGGCGGTGTTGCCACCCAAAATCATAACTGGATTGTTTTTAGAATAAATATGGTTTTTTTGATGTGTTGCAATATCATAGTTTTTATCATATAAGTCAAACTTATATTGTTGCGACACTCCATTGTATTCATAAAAAGGATTAAGGGCATTACCTGCTTTTATATAATCGAAACTACTAAATTCGGCTGGTCTATTGAGCATTAAGTTAGAAAGCAAGAGAGTATCTTCGCCAATTTCTCTATTCAGTAAATACATTCGTTCTCCATTTTGCAAACGATACATGCTAGTATCAAACAACTCAAAATTGAGCATGCTACTAGTGTGATAAATGTTTTGCCCAAAATCTTTTGGCTGGGTAGGGTAATTTGGCTCAGGAGCCAAGCCCATAAAAACATCGAAAGGCGTCCTGCTTAATTTAGTAGTAATATTATCAGACAAAATATCGTAGTCGTATGCTAATGGCAGTGTTCGGTTATAGCCATAGTCAATTGCTGAAAAAGTCGGTATAAAATTAAATCGATCTACTTGGGAACAAATAGTAAGGTTATACTTGGCGCTAAATATTTCAAATGCAGGGTTATTAAATGGATTAGTTGGTTGACCGTAACAAGAAACTGAAGTAACATTATTTTGTGTTAAGGAAAAACCGTTTGAAATTGGCGCTTGATTTAAATACTCATTTCCAATGTTTCTTGTATCATAAAATCCACCCGGCCCATTATCCAATGGCTCCATGCCATTTGCATATTCCTGCCTTCCTTTGCTCACCAAATAGTCAAAGACAACTATCACATTAACTGGAACTCTCACTGTATGCCCAACAGTATAGGTAGTTCCAAAAATACGAACTCTAAAAGGGCGAATAATTGTTTGCCATACTATTTGTGGCTTCCAAAATTTCATACCCATTTCATGCCTATAAACCAACCCTGCTCCTGAAGCATCAAGCGAATTAAGGTCAAAATCAACTGAAATTAGGCTTGTTTCAATGCCTAGTATAGTATATTTTACATCACCAGTTGCATTTAAATAACCACTTCCGGGTGTAAAAGCCCCTCCTTCTCTGTTAAGTTGCTTGTCTCCTGATAACAACCCATTACTAATTGCCATTTTTTTACAAAACATGGGATATCCATCATTACCCATTCCGTCCAAATCATTTAAAAACAAAACACGTTTCGGACTTGGCAAATAATTTAAATTACTCATAATAAGAGGTGAAGCTTGGGTAAAGGAGGATATTGTGTTACTTGCCAAGTTTGCCACAGGGTTATAAATTGAATTGGTATGATACAAAAGCAATTGTTGAGCCGCATCTGAATACAAAAATTTAAACTCCAATTTTCGATTAGCAATCATGTTGTAGGCATACATTGCACCTAAAATGCTACGATTGGAAACAAAATGCTGAGCAGATAACGGGATGTAAGCGCCAGCTTGTGGCGCATCGTACGAAATAAATAGTCGTGTATTGTGCGTCAAGTTTGCATGGCATGCAGTGGGTCCATAACTCATAGTTTCCATTTTCCGAAGGGCATATCTACCAATTAGCCCTCCCATACTTTCTCCAATTACAATGAACTGTTCTCCTTTATCACCATTTGTTAAATAATTACATTTTAAATAGTCAATTAAATTAATTACATAATCTGCATTTATCTCCAAAGAAATTGTACTACTCTGCCAATCTACAACTACAAATGAATATCCATGGTTTCGTAATTCTGCCAACCCACTTGTTTTTATTCCAGTGTAAATAGAAGAAATACCGACATTCTCCAAAACATCGATACCTTCTAAATAGATTATAAACTTTTCTCTGAAGTTAGGGTCATTTGCATCCTTACACCCAGAATATATGCCCACATTTAATCCATTAATATTTATCGTCTGATCAGGTAATACTTTTTGCACATCAGCAACTTGAGCAGCAGCTCGCGAAGATTTAAGCTGATTACCCTGTCCGTTAAAATACCCAGCTTTTATCACTTTTTCACCTCCCATGCCATAATTTATAGTTACAAACTGTTTTTGAGTGTGGTCTACAGTTACGTACCCTTGCCCATCTCCAAAATCAATTCGTAAAGAGAAATCAGCAATATAGCTTGGTAATGTATGTGGTCCAATTTTTATTAATGCAGGGTCAATAACATAAGTGACTTGTCTAGAATGCGTTATGCTCTTAAATAACGCAACACTAAATAAATTTGAAGTCTTGTATGGACTTGATGAATCAGCATTTTGGTATATGGGATTTGGGTCAAAACTATAATCAATTGCCCATTGAGTAACATCGTTTGGGTTACCACCCGTGCCTCCATTATATTTAAATTTAAAGTTATCTATTAATAATCCATTCCCATCAATTATAAAATATTTATCGCTCAATAAAGCCGAGTCTTTTAATTTATGAAAACTATAATCTAACAATCCTATTGGAAGAGTATCATCCCCGTAAACTTCTGATGGAGTCCAAAATGTATCAATTCCAGTCATTTTGTTTGTATCATAATGCCCCATCCAAAGCTCCTCATACAACACACTCCAGTTTGCCAAAGTGTTAGTATCAGGGCAGGTATCTGACCACCATTTTATATCAGACAAATGAACTGACATATCGTAAAAAACATCAGCAACAGGTTGTGGGGGTATGGGAGCTTGCAGCCCACTAAACAATGCTCTCAATTTATTATTATTCTTTTGCGCAGTAAACCACCTAATTGAGAAAATCCAATAACTGGATTCAAACTAAAAAGAAAAAGTAAAATTAGTGTATAGGTTAATCTAGATTGTTGATTGTTGATTGTTGATTGTTGATGTAATTCTTGAAATTTGTAACATAATGGTTATGATTTTAATATTAGTAAAAAATGTTAATTATTATCCAAATATACAAAACATTTCATAAGTGTCACGTTTCCAAAACATTAAAATAATGTTACCTTCAGAGTTTTCATCTCAATTAAGGAAAGGCTCAGGAACTACTTCGTGTATTTCTTTCTGAAGAAAAGGTAAGCGCCGACTGCCAAAATAAGGTAAGGCATGCCCATAATATAAGTAATACCATCATTTAAACCACGCCCAATGTCAGAACCACTTTCGTAACTAGATTCTGCCATCATTTTACACATAGAGCATTGTCCAAAAAGAATATCAGGAATAATAGCCAATAAGAATAATACAAAAAATAATTTGCTACGCATAATATGGAGACAAAAATACGTAAACTAATACTCCTGTTAGTGCCACATATAGCCAAACTGGGTAAATCCTTTTTGCTAATTTCTTATGCTTTTCAACATCTCCAATAAACCCACGATAATAGGCAAGGAGAATAAATGGCAAAGAGCCTGCTGCCAATACAATGTGTGTAGCTATTACAAACAAGTAAACCCCTCTATAGTTTCCCTCATATTTGGTTTCTGGACTATAATAATGGTACAGAACATAACTAAGAAGAAATACCAATGAAGAAAACATTGCTAAGGTGTTTAACCTTTTATGCAGAACTATTCTTTTTTGTTTTATAGCTAACAATGAGCCTACTAACAACAGAAAACAAAATCCATTAAGCAAAGCATGAAACAACGGTTGAAAATAGGTGAAGTCAGGCCTGAAATCTGGTTTTGGAATACGATGTAACGAAACTACTAATAAGAAAACGACAATGGAAAAAGCATAGATTCCGTAAACTATCTTTTTGTTTTCTTTCATAATTAGTGAATAGTATCTGCTTTTAATTTTCTCTCTTTTTTTGGAATGAAGTCTTCAGCAATAACGACTTTAATATCATCTATTAAAATTTTTGTTTCCGAGAACTGAGTAGCATCACTAAACGACCGAATGCGTTTAGATTTATCCAATAAAACTAATTTAGAGTAATCAAAACCATCAGTGCTTTTATCTAAACAGAGCTGACCCAGGGCAAAAGAATCTAAATTACTTTCAAGAACACCTAAATGCCATTTTCCGTTATCAATAGGAAATTCATTTTCAATTCGACAAGCTTCATTCAAGGCAATTGAGTCTCCAGTTGCACTAATAGATATTAAAACGATGTCATCGTTCGTTCTAAACTTTTCATGCAGAGTCATCATTTGGTTACAGATTCTTGCGCTAACTAATGAATCTGATTCATTGAAAAATCCCATGATGATTATTTTGTTTTTAAATTTAGAATCTGAAATTGTATTGCCCCCACATTGCTGGAAAAAGAAAGGAGAAACAGAATGATATAATGTATCTCCGTCTACATTTACAGTTTTCGGACCTAAGATAGGACGGTAAAGAAAAGTATGTTTTCCACTAGAAAAAACTACATACAATATAGATGGAAAAAGCAGCACCGAGAAGAGCAATGCTGCTTTTTTCTTATTCGAATAATCCATGAAAACTACTTACCAAGTCAAGTTCTCACTTAAAAAAGTGGCTTCCGTAAACAGAAGGAATAAGAGGTACAATATAAATATGGCATAAGGCAACAAAATGAAATATTTCATCATTTTTCTCTCGTCGCCTAAGTGCATAAATACCATTACAATATATCCAGCTTTAACAACTGTAAGTGCAATAAAAATTGCTTTAATTAAATCCCAACTATCAGGCCCAAGAATTGACTTCCAGTAAACACCAATCAATACCTCAACAACTGTAACAATTGATAAAAGCGCTGTTACAAAAAATATTTTTTTTCTGATTTTTTTACCAGCCTCTTCACTATGTGTAACTCCTAAAGAGTATTCTATAATATCGTCTCTTAACATTTTTGAAATCTTTTTACAGTTATACTAAATAATAGAATGTAAATACAAATACCCAAACTAGATCAATAAAGTGCCAGTATAAACCCACTTTTTCGACCATTTCGTAATGTCCAACTTTTTCGTACTTACCACTTACTACTCCTAGTAAAATAATTAGATTGATAACCACCCCACTTAAAACGTGAGTGCCGTGAAACCCAGTTACAAAAAAGAAAAATTGAGAATATTGAACAGGTGCCAATATTGGGTTATCACCAGTAAAGCCTCTACCATAAAAGTTCTGAGTAAGAGTTGCATTATCCGCCCAAGTGCTAATATCACCATCAGGTCCTGCAATAAAAGTTGACCACTCCCAAGCTTGAGAGCCTAAGAAAATTGCACCACCAATTACTGTCCAGAATAACCAAAAAGTAACATTTTTCCTGTCCATTCTATGCCCAGCTTCAACAGCCAATACCATAGTCACTGAACTCACAATTAGAATAAATGTCATAACTGCCACGTATAAAAGTGGAAGGTGAGCATGAGTAAAAGGGAAGTGAGTAAAGACTTCTTCACTAATTGGCCATACATCTACATATTGATGTTTCATGAAACCTAATGAGGCCAATAAACCACCAAATGTTAATGCATCTGAGATGAGGAAAAACCACATCATCATTTTACCATAACTTACGCTAAATGGTGATCGTCCTCCACCCCAAAGGGTTTTCTGATCATATTCTTTTGTTACTTCTCCTGCCATGTTGTAAAACTAAAATTACCTTATGTAGTATAAAAATAAAAACAGATACACCCAGAGTGCATCTAAAAAATGCCAGTATAAAGCGGCAACTTCTAATCCCAAAATATTAGAACTTGAATATGCTCCCATTACTGAACGAGCAAATGTATAAATCAAACTGAGAATACCTGCAAAAAGATGCGCCAAATGCAAGCCTGCAATTAAATACAAATATGAACCTGCGGCGTTGCTCTCGCTACCGGCAAATACAATTCCCAAATCATGTACTTGGCCTGCTGCTAAATATTGACAAACCGCAAAGGCAAGGCCCAAAATTAGGGTTACTAAAAGACCGTATTTAACTCCGCTTTGATCATCTCTTTTTGCTGCTCTGGTTGCCCAAACCATACTTGCACTGCTCAGAATAATTAAGAAAGTACTAACCAATAAAATGGTTGGTAATTCAAAAACCAACCATTGACCTTCTTCCTGACGCACAATGTAACCACTTGTTAAACCCATGAATAGCATAACTATAGTAGCCATGGCAACCCACATTAAGTTTTTGGACGTCTTGAGTTTTATCTCTTTTTTTTCTGCTTTGTCAAAAGTTACAGCACTCATAATTAAACAGACATTAGATAAGCCAATTGAACAATAGGTAAATAGAAAAATGTAGAGAACATTAACTTGGATGCCATTTTTTCTTCATGACCCGAATGAAGTCGAATGGAATAATAAAGAACAGCTAACCCAGATAACACAACAACTAACATAGCAATAGGGCCGCCAATACCTAACATCATAGGAATTAGAGAAACTGGAATTAATACAATACTGGAAACAACTATAATTAAAGAACTTGTTTTATCCTTAACCCGGGTTGGCAGTAAAAAATAATTGGCCTTATTATAATCTTCATTCACCTTCCAAGCAATACTCCAAAAATGAGGGAACTGCCAAGCAAATTGCACGGCAAATAAAAGACCTGCAATTAGTCCAAACTGACCAGATTCTGCAACATAACCTAACATAGGTGGTACAGCACCCGGAAAAGCGCCAGCAAATACTGCAATAGGCCCGTGTTTTTTAAGTGGCGTATAAATAAACACGTAAATGAACAAGGCTAATGCACCAAGAATACCGCTTAAAGGATTTAACCCAAACCACAATAGGGCAATGCCTAAAATACCATAAACAGTACTTATCCATGCCGCCTCTTTACTTGACATCCTTCCTGCTGGAATTGGTCTGTTTTTAGTTCTATCCATCAGGGAATCAACATCCCTTTCCATAATTTGATTAAACCCATTTGAAGAACCGGTAACCAAAAAACCGCCAATTATCAAATAAAACACATCCATCCAAACAATGGACTGAGCGGCTAACAAATAGCCTAAAAATGCGGAAAACACTACTAACGAGGCCAGTCTCATTTTAGTAAGAACGGCAATATCCTTCACTTTAATCTTTGTAAAAGCAATGGCTTCTTGAGCTGTTATGGATTTAGTAATCAAAATTGAATTTGAGCCGCAAAATTAAAAATGTTTAGATATGTTAATCGGTTTGTTATCAAGAAAGATTCTAAATTTTAATTCGAATTTTTAAAATCATTTTTTACAAGACTATTTTTAGCAATTTATGAAGTGAAAAATGTGCAAATCAACCCTCCCTTTTAAATATCCGTGTACTTGTTAAACATTGAAGTGGAAACACCAAATTCTAAAAACATGGTGTTGGAAGAAATACCACGAAGATTTTGCATTCGATTTCTTGCTCCCAAATACAACCTCAAATTACTTTCAGGCAATATAAGATATGAAACTCGAGCACCAATATTGACCACATTGCTTTGCACTCCTTGTGCTGTTGTATGACCATAATCTCCATTTCGAGTCGTATAAGACCTATAAATATCTTCACCGAAATTTACAGAATCGGTGCTCATGCCTTGGTTGTGCCAAGCCAAATTAATTTGGGCAAACCAATTTTTTCTTTGGAAATTAACAAAACCTAAAACCTCATTAAAATTCGCGCCAAGAGTATGCGCCATTGATGAGTTTTGGTGACCATAATTTTGCAATGGATCGGCATGAGAATAGGTAAATGGTCGTGAGAAATTATATTCTGATTGTATCCCTAAGCCTTGAACTCCAAAAATATTGAATGCTTTGAACCCAAATTGTCCGCCATATTTATTAGCCCACCAACCAAATTGAGACTGACTCCCCGGATTAAAAGCCTCCTTCACATCCTTTTTAAATTCATCCAGTAAAAATTCGTCTAAAATAAACTGCCCATAAACTTGAAAGCCATTCATCAGCTTAATGGAAACATTTATTCCAATTAATGAGTTATCTGAACTGCCAGTCGAATATTCAACAGGACGGAAAAATATTATTGGATTTAAATAATTTACATCATAACCACGATTTAATAGAGTGTCTTGCGCTTTCCAAACCACCGATTCGAATAATCCAATAGTTAACCATTTAGCCACATTCCAACTCAAATAATGAGTAGTACTGTATTTGTTTTTCCATTGACCATATTGCCTACTATCTGTATTATTTATGTCCTTTTGATGACTATAAATTACAACATACTTCAAACGCCAGATACTTGCCATTATTCGCCCATAATTATAATTGCCCGCATTATCGGACAGGAGCATGGATCGATATCCACTTCCAATAAAGTTTTTTCCTCGACCTAATTGTAGATTAAAATATTTGCCCGCATTCCAAGAAAGGAATCCATTTAAATTGGTGTAGTTGTATCCGTTTGAGTAGGTATCCCAAACATGCCCATCAGGGGTAATCCCTTTTTCCAATACATTTTGTTCTAAATAGCCTGCATAATTATCTCTATGTCCCGAAAAGTTTAGCCTGGCTGTAACCACATCCTTGTAATGAAATAGTGCACTTAAACCTACTCCTAAATCAGAATAAGAAACACTACTATCTCCATTGGAAAGCCCATACCCCAAATTTAACATAGGAAAAAAACCTAGTCTTGCTTCGTGCTGCACCTTATCTCCCTTCATTTTATTTACAGGAAATCCGGGCTGGTAATAAAGACTGGAATCAGAAACTAAACCAGGTTGGGTAAAATCTGAATAGACATAAGGTTTAATGGCATCATGAGATTTTACATTTTTTTTCGAGAGTAAAGATTGGTATCGATATTCGAAATCTCGATTTAGGAATACTTTATTACTTTGTGAGAATAGGATAAAGCACTGACCACCTAAAAAAATCAAGAGAAAGAACCGATACACCACCGATTTCACACTTCATTATTTTTAAGTTTCCTCTTAGCCAGTATTGGTGGAATCGCGGATAAAATAACTACAAAAGCAGTGATGATTGCGAATTTTTTATTTGCCTCCATAATCATTAAAGACGCCTGAGACACAATTAATATTGTGAAGGTATAAACTAATAACACAGACATTTTATGAGAAAGTCCAATATCTATAAGTTTGTGATGAATGTGGTTTCTGTCGGCTGCAAAAGGGCTTTTTCCACTGAAGATTCTAATAACAAATATCCTAAATGTATCTACCATGGGATAAACAATTGCAGACATTGCGAATATCGGTTTAGAAATTAACAGCAACTCAGTTGGAAGGTCTGTTGTGTCATATTCAATCAATTTAATTGCTAATACGGAAACGACCAATCCGATGGTCAAGGAGCCTGAATCTCCCATAAATATTCTTGCGGGCTCAATATTAAAAAACAAAAAAGCCAATAGAGAGCCAGCCAATCCAAAAGACAAAACCGCATCTTCAAAAGAGCCAGCTAATGAAAACCAAGTACCATAAGCAATACATGCAATAGCTGCTACTCCAGCGGCTAAACCATCAATACCATCTATTAGATTAAAAGCATTGACAATAAGAGTATAAGTAAAAATAGAAAGGGCCACACTCACCCAAAATGGGATTTCATATAAACCAAACAAT
>ENA-UOXV01006973-UOXV01006973.1-marine-metagenome-genome-assembly--contig:-NODE-6973-length-11609-cov-5.306734_pt1 | contig 11609 bp, 6 predicted proteins | sample MGYA00238165_ERZ766961 | MGnify/ENA primary metagenome ERZ766961 (study PRJEB28924, sample SAMN03173240) | marine metagenome | biome: Marine; feature: Water; material: Subsurface seawater | place: North... | reverse complement strand
GGCAAGAAAGAAGTATCCTAATAAAGTTGACATATATTAATTGAAACTTACGTTGATTTAGTTGTTGGTGAATCTATTTTTTGCGAACGGTTTACAACATACCACATTGGTAAATAAATAAATTTTATGCTCAAATCCAAATGTGGGAAAATCAGGAATATTCATAATTCTTTCTTTTGAAAAACTTTGGATAAGTAAACTGAATTTCCACTCTTAAAAGCATTATAGATTTTAGAGTCTTTAACACCAGCGAAATCCCGAAATGCGGACTGAATCCAAATTGGGACATGTACCTTAATCATATCCTCTTTCCTATCATGAATTTCATCTAATGCACTAATAACATTTGAAGTAATTACTTCATCTTTAATAGATACTAAATCACTATTTCTAAATGCATTTTCAGTATCTATTACCATACTACTAGCTCGAAGATCCACCCAACTAAAATATCCACCAGGCTTTAGTACTCGAACGACTTCACTTATAAATTTATTCATATTCCCATAGCAGTGCGAAGACTCTACATTAATTACCACATCAAAAGAATCATTTTCAAATGGTATTTTCTCTGCATCACCTTGGATAAAAGAAAGATTAGAAATATTTACATGTATTTCATTAGATAATTTTATAGCTTTTGAAGAATAATCTAAACCTGTCATATGTTTTGGTTTATGATATCTACTAATAAATGATGCTCCACCACCCCTTCCTGAACCAACTTCTATTACATTTTTTCCTTCAATGGGTATTCTAGAAACTGCATAGTCATAAAGCTGAATAAACACTCTATCATCTTCATCTTCAAATAGCAAATCTATTTTTTCTTTTTCTGAATCAAGAATGAAACCATAGTTCATAAAAGTCCAATTAGCTTGTCTAGCTCTTAATGCTAAACGTTGATACCACCATTTCCATATAGTTTTTTGCAACCATGGATTAAGATGAACTATCTTTATAAATATTTTTGAAATCAAAGTGTTTATTTCACTCTACTATAGTTAATAGAATGAATTCAAAATAAAAAAATAAGAAATCAATTATATTCTCGGATAATTAAGATATAAAATTTATTAATAAGAGTTTTAATTCTTCTAAGACTATCATGAGTTCCATCCAAGATTACGTAATCGTTTTTTTGCATCTATAATTTCTGGTAGGCTCTCATCTGCTTGGTACCATACTTTTAAAAATTCTTCATAGTTTTCCCGCGCATTTTGATAATCACCTAATCCCTCATAAGCTAATCCTCTCAAGTAATCTTTTTTTGGCCAAAATTCATCTAGAATTAATTCATATGTTAATTCATTATGAGAAGGTCTAAAAAACCTAGTTTCATCAATTGCTTTTTGATATTCTCCTAATTCTATTAATGAAATAGCTTTCCAATAATGACATATATCTTCCCAAACTCTTTTTTGACCAGATTTTTGAAAAATTAAATCTGCTCTATCAAACATATCATCAAATTTTGTAATTGATTGTTTATATTTTCCATTAAAAAATAATTCAACTCCTTCTAAGTATAATTGTTGTTGATAAATCGTAGAACTTGAAAGAGTTGTAAATTTTGTAATAGTTTTCAAATAATCAGTCTTATTATTCATTTCCCACTCAATTCTAGCTTTTAAATAAAAAAATTGTTCAAGGTTGTTAGCCTCAATAAATAAAATTTTGTTTTTATTTAAAAAATTATATGCATTTTCATATTTTTTAGAAATAATCAGAGCTTCAGATTTTAATATAATAAAATCTGCAGCACGGGGATGCATTTTTATTGCTTTATCTACTAGGTCTAAGGCTTTATTAACCTGACCTTTTTTTAATGCAATTTCTATTGTATACGTATTTGCTGGAATAAGCGCAGGGTCTCTTTTGAGAGCTTTTCCATACCAAAATAGTGCTCTATCAAGATCTCCATATTTATAATTATACACATCACCAATTTCATCATGAGCATGTGCATGACTTGGATTTAGTTTTATGGCAGTCTTTTGACTATTGTAAGCTCCTTCAGCATCATCAACTCTTAATTGGTAAAAACCCATTGCGAAATGTGCATCTGCATCGTTTGGTGCAAGCTCAATAGCAATTTCAGCATACTTTTTACCTTCATTCAAAAAAAAATTTATTTTATCTAATTCTCTCCATAAATAATATGATTGAGTAACTCTTGCGGATGATATTCCTGCATATGCTAAGGCAAAAGATTTATCTAGTTTTATTGCTTTTTTATATAATTGTACGGCTTCTTCAACTTTTGGCATTTCATATGTATATCTTAAGGCTCTTGCTTTTGAATATAATTCATAAGCTTCTATAGATGGTGTTTGTTTTCTTGCAATAGATTGAGCTTCCTCATCAGATAATTCAATCCTTAAAGCATTGGCAATAGCTGAAGCAACTTCATCTTGAACTTCAAAAATATCTTCAATATTTCTATCATATTTTTCAGCCCATAAATGTTGATCATTGAAAGCATTAATTAACTGGCCCGTTATTCGAACTCGATCACCAACTCTACGAATACTTCCTTCAAGAATGTTTGCAACTCCCAATTCTTTACCAATTTCTGTCAGTGATTTATTAGTATTTTTATATTTCATAATTGTTGTCCTTGAAATAACTAATAAATCTTTAATCTTTGATAATTCAGTAAGAATATCCTCAGTCATTCCATCCGCAAAATACTCATCTTCACCTTCTTTACCTAGATTTTCAAATGGCAAGACAGCAATAGATTTTTCATTAATACTTTCAGGTACCTCGATTAAGTTATAGCCAGCACCTCCTCCATACCATCCAATTAATAATCCAGCCATAACTCCAGTTAATAAAATCCAATTTCTTTTTAATTTATAGAATGGTTGTTTTTTTTGACCTTCAATTGATGAAGTTTGAGTTGATACATCAGTCTTTAAATAACCCTGAGGTGTTTTATCAAACATCCAACTCAATATTAAAGCAATTGGAAAACCTAATAATACAATAATTACAGTGAATTGCTGAGTCCATTGAGGAAAATTAAACATAGGAAAAAGGATTTCAACTAGTTGCATTATAATAAATGCAACTACACCATAGGAAGCTGCAACTCGAAAAACTTTTCTTCTTTTTAATTCTTCAAAAAAGCTCATTATATTTTTTAACTATTTTCTTTCCATTGAATAATCCTAGGATGATTCTTTAACTGATTCCATTCAGGAAAATTTTCAATTTCTTCAAGTGTGATTCCACCATGTTTATTAAATATAGTTTCAAGTTGATCTAAAGCCGAATCTTGATCACCAATTGTCATATAGATGTATGCTAATGCTAAAACTTGATATACACCAAAGAAAGAATCTTTTGATGGCGGTAAAATAGCTAATGCTGTTTTTCCTTCACGAATTGCTTCTTTTTTCATACCTATATGTGAATAAACAATACCTAAACCTGCATGAGTTCTATAATCATCTGGTGAAGATTGAACTTGTTTTTCCATTTTATCTTTTGCAATACTAAAAAACTTTTTGGCTTTGTCATTTTCACCTAATCCATCATAGCAAATTGCCATAGGCAATTCTTTTGGTATAACACTTGAATCAAATAAAAAGGGTCCAAAATCACTTTTATTTTTAGATATATTATCAAGAGCATCTTTATATTGACCCCTTAAAGTTAAGTTTTTAGTTTTTGCCCATATTGCGTTTTTATCTGAAGTTCGTAGAATTCCCTGATCTAATACTTTTGAGGATAAATCATAATCTCCATCTCGTAAAAGAATGCATTGACTTTTATAATTATATGCAGACGCTGATATATCTGGAGCAAGATTAATTGCAATATCATAATATTTAATTGCATTATCATAATCAAACATAAGTTGATACCCTAACCCTACCTGAACCACAAGTCTGGGTGACTTTGGATTGACTTTATAGGCATCTAATAAATTATTTAAGGATTCTTCAAATTGATCTACTCGATACTGAATGAATGCAATTCTTTCCCAAATTTCACTATTGCTGGGTTGTAGTTTTCTAATTGCCCTATATTCATCCATAGCTGGAAAATAATTTCTTTGCCTATATAAATGAATGGCATTAGCTAATCTTACATCAGGATGTTGCGAATCTATATCTTTAGCTTTTTTCAAATTATCCTTAACCATTTTTCTCCGATTTTCAGAAATATCATAACCCATCCATATAATAAAATCATGTACTTCTGATAAACCTGCATATGCTAAAGCAAAATTTGGTTCTAATTCAATTGATTCTCTATAATAATCAACTGCCAGGTTAAAATCAGTTTCTCTAAAGCTCCTATAATGATAAGTCCTAGCTTTTTTAAATAATTCATAGGCTTCCATATTTTCTGTAGGAATAGATTCTATTTGTGCAATAGTTTTGTCACTAAGTTCGGCTTGCATTGCATTTGCAATTTCTTTTGAGACATCTGCTTGGATTTGAAACAAATCCATCATTTCTCTATCGTATGAATCAGACCAAACATGCTTGTCATTTTTTGCATCAATCAACTGACCAACAATCCTAACTCTATTTCCTAATTTTCTTACACTTCCTTCAAGTATATATTTAACTCCAAGTTCATCAGCAATTTCTTTCATTTTCTTTGTAGTCTTTTTATAGCCCATTACAGATGTTCTAGAGATTACAGTTAAATCTTTTATCTTTGCGAGATTCATTGTTATGTCTTCAGTTATTCCATCAGTGAAGTATTCATCTTCCTCATCTTTACTAAAATTATCAAATGGTAATACTGCTATCGATTTATCAACAATTGATTCTTTATTAAATGAACCACTACCATATGTACCAATTAATACACCAATAAGAAGACCTAGAACTAGAATAATATTTCTTTTTTGTAAATAAAAAGGACGACTTTCCAATTTAATATTCATTCCACCTATATTTTCAGTATCAGAAACATCCGTTTTAATAAACCCTTGTGGTGTTTTATCAAATATCCAGGCAAAAATAACTGCTATTGGAAAACCTGCTAACAATACAAAAACTAAAGTGGACATAACCCATTCAGGAATATTTAATGCAGGAAAAGTGACTTCCCCTATTTGCATAAGAATCCAAGCAACTAAAGCATATGTTGCTGCTACTCTAAATACTTTTCGACGCTTTAATTCTTTAAAAAATGTCATGATTTAGGCTTGAGATTATTAAGAACTGTTTGAAAGCGTGGTTCATTTCGAATTGAATCAAAATTAGGATCTATTTTGAGTTCGCCATAATGAAAACCATTTGGGATTAAGCTGAGATATTCGATCTTTTCAAGAGATTTTTTAGAGTTACCAGTTATAGCATATATGGCAGCCAACTGTTTTTCATAGTTGGTAGCAAAAAGTGCATCTCTTGAAACAGGTAATATTTCAGTTGCTTTCAAACCAGCAGCAATCGCCTTTTTATTATCACCCAACTTTGCATATGTTAGTCCCAATGTAGAATAAAATCTAGGGTCATCTGGATAACTATTAATTTTTTCTTTGAGATGATTTATTGCTGAATTAAAATGATTGATCGCTGAAGATTTATTTTTAAAACTCAAGGCTGAAAGGCCAAGATAATATTCTCGTGGAAAGTAAAGTCTAACATCTTCAAAAGAATCTTCAGATGATGTACTAAGAATTTGATTAATCCTATTATAATCTCTTGCCAATCTATTGTAATTAAGTTCAAATCTTATTTTTTTGAAATCAACATATTTAAGATCATTAATAGCTTTAGAAGCATCGCCTGTGGAAAGAAATGCAGCTCCAATCTTATAATCAATGATTACTTGCTCAGAGGCAAATTCTTTATCTTTACTTAAAAGCGAAATAAGTGCATTATAGTATCTCAAAGATAAAAGAGTTCCTGAAAGATTGTACAAAACAAGATTTGATCTTGGGTCAAGATCAGCAGCCATTTCCATACTTTTTCTTGCTTTCTCAAAATCACCTAAACGTCTATAAATTGTACCAACATATAAGTTAAAACTTGCATTTCCCGGCTCAAGTGCAACAGCAAATTGAAAGTCTGACATAGCCTTCCCATATTCACGAAATCCATGATAATGATATACTCCACTGGCAGATCTGACGATAGCATTATTCGGCTTAAGTTTTGTAGCCATTTCTATAGATTTTTTTGACATTTCCATCCTTGAAGGTAGTTGGTCAATCCTGTACCACTTCATATGAGCATGCATTTTTCCAAGCTGTGCATAAGCCTCAGCAAAATTAGGATCAAGGGCAACTGCTCTGTCGTACTCAGCAATAGCTGCACGGATATTTTTTTCTGAGTGACCAGAGTTATCATACATATTCCCCTTCAAATAGTATTCATAAGCATCTGTACTTTCAGTAAGCTTTTCATTAATTCTTGCCATTTCATCAGATGTTAGTTCAGACTTCATTGCTTCAGCAATTTTAATAGCCACATCATTTTGCATGGAAAATAGCTCACTAATGTTTCCATCATAGGATTCAGCCCAAATATGCCCATCTGAACTAGCATTGATAAGCTGACCAACGATTCTAACATTATCACCGACTCTTTGTATACTACCTTCTAAAATATGAGCAACACCTAATTCTTTAGCGATATCTTTTATTTTCTTTGTTGTATTTTTGTATTCCATAACGGAAGTTCTCGAAATAACTTTAAGATCTTTTACTTTTGCAAGGTTGGCAATAATCATTTCCGTTACCCCATCAGAAAAATACTGATCTTCAGGTGCAGTACTATAATTATCAAAGGGCAAAACTGCTATAGATTTAGAGTCAACATTGTTAGAAATTGCTGAACCACTGTATGCACCAATCAATATACCTACAACAACTCCTAGAAAAAGAAATATATTCCTTTTTTGTAGATAAAAAGGTTTATTTACAATTTTAACATTCATTCCACCTATATCTTGTGATTCAGGAGCATCTGTTTTAACGTAACCTTGAGAGGTTTTATCAAATACCCAGCTCAAAATCACTGCGATTGGAAATCCTAATAAAACAATAATTACTGTAAATTGTTGTGTCCACTGAGGAAAATTGAACATGGGAAATAAAATCTCAACTAGTTGCATTATAATAAATGCTGCAACCGCATATGACGCAGCTACTCTAAAAACCTTTCGACGCTTTAATTCTTCAATAAAACTCATACTAAGATACTAAACCAGCTTCGATTCTTTCTCTATCAATAATTGTTTTAATCCTATCAATTAGTTTAAAATATCGAGGATCATTTCTCAGATTATTGAAAAAAGGGCTTGCCATAAATCTTTTATAATTTAAACCACCCATATCCACCATAGTCTCTAGTAAATCAAAAGCTTTATTATAATCACCACTCAATGAGTTTATTTTTGCTAATTGATAATATGCATTTGCAGATTGATCATTACTTTTAATCCATCCATCCAACTGATTTATTGCATCAGTTAGATATTTGTTTGCTATTTCATTATTTTTTAATCTTTTTTCTAAGAATGCTAGCGAAATTTTATCACTTATATTTTGCTGCTTAATTTTTAAACCAAATACCATCGCATTATCAAAATCTTTAATATTTAAAAAGTAAGATAAAGCAACTCTCACTGAACGATTATCATTTGGTCGTAATCTTAACAATTCATCTAAGTAATACTTTGCTTTATTCGGTCTTGAAAAATTTAAATGGTAAAAGACTAAAGCACTTAGACACTCGAAAGAATCATTGTGTTTTAAGAGACCCTCTAAATATAAATCTTCTGCTATTTTATATTCTCCTAGCAATTCATGTGTGAAACCAACATGCCAGTGGTTTCTACGATTGAATGGATCCATTTTATGCGCTTTTAAATACCACTCTAAAGCTTCACTTAAATCACCTTTATTCCTATACCTAAGACCAACATTTCCAATTGCATCAGAAAACCCTGGTTTTAATTGAATGGTTTTTAAATTATATTTTAATGAGTTATTTGAATCTCCAGTATATGCAAAAAGTAAAGCTAGGGCCTTATAGCCTTCAGCTAAATTTTCATTAATCTTTAACGACTTTTCTGCAGCTGCAAATCCAAGGTCTCGATATAATGTATCTCTAGTATTTGAAAAAAGCTGTCCATATGAATCACCTAAACCTGAATAAGCTAAGGCAAATATTGGATCAACATTTAAAGCTCTTTTGTAATAATCAATAGATTCCCTATAACCACTTTCTGTATACTCATAGTACTTTTCTTTTCCTTTTTTATACAAAGTATAAGCCTCAAGGTTTTGAGTAGGCACTTGATCTATTCTAGACTCTTCTTCAGGAGAAAGTTTTGATTTTAGTGCATAAGCTATTTTTTTCGCAACATCGGTTTGAACTTCAAAAATATTTTTCATTTTACGATCATATGTTCCAGCCCATAAATGATCATCTTTTTTAATATCAATTAATTGACTAACTATTCTTACATCTTCTCCAATTCTACGAACACTACCTTCAAGAATAGTATTCACGCCTAACTCTTTTGCAATATCTACAATATTTTTAGTTGTACCTTTATATTGTAAAACTGAAGTTCTTGCAATTACTCTAATATCTTTGATATTTGAAAGTTGACTGATTATATCTTCAGTAATACCATCTGAAAATATTTCGTCATTTTCATCGCTACCTAAATTATCAAAAGGTAGCACAGCAACTGATTTATCATCTGCATCAGGACTTGTTAAAGTTGATCCACCATATGTACCAATTAATACACCAACAAGAACACCTAGAACTAGAATTATATTTCTTTTTTGTAGATAAAATGGATGATTATCCACCTTAACATTCATTCCGCCAATATTTTCAGTTTCTGGAGAATCAGTTTTAATATATCCTTGAGGTGTTTTATCGAATATCCAGGCAAATATTACTGCTATTGGAAATCCTGATAATAAGACTACAACTAAGGTAGACATAACCCATTCAGGAATATTTAATGCAGGAAAAGTGACTTCCCCTATTTGCATAAGAATCCAAGCAACTACAGCATATGTTGCTGCTACTCTAAATACTTTTCGACGCTTTAATTCTTCAAAGAAGCTCATGAGTTAGCTTTATTTATTTTCTTTAAAGCTTGACGAGCTAGCTTCTTGTCTTTTAAAGATTCAGGCGCTTTATCCCAAATTTCAAGAAAAGTCTCAATTTTTGATTTAGCTATACGATAATTTTTTAATTCTAAATTTGCTAATCCAGAGTATAAAATATTCTTTGCATGATAAAATCTTTTCATATGACCCTGCCCCCAGTAAGTAACATTTTTCATAGCATCAAAATATTTTACAGCATTTTGGTAATCATTTAATTTCATATAACATTGAGCTAAATCATAATTAATTGTATATTGATTAAAATCTGATGATTTCAAAGATTCTAAATAAAAAATAATTGCATCTTCAAATCTTCCCTCTTGCTTAGCTTTTAATGCTTTATCAAAAAGATTAATATCGCTAAGGTTTCCAAAAGAAGCTTCTACATACTCATCTGCTTTTGACCATTTATTTAAATATTTATAGGAGTTAATAATCATAAGCTTTGACCATACATCCATATTATTAAAACTAATTTCATCAGATTTATCTTTAAATATTTTTTCCATTTCAGCAATAATTTTTTCAGCTTCTTCAAATTTTTCAAATGTAAGTATGAGCGTGTATGCTCTTCGAGCTAAATCGGAAATATAAACACCATAATCATTATTTGATATTCCGTAATTTATTATTTGATCTGAAATAGAAAGAAATTCATTGTAATCACCAGTGTAAATTGAAAGCGTACGTAGATTTACTAAAGCATCTAATTTTGTCTCAGCTGTATTCAATAGTTTACTATAACGTTTCTTTGCAGATTCATAATCACCTTTAACTAAATAACCATCACCAAAAGCATTATCAGTACTTGTAAATTGAATATCTTTATCATCTAATAATCTTACCTTACTAAAGAACTCATCAACCTTACCTGCGTATAGATAAGAATAAAGTTCTCTGTATTTATAATTGTTTTTATCAGGATATATTTTAAGTGTCTGAGAAGACAATTCGATATTTTTATCGTGCAAACCCACATCTCTATAAGCCCAACCTAAATGTTGTATTGAAAATTCAAATGATGGGTCTAAAACCAAACTTTTTTCAAAATATGGGATAGATCCTTTTATTGTACCATTATGGTAAAGCATATCAGCAACTTCAAAATATGCTAATTTTTCATTTGGAAATTTGTTAATTATCTCCTCATATATAGGTATTCGTGATGAAAAATCTTTAATTGATTGAGCTCTAATATATAATCGTTCTTTTTCAGGTACTGAATCGATGTACTTTACTGCTTTATTTATATATTTACTTGCTTCATCAGCTCGAAAAAACCATTGGTGTGAGTATGCTAATTGATAAAGAGCTAAGCTAAATGTAGAGTCATTATCAACTGCTTTTTCAAAATTTTCTATAGCAAGTGAAAAATCATTAGAATACATTGCTTTAGTACCCAGATCATAAAATTTATATGCTTCAAGATTCTTCGTAGTTATTTTTGCTATTTCTTTCTGATTTTTTTCTACCTCCTCTGCTTGCTCAGCTAAGCTTAAACGAGTTTGTTTTGAAATTTGGTCAATTAAGTCTGGTATATTTTTTTTACCTTCTGCTTGAACATTAGATGTATAAAGATATTCATTCTTATCAACATCAAGAATTTTTAAATCTACAGAGTATAGATCACCAAATTGTCGAATCGTAGTAAGAACTAGAGCATTGATATCTGCACGCTCGCAAATTTCAACTCCCAATTCTTCATCAACAGTATTAATATTTGATTTACCAATTTGCTTTAACAGATCAAACATTCTGGACCTAGTTAATACTGATAGATAGTTTGATTGCTCTAAAGAGGTAATCAATAAACCAGATAATCCATCTAAAGAAGCATCATTTGTTTGATTTTTAAAATCAGCAATAGCAACTGGAATTCGATCTCCAGTATAATTAATAAGCTTTTCTTTTGATTCAAATAAATTAAGTTGACCAATCACTATACCAGCAACAACACCTAAAACTAAGAAAATATTCCTTTTTTGTAGATAAAAAGGTCTATTATTTAACTTTACTTCCATGTTACCAATTTTAGTAACAGGTTCAATTTCTTCTGATTGTTTAGATGCTTCCGTTCTAACAATACCTTCAGGTGTTTTATCAAATATCCAAGCTATTATTGTGACAATAGGAAATCCTATTAATAGGATGACTACGACTGCAGTTAGTACCCAATCTGGTAAGTGTAAAGCTGGAAAAGTGACCTCTCCAATCTGCATTATTACCCAAGCCACAACGCCATATGTTGCAGATACGCGAAATACTTTTCTTCTCTTTAACTCTTCTAAAAAATTACTCAAGGTAAGTCACCTTATTATTTTATCAATAGTAAATGTACGATAAGTCAAAATGATATTGAATCACAATAAAGAATAATTAATATTTAATAAAATCTACTTTGTTAAGCGATAAATTAAAATAGCTGAACGTGTTGTAGTCTTTGGAAAGCTTGAAAGGTCAAGCCATTCATTCTCTGAATGTGCACCCTGACCATCTG
>ENA-UOXV01006972-UOXV01006972.1-marine-metagenome-genome-assembly--contig:-NODE-6972-length-11609-cov-5.999048_pt1 | contig 11609 bp, 14 predicted proteins | sample MGYA00238165_ERZ766961 | MGnify/ENA primary metagenome ERZ766961 (study PRJEB28924, sample SAMN03173240) | marine metagenome | biome: Marine; feature: Water; material: Subsurface seawater | place: North... | reverse complement strand
GCGACCACCGAGATCTACACTCTTTCCCTACACGACGCTCTTCCGATCTTCCACGGGCTGAAGCACGGTCTTGGTCATGTAGTTGGCCGTGTCCCACGTCACGCGCCGCGCCACGGCCGCACGCTTGATGTGCCCAAAAGTCGCAAAGGGCACATTCAGCCACTCCTTGAGGCAGCCTGAGTAGGTGAGCACAAACCCCGTGCCTGCCACGCGAGCCAGCAGCGTGTGAGCACTAAGCCGTCCGCAGCGCAAGCGATGCACGGCGGCCGACGCAGCGGTCCGCGTGCTACCTTTCACGACGAGATCAACACGGCAATTGCGCGGGAGGCCGCCACGCGTGCGACAGCTGCCTGTCCATCCGCCCTGCAATTCGGCCACTGCGCCAGCCGCGCCGCCAGCCGCGCCGCCAGCCGCAGCGCGCTCGAGCAATAGCTGCGAGTGAGCGCCAAACGGCTCAATCGGCAGCGTGCACACTGGCGCCCTCGTGACGCTGCGGGCGTTGTTGAGCGAGATGGCGAGCGTTGAAAAATAGAGAAAAGAGCCCTGCGCGGGCTGAACAGGCCGACCCTGCTCCCGCGGAGCAGCGCGAGGCGCCGTGGAAAGTTGCTGCGGGTCTGTGGTGCACGGCCAGCGCGGGGTGCCTGCCGCGTCGAGAACCGCGGGGGCGTCGTCCGTGCACGGCGCGCTACATGAGAGGTCCGTGCGGTTGTCCTGTGCAAAAGCGTCCCCAAATAGTTCAGCTAGCGTCGAAGATCAGCCGATGAGAGCAACGAAGGAAGCGAAGTGGAGAGGCGCCGCGAAGGGAGGGGAAAGCATCGGGGGAGACCGGGTGACGGGCAGCCATGGCGAGGCCCGAGTGTACGCGCGCGGGCGACCCTTTGACTGCAAGACGCAGCACAAAATATCAGCAGCCCAAGACGCATAATTGGGGTCGGGCGTGCGGCCGCACGGGATGCATGAGAGCAGGGGCTGCACCAGCGAAGGCCCACGCGACAAAAAGTGCCGAGTCGCCCGGGTTCGGTGGCTCCAGCATTTCAGGTGAGACGCGCACGAGCCCCTCCGCCGCCGCGCCGCGTCCGTCCTGGCCCAACAACTCCCACAGGTCGCGATTCGCTTGGTAGAAGCTGCTGGGGATGCATAGCTGTCCAGTCCCGACAAAGCCATCGAGACACTCGCAGCGATACGACCCTGGTTCGTTCAAGCACCGCGCATTCTCGTCGCACCCACCGCCTCCAAACTCACACTCGTTTCTGTCCTCGCAGCCTGAATCGCCCTCCCCATCGCCTGCGTACCCCGCCGCACACGTGCAGGTGTACGATCCAGCCGTGTCCGAGCAAGTCGCCACCGGGTGGCAGCGGTGCAGAAACCCGGTCGTAGAACTCGTGTCCAGCTCGGTACACTCATCAAGATTCGAACACGGAGTCTCGTCACGTGCTAACCCAGTGCCAATCATACCCGCAGGACAGGTGCAGAAGAATGAACCAGGTGTGTTTACGCATTGCCCAGAATCTGCACACCCGTGTAGCTCCACGTCACCGTCACATTCGTTGCCGTCCTCGCACATGTGCACACTGCCACCATCTATCTCTCTCTTGCTTATCTTCAGCTCCATCTGCTGCATCTTGTCCCAACCAACTTTGCAGAAACAATAAACCTCCCCTTCCCACATTCCGCAGAAGCCCTGCTCGTGGCAGGTTGGGCAGAGAGTGGCATTGAAGTCATGCTCCGCTCTCCATAAACTGCCGACGCAAGAGGCTGGAGATTCCCCTTCGTGGTAGCAGTGCCACCCGGGCTCGATCAGACACTGGCTACTGCAGCCATCACCATCGGCTGTGTTTCCATCATCACACTCGTCCTCGACACGATTCTTCACCCCATCGCCGCAGGCAGGCATCAACCAGCAGGTATGATCGCCGAGCAGCGCTTCACCCGTCTCCGGATTCCAGGTGTGATACTGGTTTGTCGCATTGTCAAAGAGCATGTCGGGTACCGAGGCATAGTCGCACTGCCACCCTGTCTGCACACGGCACCCCGAGTCACAGCCATCGCCGCTCACACTGTTACCGTCGTCGCACGTCTCGTTTTTCTGAGGGGACCACCGCCCGTCGCCGCAACGCAAGAATTCATCAGATTCGCCCGATGATGCCTTGGGAAGGTATTCAAACTCGTCTGATTCCACGAATCCACATACCGGATTGTCAAGGTCAAGTGCACAGCCCGTGAGACCCCCAAACGACAAGTACAAGCTATCCGGCTGAATTGAGGTCAGCGCGACCGTGCCCTGAAAATCAGGCTCTTCTTGCGTGTAGTCCCAGATCACGATGTTGATTGTTGCCTTGGCAACAACCTCTCCAATAGCAGCCGCATACAGCGCCGCCACATACTCTCCCGGCCCAGCTGATTGTAGCCGCACTGTCAAGTCTGCGAAATACCGCGGCTCGCCAGTGCGATGGCACGGATTCTCGCACTTTCCCTGCACGTTTTGAGCACAGCTTTGCGGAACCCCGCAAGGAGCATCTTCGCTTCCAGCAGAGGTGTAGAACCAGGCGAGCTGCCGCCCTTCAGGCATCTTGCGGATGATGATCGCATCCCTTGCGTCTAGCGGTGCCAGGTTCCGCCAGCTGAACACTACCTGGAGCACAGTGGAAGGACTCCAGACACGTTCCCAGCTTATTTCCGACATCGACTGACAAAAGACACCATTGCCCAAAAAGCCTTGATTGCACGCGCATTCAAACGATCCTGCGGTGTTTGAACACTTGCTCTGCCCGAAAGGTAGCGGCAGCCAGCGGTGACAATTATCCGACGCCTCTGCACACTCGTCTATATCAACACATTCCACCCCAGAGCCGCGCCAGCCGATATTGCACGCGCACGTGAAAGAACCAACAGTGTTGGTGCACGTCGCGTGCTCGTCGCAATTGTGCACACCCGTCTCACACTCAAGTATGTCCTCGCAATAGCTGCGAGCGTCGCCTTGATACCCACGCGGGCACACGCAAACCGCAGTTGTGTTCCATCGCAATAACGGAGCACAATCCCTGGCCTGCAGCGGGTGCGGCTCCAAGATCCGCGGCTCACGTAGGAGGCCTGGGCAATCGGAGCGAAAGAACTCCACAAAGTGCGCCTGGGCAGGATCGTATGGATCCCAGAGGCTTCCGTTGTACGAAATAGAGCAATTGACAGGCGGACTGAAGTCTGGAAGGCAACCAAGCCGCAGGTTGGTCTCATTCGTCCACGTGACGTTGAATACCTCGTTCGATGAGTTGGCACAGACCTCAAAGGGTATGCTGTTTTCAAAGCTGCGATTCATGTAGTACGGACGCGGGTTTTCTTCAGCATCCTCTTCGCCCAGCCGCCGCTGCGCAGCCGCGAGAGCTGAACCGCCCGAGAGACCCAACGCCTCCCCAACAGCACCCCCTACCTGTGGATCATGGCTGAGAGATTCCGGCGCACTCCCGGTCTCAAGCGCCAATAGCGAGAGTCGACGCCCCCCGGCTTCTGTGGCGGGGTCAACCCCAACTTCGCACTCCGTAGCGAGAGCCGCCCAGTGATACAGCCCTGTCTGTGGGTCCAGAGGGCGAATCGACATCGCCACATCGCAGCGCGTGGTGTGCATCCTAACATCCCCTGTCCACTCGCCGCTCGCCACCCCGGCACTATCTGCAGAGGCCTGCGGCATCCATGCGCCTCAGGTGAGCATGAGCATGCTTGACGCTGCATTGCGTATGCGTGTGCGCGGGGCCGGCTCTAGGATCTTGTCGCGCAGGCACTTGTGAAGGAGGGGGGGGGAAGGTGCCTACCATTCGAAGTTTGAGGCTCTGAGGCTCCCCTGCAGAAAAGCACTGGGCAGAAAAGTCGTGCCAAGACAATATGATCTCCCCGTTGCATTCTGATGTTACTGTAGCTGCACGCGCCCTGCACTGCCCCTCGAAATCTCCGTCGGCAAATTCCATAATTGTTGTGATCGACTGCACCAATACCACAATACAGGTATTCAGAGCTCATCGGACAGAGCAAAGCTGTGTGCTGTCAGCGCCCGCTGGATGTGTGATGTTACCTCTGTGGAGGTTTCGACACGAAATACTCCTCTTCGCAGGCTCGCAGTCCCATCCGAGCACATGGAATTTTGTGGCACCGTCCTGCAAGTAGTGTTCAATCTTTACATGCGCGATATCAGTGAATGGCACCGTGTAGCTCACGCAGGGGGGGTTGGCTATCAACCTCGGAACAGAGAAGCGGGCTGGCATTGAAATCGTCATTATGCGAAAGCTCACTCCCTCGAAAATGAATACAACTATGCAGTCCTCGGTTGCAGTCGATGGACTTGTGTGTATAAAGGTTCCCTGGAGATCTGTCAGCTTCGAAGAAGTGTCTCCGCATGGGCATGCGTTGTCGACTGCGGACGAGTGGCACACGCAGGCGGAGCACGGAGCGCATTCCCCGCAGGGCTCTGGTAGGCCAGATTCGTTGCACCAAGACCGTCGACAGAAGCCCGGAGCCGGCTTGAACCTACACGGGGAGTTGTCAATTTTTGGTCAAAGCCGCCATGGATGCGACCTCGCATGGGACTAGAGCCGCTTCGAGGGCCGGGTTTCACTTTGCTGCTGAGCAATCTGCGTGCGAGTAGCAAATGATTCCGTCTGACGTGCCGCCTATCACTCCAACACTTACCACGAGGAGCACCCAGAGCGGTCCAAGGCGTCTCGGACCGCTCCGAGCCATCACCCTGCCGCCCCGTATCGCCTAAACCCTAAACCCCTTCCCCCCTCGGAGTTCAAGCCGTGACATAACATTGTAAAGTCAAACTTCTTCATTCATGGCGAGCACGGGGGCGCCGCTGGCCTTTGGCTGGAAGACCACAACGACCCGTAAACGGCGGCAGCCGCCTACAGAACTGGTGGAAGAGCTAGCAGCGGGGGTTGAGCGAGAAGAAGAGCAATCAAAGAGCGCATTGGATGAATGGATGGCACGTCAGAAGGGCGGAGGCGGTCTGATGCTTGAGGACGCAGAAGGCAAAAGTAAGCGGATACAGGCCGAGGGCTGCACACTAGCAGAGGCTGGAAAGTTTCGCCAGGCCCTGGCTCGATGGGCTGAGGCAATCAACTTGACGCCTGTGCGCGCTGTACTCCACGAGTTACGTGCCCAGTGCCACCTTGAGCTTGGTGAAATATTCGAGGCGGTGCAGGCTGCGGAGAGGGCTGTCGATCTCGATCCAGCGTGGCCAGACGCGCATCAAACACTTGGGCGCGTGCAGATCAACATGGGCGAGCTTGAATTGGCCATTGCGAGCTTCCGCCGTGCTGCCGAGCTCGACGCTCCACCAAGACACTCGGGCGCAGTCGCCAAGGAGATCCAAGAGTCTGACCTGCCCGATGCATTGAAGCTGATGGCCGATCGGGACAAGCTACTTCAGCAAGTCGGTACTGACTTTGCGGGGCGACTTGAGCAGCCACCAAGCTTCCTCCGCAGGGTTGAGGGCGATCGCGTTTGCCTGCAGATCCTGGCCCCCGCAGGAGTCCAGGGTCTGGGTGCTTCAGCGCAATCAGACATCGCCTCAGATCTTCTGCCGCGACTTCCTCTGACGTGATACGTGAGTGCACGGCAAAACACACAGCGATTGCTTCTATTTTACACATGTACTTTCACCCATCCTTCGACTGCTTGCCCTTCGATAGCACGAGGCAGCGCGTTGCACGCGCGTTGTCAGTGGCATCCCCATTCGAGTCCTGCCGCAATACCGTGAAGTTCGTTAAAAGCAGAATGGCCCGCGGAAACGCCACAGAGCAGGCTCTGTGCCTCTACACCAGCACCTTGCGGGAAGTGCAATCACCTTCCTGAACGGCGTGTCGCCTGCGAAGTACCACCGAGTATTTCCGTTGGCCCACCGAACCTATTTCACAGGCTCAAGTTACACAGACAAACCTGCGCTACGTGGGGAGGACGGTGGGACACTGCTGGGGCACGTGTCCACCTCTGCATAGTCGCCGGACACGGAGATGATTGTTCCTGGATCATCTCCGCTCAGGTAGTCTCCATTGAAGTGGTTCGCTGAGTGCTTTCCCCGCTGAATGTGGCGCACGATAAGCCCGACTGTTGCCCGGATGTCTTTTCCGATGACCTTACGTTCGGGCTTTGTGCCTCCCGTCGCTTCATCAACACGCAGCTGCTTGAGATGAGCGATCGCTTCCTCTGGCATGCCGCCGGGGCCATATCGTTCCCGCAGCCGCCGCTCCATCAAGGCAATCGATCGATCTAGCTCTTGGTCATGCCCAGAAGTGGCAGGTTGTGTCATCTGGTGGGTGGCGCCAGTACTGTGCGGGGGTGCGGCTGATGCGTGACCGCCGCCACTGCCCCCCGTCCCTCGTTGCCTTGCACTCGCCTTGTCCAACAGAGAATCGCGTTTCTCAGGCAGGGCATTCCCGGCTACAGAACGGCGCTGGCTCTCCCGGGAAGTTGCCTTGACGCCGGCTGAAGCCGTAGAGCGCTCCGAGGAGCGTTGCAGGGCGCGGGTCCCCTGGCTCGGTGCAGACACCGCCGGAGACGCCTGACTCTCCTTCAGTACCATAACTTGCGCGCCGCCGCTGTCTCGCCGCTCACTGGCAGCAGAGCGCCGCTTCGAAGAGGAGCCGTTTCGCTTCACTGCCCCGTACCCCTGCATGGGAGAGATCACAACTCCCCGGCTCCCCAAGCAGATCGTTCGTTGAATTCGACGTGCCAAAGGGGGCGCAAACGATCCGATGAAGATAATCCACGGGGGATATTTCCCGGCAGGGGCGTGGCAAGCAGTGGCGCGAGTTTTGGCGGCCTAGCTGCATGACAATGACCGAGGGCTCAGCGATGGACGAAGGGGCAGAAAATTCCGTGCGGTGGTTCTGCTTGGCGTGCAGGCTGCTTCTCTTGTGGGCGCTTGTGCCGGAAGCTCCGAGTGGGTTCCAAATGGTGTCTATCCCGCAGCCCACCTGCCCAGCGTTCACAGAAGCGAAGCAGGGCAGACTGGCTGTTATTTCCCTACATCTCATGCTCGTCGCAGTGGGCCACGAGTTCAACATCCGCCGGGCGCAGTGCACAAGTCCCCCGGAGCGCGCCGCCCTTGCAGCCATGCAGGCGGCTCTCGTCGCGATTGCAGCACAAATCGCCCTGAGGTGCGCTCAAGCATGGGCAATCTTCCCGGTGGCGCTTGAGGCCGGAAGCCTGATGTACAAGGGGGCTCTGAGGCTCAAGGTTAAACTGCAGAGCATGGCTAAGGCGCGCAAGGCAGCGGGCAAGTCGCCTGGCGAACGGGTCTTGCTCGCAGCGTTTGACGCCGAGAGGAGGAAGCAGGCGTCAGACCAAAAGCCTGCTCCTGGAGCAGATCAACCGCGGGTGACCACTGCGTCGGAGCAACCGCCCGCTGTGCGCCAGGAGCTGGCCGAGCTCAACGCGTTCTTGAGCGAAAAGATAGGCGGCAAGACACTTCGGCCGGTCAATGAGGGGGGCGACATTAGCAGTAGTAAGCCAACAAGTCCTGAAGTTCTGGTCCGGCCTACGGCGCAGAGGGTGACGCCGGGTACGGATTCGCGGCCCTGGGATTCTGCGTTGACTCCAATGGCTGCTGCCGCACCGCGTTCGGCGCCCGCAACAGAAAGGGCAGAAAGGGTCGCTGAGCAGAACGAGACGAACACACAAAGCTCCGAGCACCCTTCAAGGCTGAGTCCAGGTCGGGAACTCTTCATGGAGCAGCAGGCATTGCAGGCTGAGGCTCTCAAACGACTAGCAGAGGCGCGCCAAAAGAGTGAAGAGCTTGACACTGTGGGAGAGATACAAGCCGCTGCTCCGAGCGATGTGCTCGAGGGAGATGGGAACGGGGACAGAACCACCTTCGAAATCAACACGTGGCTGCCCCGCTAGACGTATCCGTGGCTGCGGCGTGTGTTCTCAGTGCTTGTCTCTTCAACTCAATAGATTGCGGCGGTCAAGACTCTTGAACCCTCGCACCCCGCAGGTTGTGCGTCGTGCCGCTTCGCGCTTACGTCAACCCTTCTGGTGGGCATGCGTGCTACGTGTTCCGATGCACGCTGGTACAGCCACATCCGCCCCGTCACGCTGGTCCTACTGCCCGGGTGTGTGTGACGCGAGAGCTGCGGGCGCAGGGGGGCGAGGAGTGGGACATCCGTCGGCGCTTCTCCGACTTCCTCGCGCTGCACACGCGCCTCGCACGGCACCTGCAGCAGCACCCACACTGCGTGCCGCCGCCCAAGGTGTACCTGGGAAGCACCTCGCAGGCCACCATCGAGACGCGGAAGTCCGCGCTCGCGCAGTACGTCAAGGAGCTGCTGCGCCTCTTCCCGCTCGACTGCGCGGACGGCGAGCACCTGGAGCCGATCCCCGACGACATCTCGGTCACAGGCTCGGTTCTCGAGCGCGCCTCGGGCACCAACACTTCCCCTGCCCGCATCCTCGCGGCCTTCCTCCAGGTCCCCGCGATCCGGTTGTGAGCGGCGGGGCGGGGGTTGCAGCGCGTTTAAGGTGCCCCGGAGAACGGTCGCGCGCGAGTGCGTAGTATGTCCAGAGACGGGAGTCGCGTTTCAGTGACGTGAAACACAATTGTAATTATCCTGGAATCGCATTGCGTCGTTGGATGAGATGGAGGTGCAGGCGCGGCTCCCGTGCTGCCGCACCCGCATTTCACAATTTGCAAAATGCCCAGCGTGGACCGTCTGCGTGGTATCTTGGTTCGCGGTCGCGGCGTCGCGCGCCGGCTCAGACCCTCAGAGCCTAGAGATGATTGTGCGCCCGAGCGCAAGGCCGCTCACGGCGGATGCCTCCACCCTGCAATAAAGTGACACGATGAGCAACGTGACTTGCGGAGCGCGCGATCCGCGACTCTTGCGCAGGGGGGGTAGGCACCCGTTGTAGACTGAGGAGGCTGGAGGTGACGCGGTCCAGTCGCCGCACACAGCGAGGCCCAGCTCCGCGTCGACCACCTGGCCGGCACGCACGCGTCAGCCGCGCGGCACGCGCCCCGCCTCGCCATTGCCGCTGCCCCGAAGGTCGGGGCTGGGGTTGGACCGGCGGATTCGATCCCTCGGGCGTGGAGCAGAAGGCGGACCCCCAGCGGTGCAGCACAGGGCCAAGCACAGGGGCGGCGTCATCGGGGGGGCTCGCGTTAAGGCGGAGCAGCAGCGCGGAGGCGTCGCCGTGCAGCTCTGCCAGCACCTCTTGCTCCCGCGCCTTGGCATCCTCTGTCTTCCACTTGTCTGCTGAGAGGCGCGCCGCAGCTGATGTCGACCCGTACACGTGCGCAAAGCGTCTGCGCCCTCCGCGCTCGGATCAAGACGCGCGCGCGCGGTGGCCACCCAGCGGAGAGGGCCAGGGGAAGCGGTCGTAGGAGCCAACGCGGCAAAATACGGCCCCAGACGCACGCGTGCAGCCGTTGGGTGGGATTTACGCGGCAAAGTCGGCTGTCGAGTGCACGACGAGAGAAATGAAGCCACCCGCAGACTGGCGAGACACGCGGGAAACAGAGGGGTGGCCAGTCACGTCGAGAATGTCGGCTGGCAGGCGGGCAAGCGCGTCGGCTGCCGCTCCCTCCGCAGGATAGGAAGTCATCGTGACCATGACCGGTGTTGAAACAACATCCTTGAGCGGCGCCGCGAGGGGTTTGAGAGATGGGATCTGCTTTGACAGTGTCTCGAGTGGCGGTGCGAACCCGAAGACCTTCTCCCAGCGCGGGTGTCCCATGGTGTGGCTGGTCACGCATAGCCAGTCAAAACGCCCGAGCTCCTGATCGTCTTTGTTGCGAAGTAGCCACTCTTTCTCCTTGCGCTCGATGGACGCAACCTGCGTCTGTTGCCACAGCCACCGTGTCGCAGTATCAGCGCTTTCCTGACAGCACAGCGCTGTTCGGTTGTATTGATGGGTGATCAACCTGAAAACGTGTCTCAACTCCATTCAGAAGTGCCTCACAGACGCTTGACATGTCGGGGCTTCCGACGTAAGACTCGCCGCCATACTTGGAGGAGGGCGTAGTGGTAAGCGAGCTCGCGTCCAGCGATGAGACCGTGCCATTCCAGCGTTTGACCGCCCCAGCATCAATCAGAGGGCGCAGCATGCGAAGAAATTCCTCGTGCGACGCTGAAAAGACCTGCAGCCAGAGCAACGTGGCAGGGTACGGTGTGAGATAGCTGGTGTTGGCCGGGAGAGATGCAGGGGAACCAAGTGGGTCTAACCGGTGCGCCATGATTGATCGCAAGCCCGGGAATCTCCCGAGACTTGCGAGTCGCCATGCGCCCGCCAGCTCCACGACCCATCTCAAAGACTGTGACAGCAAGTCCTGTTTCCTTCAGCACTTTCGCCAACGAGCATCCTGCAATGCCTGCGCCGACAATCCCAACGCGCGCTGCGGATTGCGGCATCGCACTGGATCTCAGCTTCAGAGCGCCTGGACACGAAGTAGAAAAAGCGTTGATGCTCGAAACGAGAAGAGCAACGAGAAAGCACCCTACGAGATCCCGGCCACCCATGCAAAGACACACTAGCCGCCCCTGTCGGGAACTCTCGCCTTTGTGTATTCTTTTAGAGGCCCGCCTCGGGACTTCAGTTACGGGTTCCTGCCTACACGGTACGGCGGAACCACGGCGGGCGCCAAGGGTGGTGTGGCGGGTTTCTTGGGGGCACTCCGCAGCCGAAGGCCGAGAAACTAGGCCAGCCGACGATATGCTGGGGCGGCATCACGTCGGAGAGGCCCAAAGGGAAGTGTGGACACCGCGGCGGCGGCGGCGGCAGTCGTGTAGGACCCCGCTTTGGGGTGCAGCGGTTCCACTTGCGTGGTTGGTGCACGCAGGGCAGGTGCATCGTGGCGATGCAGCCGCCGAGGGATGGCGAGGAGCCACGGAAAGATGGCGCGGAGCTGCCGATAGCTTTTCTGCAGGGGGCTCGCGTGAAGGGGGCGGACGGCGACTGCTTGCAGCGGAGGGTTCTTCGCTTGGGCTTATTTTGGGCCTCACGATACCCTCAGTCATACTCTTCATAGTCGCCGCCTATTTCATCCACAAATTTCTGAACAGCTATCAACGGCCTAAGCGCAGGCGCGCTCAGCAGGCACGACCAGAGGTTGCCCACGGGGAACAGTTGAGCGAATCGCCGCACAGCGACGTCAACGAAAATGGCGATGCCGGTGTTGCCGTGGCCGTGGCTGATGTGGGATTCAAAGAGCATGCATTTGATCTGCCGGCTGGTCCAAAGCGACTGGGAGATCCTGGGGGCGTAGAGAGGTTTCTGGTGACTCCGCACAAAACGAGGTCCATTCAGAACGGGAGCGCCGGCCAGAATGGGGGTGTCGTTCTTGGGGTTGGGGCGATATTTGGGCCGTCGGCAGTGCAGCAGCAGCAGCAGCAGCAGCAGCAGCAGCAGCAGACACTGATTCAGCAAACGCCGGAGCAAACGCCAAGTCGGGCGCCACAGCAGTATTCGCCGGCGGAGGAGCACCGAGGGTCGTTACACAAGTCCATGTCGCTCCCACTGCGGCAGCATACTTGGCAGCAGCAGCAGTCTTGGCAGCAGCAGCAGTCTTGGCAGCAGCAGCAGCAGCAGCAGCAGCAGCAGCAGCAGCAGCAGCAGCAGCAACA
>ENA-UOXV01006969-UOXV01006969.1-marine-metagenome-genome-assembly--contig:-NODE-6969-length-11614-cov-6.412492_pt1 | contig 11614 bp, 12 predicted proteins | sample MGYA00238165_ERZ766961 | MGnify/ENA primary metagenome ERZ766961 (study PRJEB28924, sample SAMN03173240) | marine metagenome | biome: Marine; feature: Water; material: Subsurface seawater | place: North... | reverse complement strand
ATCGGACACGCCGCGTCCCTCACCCCGTACTAATCGGACACACCGTGTGTCTCGTTTCAAAAGAGGGCTGCGGCCAAGGGCTGCGGGCGCGGCGAGGACCCTGTGCGCCATCGCCTCGGTGGTCGTCCAGTCTGAAGAGAGCAGGGGCGGAGAGACCATCCCTAGGAGGAGCCCCAGGATCGCAAAGAACTGGCGGGGCGTCGATGCCGCCTGCCGCGCGACGCTGCGCATGGCGGAGTGCAGCTGGTAAGCGGCGGGTTGTGCGGGAGTGGAGGGCAGCACGGCGCGGCGCCTGCTGGCGGGAGGGCGACGGACCCGGCTGGGAAGCAGCTTTGGAAGATTGTCGTCGTCAGCATCAGCATCGTCGACTGCACCAGACCAAACGGGAGAAGCACCGCCAGAAGGCGGGCAGGCTCTGCGCTCGCTGGCGTGAACAGCGCGTACAGTTGCAGCGCCCTGGAGGCCACGCCCACGTGTCATGCTGAGCAAGCTGGCCGAGAGCACCTGGGGTTGGGCGGCGCGACCAGATCGGACAGAGCAGAATGATCAGCGTCGATGGAAAGATGCCGCGATCACGCAGCGCATCGATGACGATTCCCATCGTTGGCTCGCACGCGCCCACCCAGAAGAAGTAGAGAGTCCAGAGGCTGCCTACTGTCTTCGGGTCCATCCCAAGCTCCTTGAGATAGAATGCCTGCAGATGCGTTTCATGTGCTATGCGGACAGCAATGACAGAGCCAAAGCAGAGCCCAAACGCCCATGCCGCCAGTGAAACTCTCCAGCCCGGCCCCTTCTCGTCGGGCTGCTTTCGCCCGCCCATGCTGCTGTCAGGATATTTTCGAGGCAAACCAACCTCAACAACCCAGGGCTACGAAAGGCACATCCAGCAGCGAAACGACACATAGTAGCGTGCTCGAAAAGCTAAACGCCCCCGAATCGGCGAGTGCACAGTGACGGTGGGAGGCGCAGGGGGGCAGCTCGCGACCGGGATCCCAGCAACAGGGCCAGGTATCCAGCACGCGAAACTGGTAAGATCCCGCCTGGCGTGTTGCTTCGCATCACACGCATAGGCCAGAAAACTCACCGGTACAGCAGGCATGGCTCCCCGAATGGAACAAGGCGGCTACTGCCAGCGAGTCGCAACGCCCTTCCCCTGGGGAGCAGACCAGAAACCACTCACGAAACACTCATTACCAAAATCGCAGGGTTTTATGGGTTTCGCAATTTTCTGATACGCCGTTGGGTTCTGATTGCGTCCTCTGTTTGCAGCTCGGGTGGGTATTTGCGGGGCCGCGCCCGCGCTGGCCGCTACGTCCGTTTCGCGGCGAAACACCCCCTCTACGGCAAAAACAGTACACGAGACGCGTGCGGGGCCGGCGCCGTTTCAGCTGCCACACTTGGCAGCCACGCCATCGGGGTTTGGTCAAGAAGCTGAGCTGCTGGAATGGCGATTCCGCAACGGAGGGCAGACGGCGCCATTCCCGTCATCCCTGGACGATTTTATTGGGCGTTGACGGACCGTGATCGAACCGACACGGCTGACACACATTATTTTCGCACCGTACTTATCCCGCTCTGGAATGCCCGTAGGCGTGCCTGCTGTGCTACATTGCCCTGCTCCATCGCGTCTCTACTGAGTTTACCTCTTTTCTCGCAGGACGGTCTCCTTATCTACGAAGGATTCTATCGCGATTTCGGCCCTTTGAATCTCTCGCAGCTTTACCGCTACTGTAAGCTTGTCCAGGAAAAGCTTGCTTCACCCGGGCTGAAGGACAAAGCGATTGTGCACTACACCTCCCGAAACCCGCAAGACTCGTCAAACGCTGCCTGGCTTGCAGGAGGTACCGCCAGAACCCCGAAAATCACCTGCTCTGGCAGTGTCATTCACTCGGCCGCAGTCCAGAATTTCTGCTACGGGAATGAGGGCTTTTTCTGCAGAGTTCGTGAAGGTCGTATTCTGTAGTCGGGCCTATATGAATGTGCGCTGCGCTTACGGCGCAGGCTACCTTATTTGCATGGAAGGGAAGACGGCTGCAGAGGCTAGTGCAGTGTTTCGCGCCGTCGAAACCCCGCCGTTTATTCCCTTTCGCGACGCCTCACAGGTCCCTGCCCGGCAGCAAGCGTGTCTTGGCAGCAGCTGCTCACCAAATAACCCCTTTCCTTCTGACAGGGCCAGTGCACCTTTGCAATAACTCTCGACGACTGTTTCCGCGGTTTGGTCGCCGCCAAACGCGATCGTTTCTTTGACTTCAGGTGAGGCACCGCGCTCACCAACGATAGACCCAGCCAATGCTTGGCAGGGCTGTGCGCGCTCCCACAGCGGCCTGCGCCCACGACAAGCGGGCGATAGACTGCGGAGGTTTCATATGCAGATTTGTACCGTACAGCTAAGACGAGGGCGCCGTTTCGCAGTGCTTTCAACCCGGACGAGTACGAATACTACGAGCGTGTGGAAAACGGGGACTTCAACGAAATCTCGCCCAAGTTCATCGCGTTCTCGGGGCCGTCTGCGCGCAAGACCGAGATCTGCCCCGGCGTGTACACGCACACGCCGCGCGACTACTTCGATCTGTGGCGCGCGCGGAACGTCACGGCGGTGATCCGGCTCAACAAGAAGATCTACGACGCGCGCGACTTCATCGACGGCGGGTTCAACCACTACGACCTCTACTTCCTCGACGGGAGCGTGCCGCCGCCGGCGATCGCGTCGCGCTTCTTGCAGATATGCGAGCAGGAGAAGGGCTGCGTCGCGGTGCACTGCAAGGCGGGGCTCGGTCGCACAGGGACGCTGATCGGGCTGTACGTGATGAAGCACTTCCGCTGGACTGCGAAGGAGTTCATTGCTTGGAACCGGATCGCGCGCCCAGGGAGTATCATCGGCCCGCAGCAGTACTATCTGCAGGAGAACGAGAAGAAGATGTGGGCAGGTTCGCGCCCCCTCTACCTGCGAGTCCTGTCGGCTCGGCGACCCTCATTTCTAGTATGCATTCGTCCGCGGGATGGCAAGGGGCTAAGCTGCACCCTCCCCTTTACAGAGGGCGACCGGTATCGAGCAAAGGAGGGTGCTGGGAAGCAGCGAGCTATTCCGTCCTCGTTTGGAGAAGAGTCGCTCAAATCGCTCAATGTGTCCTAGAGCTTCATCATCTAAAGAAGGGTTTAATTCATGCGAAGGTGTAAGGGCAGCGCTAAGGTAGGTTGGAGTATTAAGGAAGGTCAAAATGTCGTGGGCAGCCATCAATGTGAGAGGGATGTTCAGTTCCAGCGTGGTATCGCTCGAAACGTCGATAAAGCGTGAACTTAAGTGCGCCGCTCGCGCAGTGCCTATTCAGCCTACATCCAGTTGAGCGCGAAAGTTTCATACGCCTCGCACATGAGCGCACTCACCCTCCGGAAGGATCCTCGCTCGCGTCACCCTCCTCATGCTCATTCCCGAAGCCATGGAAGCCCCCCTCGACGAACTCCTTCGGCAGGCGGACGGCCTCCGCCCTGAACCCCTCCTGCCCCCGAGCCGCTCGCAATCAGCATGCTCTATTCAACCCTCGTCAGAAATCATCATCACCAAAAGCAGCAACCCGCATGCTGCCGCAGCTACGGTCACGCCGGGCACGCGCCTGGAGGGCCTGCACTCGCAAAATCTCCTCTTCCACCTGCAACCGTTCGGCAATCAGCCACGGTGCGCTTGGCTGGTCTGGAACCGCTCCCCGGAGTTGCAAACGGCTTGCTGGCAACAATTCCTCGCGCTGCAAGCAGACGGCCACAGGGGTCGCAGTCGCGAGCAACGGGAGCGGTTTCCTGCTCGAGGCGGCGGGCTGGGTCATGCTCCAGGAGCATCGCCATCCCTTCGAGCCGCTCTCTCTCGTCTCGTTCCGGTCCTGCCAGCTCCTCGCCTGCCGCTGCTAAAATTCACCGCTTGTCTGCAGCTCTGGGTCGCTCAATACTGCGCAAGCATTGTTGCGGTGAATGCGCAGAGCGTAGAAACGCACCGTTCGCTGCCGAATTGCCCTTCTCAACCAGCTTGAGCTCCATCGCTTCTGTCTTGATCAGCACACGCTCGAGATGGGCCGCGCGCGCGAAGTCCTTCGCGTCTCGGGCAGGCAGCACAGTCTCTATGGCGCCGCTTTCTCGGTCCACTTCCTGCCCAACACCGCGTCGGAGGCGATCTAAGCCGCAGATGCACCCTGTGCGCGGGCACAGGGGACTCGCTGGGCAGCGGACCAGAACGCGGCTTCTTTGCAACAGGTCCTTGGGATCTTCGGAATAGTCGAGCTTCTGACACAGCACATCCACACTATGGACGAGACGCAGATCAACCAGGGGCAGGACGCAACTAGACTTTCAGGATAGACGCGGTAAATCTTCCCGTAGCAGGTATGCTCCTTTTCTGTACTGCACGCTGCAACTTTACATGGCCTTTTTCTGATGCTGTGGAGTATTACTTTAATACCGTGAAGCAGTTCTGCAGCTTGCAGCAACGCAGCGTAGAGTCATCAGCTCAACATGGCTGATTGACAGAACAGAACCTGAAGCAGTTCGGCGGGCAAGCCTGAAGTGCGGTGAGCTGCACGCGATAATCCTCTTCCGACAGACCCTTTTCTATAATCCACTGTCTTGCAGCAGCCAGCGCCCGATCTTCACCTTGCATTCCGCTTGATCCCCCGTGCCTACGCCCTTCTCAGCGAGCCCAAAAGTTGTTCACCGCAAGTTTGGAGTTTCCGAAGAGTCTAAAATAGATTTAGAGTGGTTTCAGTCTTCAACTGACGACGCTGGGACCGGGCGCTGGGTGAGGAAGGGGCTGCAGTGACATGCACGCAGCCATAGCAGCGGGCGCACATGCACGCAGCCATAGCAGCGAGCGAAACCCTGTTGGGGATTCGGAGGTTGGTGATTCATCGCATCACGGGGTGAAAGGAACGCAGGTTGCACCGGTCGGCGACCGCCGCTCACGAGCATCCTTCTATACGCGATCGGGTATGTCGAAACGAGAAGTCCTGTGGATGATAATGGAGCACCCATCCTACAATCGAGCAGTACGTGCCACTTTCCCGCGCTGCTTTGACCCGCTGACGGACCAGTTCGCTACCGCAGTGAAGCAGCTGTGCAACTCTGGGCAGCTACTGCAGTGGTGGCGGTTGTGCTCATAGTGTACGCGGAAAGCTACTGGGGTGCATTTCGAATGCGCTTGGTTCGAACAGTACGGGGGTTGCGCGGACTTGTTGACACGTTGCTCCCTCCGCAGGCGAAACTGTGGTCGGTCGTGATGATGTCAACCATAGTCCTCTCGTCAGTAGCATTCGTGGTGCAAACGCTTCCGGCATTCTACTACGACGAGTACGGCACCTTCGGCACTCTGGAGTTGGTCTGTGTCATCTTCTTCACTGTGGAGTATGTTCTGCGCTTCATCTGCTCTCCCCTGCCAAACGAGAAGCCGCAGGCACCAGGGGAGGATGACGAAGATGATGAAGAGGCCAAGGAGGATGTAAAAGATGAGGCCCTTAATCTGGGTGCCCGTCCGCCTCCTTTGAATCTTGACACGCCGCGGCCGCCAACAACACTGCGGGACGTAGTGCACTCGCGCGCTGTGTTCATGCTGGGCTACATGAACATCGTGGACCTTCTTGCGATCTTCCCCTTCTATCTTGAGGCAATAATCACTGCGACGAGGAATGGAGAGCCGCCCGAAGAAACCACAGGCTTGGCTTTCGTGCGTGTGATTCGTATTACCCGCGTATTTCGGTTGCTGAAGCTCGGCAGACATAACGACGGGATGCAAATCCTTCTCCTTACGCTGGAGGAATCGGCAAGTTTCCTCATGTCCGTGCTCTTCCTCGTTCTGATCATCCAGGTCTTGTTTGGTGCTATCGTGTTTTTCACCGAAGTGGGGGTTGGCTGCCAAATCCAGTATATGTGCGAAGGCGGTCAGTCTACGGGGCGGGATTGCACGCTACTGACATACAACAATTCCGAGGTCAAGAACTTCAGCGGCTCAGTTGCTGAGATGCACCTCATGGAACTAATGGGGCTCAACAATACTTGGCTGCCCGTCCCGATAAGTTCGTCGAAGGGTGATTGGTGCGGCGAAGGTTCCGAGTGTCTCGCAACCGGGAATCTATGTTTCAGGCACGACGGGCGCCTGAGCAAGTTCAACTCGATCCCAGCAGCGATGTGGTGGACACTTGTCAGCATGTGTTGCGTGGGATTCGGTGATATGGCGCCGCTCGACGAATGGGGCAAGCTCGTCGGCGCAGTAACCGCCATCACGGGTGTGATTGTTCTCGCAATGCCAACCACAGTCATCGGGACAAACTTCTCCGAGATCTATGAAGCCTACTACGAAAGGAAGGCGTCCGACGGTTATGATGACGATGGCGAGGGCAATGAGGTGGACGAAATTCAAGGTGCCAACTCTAAGCACCTCAATCGGCTGATTGTTTCGAAACAGCTAGCTGCGAAGGCGAAGACAGAGGGAATGCCTGACGACATGATTGAGAAAGCACTTCATCAAGAGTCCCGGGACGAACTTGGCGCGAAGCAGATTTTCACTGCGATCGCAGCCCAGACCAAGGAATTGAGTGAGCTCGACGCGTGGTCGCATTGCCGGACACGAGCGATGAAGGCGAGCAGCGCGTTGGCCGCGTCCCTTGTCAAGTCCTACTACATGCCGCCTGCGACGACCGATATCCGGACAGGAGAAGCACAGGGCGAACCTGCACGGGAGGAGGGGGGCGAGCAGCCGGCGGCACAGCCCAACGCGCCGTAGCTGCACAACCCCGAATTTAGATCGTAGGGCGCAGTGGCGTTTGAGGGCGTTACGTGCTGCGCTGTATTTTGTACATGCTAAACCTAAGAGTAGCCTCCTGACCCGCGGACGCCCGACACCGCGACACCGCTCGTCCGACGCTCTGGACACCCACTGCCCCCACCCCGTTCCCGCTGCCTCGCCTGGGCCTGGGGTGCGTCACTTGTGCAGGAGCATTTCGAGGTCTTGGAAATAGCGCGTGCCGTGCACCCCCCTCTGCGCAGGCGCCGCCAACGTCACAAGGGCGCACGGCACGCTAAGGGGCCACGCTCACGCAATCGATGGCCGGGAAGCCCCCGCAACCGGCCGGCAGGGCAGGGAGCTCTGACGTGGCAGGGAGCTCTGACGTGGCAAACCGCCCATCTGCAGAGGAGTGCGGCCCCCGCGCAGGGAAGGGGCCACCTGCAGCGCGGCAGCCGCAAGCGCAGTGCTTCCTTGGCGCGTGAGAGCGCACTTGACTGCCGCGGCGAGATCGCGCACGCGCTGAAGCTCCTGCAAGACGCACAGGAGTCACACCGCCTGGGGCGCCGCAGGCTCGCTGGGGCGGGCGGTAGCTGCTCCGGATGCGCGGGCTCGAGCCTTGTCGTCTCCCGTGTCTACCCCGCTAGCTCTTGCGCGCAGTTCCTCTTCAACCGCCTGGACGTTGCGGTTCAGCGCATCGAAAACCTGCGCCCGAACGGGTATCTCAGCACTGGGCAGAACGTGTGGGCTGGAGACGCAGTAGGCTTGGCGTCAGGGCGCGGCGCGCGTTACACCTCTGCCAGCTGATTGGCGGTGAGAGCTCGCGCAGCAACGTCCCAAACAGCAGCGGGAAGGGGGGATGCACTCGCAGCTGAAGTGCCCCCCGCGACGGTTCCCTCTAAGGGCTCACCGCCAGCGCGAGCCGCGGCCTCCGCAGGCACAGATGGTGGCAGTGCAGCCAGGCTTGGGGCGGACGGATCCAGAGAGTCTTGCATCACAGCAGACGAAGCCGATCCTGCGCCTGCAGCCTCTCTTGAATCTGTCGACAGCGCTTCCTGCACTGCGCGCACCCGCGCCGCGGACAGCTCCTTCCATTGCTTCAGGCTGTGGCAGGCGGAGTCGTTGAGCAGCAGGAAGACAGCGGTTGCCGACTCGTCCTCGCACGTCTTGATCTCGTTCTGCGCAGTGGATGGATCTGAGAAAGCCGTCTGCATCTCGCAGACCACTCGCAGATGTGCCCAGGACGGAGCTGTGTGAAGGGTGGGCAGGTGCCTGCAGCCAGCAACTCGCCGCCTCGCAGCGCCGCGCGACAGTGTCTAGCACCCCCCACTGGTCTTCGGACAATACCGGCTCAGAAACCAGCGCCCGGACTAAATTAACCACTTCCTTAACCTGCGCAAGGCTGGCAGGTAAATTGGTGGCAGCCCCCGAGCTTTTTGAGACAAGCCTTTCGTGTTACAGAATTGCATGGCCCTCGCCCCTGAAAGCTCTGCAGGGCTGGAACCTGAGAATAGGTCATCGACCGCCACGCATCATCGCCCTCCCCCTTACTCGCGGGCGCGGCCCGCTCGGCGCCTCCTCGGTCCCCGAGCGCTCGTAGCACTTCCCCAAGGTCCTGCTCCTGTGCCTCAGCGCCGACGGCTTGCGCACTTGCCTCTCTGGCACCTGCATTTAGAGGACGTGGGCGCTCTATCCATCCAGTCTGACTCTCTCCTACGACTCCTTGAGCTTGGCCAGTCGCTGGCGGGCGTTCTGTAGGGTTGCCAGGTGCCTGCGCTGCGACGCCTGCCGGCGGGCGTGCTGTAGGGATGCTCAACTGCTGCACGCGAGTGTTTGCATGTGCAAACTCTCGCAAGCGCGCATCGTTGCCGTATTGATCATCCCACTTCTTCAAAAGAGTCAACGCTGTGCTGGCCACTACTTCATTAGTGCACGAAGTAGCGATGAACTCGATACGCTTGAGTATGTTGGTGGCAACACAAGCACGGAACCTCGGGTCACCAAGCTCCAGAAGGCGATCGAGCACAACGAGGCTTAGATGCTGCACCCCAGGTTTCCTGGATTTCACGCGCTTTTTGATGTGACAGACGCAGAAGTCGCTGTGCTCGGTGCCAGCTGTGCCACCTTGTCGTAGGAGCTCAAGAACACGGACCAGCGCAGCAGGGTCACCTTCTCCTGAGACTGCAGGTGTCGTCGCCTCGATGATGGCAGATTGCATCAATGCTTCTGCGCCAGTAAGAGGCGACTTGAACCATTTCAGCATCCCCTGCCGGGGACGAGCGCACCAAGAGCGTGTCGGACCACAATGAACTGACTAAAATCCTCGCCCGGGCTCTCTAAAACTAGTTTTAGCAATGAGTCCGACTGGTCTGTTCATATAGGAAGCTCTGCGCATCTCTCGCGTCTAGGGCAGAGAGCTTCGCATCCCAAGATGGTGCACTTCCCCGCCCACACGCGGCGTGGTAGCCGGTTTTGGTCCAATTTCTCTTCCCAAATGCCCCGATTCCTGTGAGGCCACCGGCGGGGAGCTTCGCGGCGGGGATACCCTAGGTGGGTTCCTCGGTCTGTCCGCTGCCATGTAGGGACACGTTTCAAGGATTTTGCACATGGCGGCTGCGCGCGACCAGTTTCCTGCAGGATTTGGGATGCTCAGTGGCCATTTAGGATCCCTTACACAGCACTGCCCGGTTCTTCGCTGCGGGGTGCTGTTTCAACTTTTGTGGACTGCGGCGAGAACGGAGGCCGGAGCATCCATGGGACTGTGCCGGCCCACGAGGGAGAGCCACACGCGGGGCCGAGGACTGGCATGGTTTAATTTCTTGCCGTTGTGCAGACGTACACCATCGTGCTGATGCGCCACGGCGAGTCGCTGTGGAACGTTGAGAACCGTTTCACCGGGTGGGTGGACGTGCCTCTCTACCACACTGGCGAGGCGGAGTCGCACCGCGCGGCCGCGTCGCTCAAGGCGGAGGGCTTCAAGGAGTTCGACGTCGTGTACACCTCGACCCTCAAGCGCGCCATCAAGACCGCCTGGAACGTGCTCGAGGACCTCGACATCATGTACACGCCCGTCCACCACGACTGGCGCCTCAACGAGCGCATGTACGGCGGCTTGCAGGGCCTCGACAAGGCCGAGACCGTCGCCAAGCACGGTGCGGACCAGGTTCTCATCTGGCGCCGCTCGTACGACACCCCACCGCCCGTCATGGAGGCTGGGAACGAGTTCCACCCGGCCAAGGAGGCCAAGTATAAGAACCTCGACCCCAAGGACATCCCGAACACGGAGTCCCTCAAGGACGTGGTCGCGCGCTTCATGCCGCTCTGGAACGACACACTCGTCCCGATCATCAAGTCCGGCAAGAAGCTGCTCATCTCGGCGCACGGCAACACGCTGCGCGCGCTTGTGAAGCACCTCGACGACATCCCCGAGGACGTGATCGCCAACCTCAACATCCCCACGTCCGTCCCGCTCGTCTACGAGCTCGACGAGAACCTCAAGCCAATCAAGCACGCGCAGGCGTGGGCGCCCATGTCTGGCCGCTACCTCGGCGACCAGGAGGTCCTGACCCCCCCTCTCTTGTCCTTCCTTGTTTCATCCTTTCCTCAAAGCGGAGGAGTCCCAGCCGATGCCCTCTGCGTGCTCGCGCGCGCGGCGCCGCCTGAAGCTCGCCGCGGGCGCGTCGCCGCAGGCGATCAAGGCCCAGATTGCGGGGGTCGCCAACCAGACGGCCAAGAAGTAGAACGTGGCGCAGCATTTCGAGGGGGTTGCGTGTGCCTGCACGGCAGAATACATCTGTGCCTCGTGTGCTGGGCCTTGGCGTTGCGGTGCTGGACGCAGTAATACGCTGCACACGCACTTGGCCTGCGCAGCCGCGGGGTTCGGCTGCCCCACCCATACACATGAAGAACGCGCCCGGCACGGTGCTCAGCGCAAGGAGCGAGTAGAGCGAAGAGGTCGGGCGCGGGCTGGGCAGCATGCGCGGTGATGCGGTCGATGATTCTTCGGGATTGATAGCCCGAGCATTGTTTGGAGTTGATAGCACAGATCGGGTCAATGGCACCCTGGAATGATGTACAGAGAGAAAGATACGCTGAATGACAATCAAGCGATTGATGGCGTATGTTGTGTCCATAATTCATAACGGGGTTTTCAATAAATTAAGGATAGTGTGCAGACGAAGAATGGCCTCTTTGCGCGTCAGTTCCGCACCAGCCACGTGCGAAGCTCAAGTTCACTTGGCCAGAACATGTGTCTACTCTTGGAAGCATGACGCAGGCCAGCAATGTGCTCCTTCGCTTCGACACGGACGCCATCTGCCCTCTCGCTAACAGCCACGGTCACAGCAACAGCTACAGCAATACAGATTACACATTCATTTACGATTCTTGAAACTAGGACATGTTCTCCCGTGCAGCCGTAACACCCGCTGCCTCGCGCTCGCATTTGAAGAGCGTCACTACGACTCGTTCGATCTGATCACGACTACTTGCGACTGCTCGGCAGGGCTGCCCCCGGAGGAAGCGTACGCGTACTCGACCACATCCACCTGCCACCGACCCCACACGTTGATGCCGGAGCCTGGAGTGACCTGCAAACTGCCATTCGCCGCAGGGCTCTGGGAGGACAGGCAGCGCACCTCCGCGACACCGTCCTGCTCCTGCACAATGCGGACAACGCCCACGAACGCCTTGCGACACATGGGGCAGTGGCGGCGCGCGGGGCCCTGCCGCCACAGCGAGATCGCGCACGGGACACACAGCCCGCCGTGCCCGCACTCGAGCAGCACTGACTCGCGCGGGCGGTCGAGACACACGACGCACGTGACGTCTTCTTCCCCCCCCCCGGCGTCGGGCTCG
>ENA-UOXV01006958-UOXV01006958.1-marine-metagenome-genome-assembly--contig:-NODE-6958-length-11628-cov-5.495377_pt1 | contig 11628 bp, 15 predicted proteins | sample MGYA00238165_ERZ766961 | MGnify/ENA primary metagenome ERZ766961 (study PRJEB28924, sample SAMN03173240) | marine metagenome | biome: Marine; feature: Water; material: Subsurface seawater | place: North... | reverse complement strand
CAAAAGTTAAATTTGTAAAGGCCATTGTAAATGAAGAATTATTAGTATTCAAACGTAAAAAGCAAGATATTACATCAGACATAAAAAAAATGAATTTATATGAAAATCCAAATTATGATTATCTAATGAATATGCCAATCCATACATTTACAGAAGAAACAATTGATAAATTAGAAAAAGAATATAAAACAAGACAAGAAGAATATAACGTGATTGAAAATACTACCATTAAGGATTTATGGAAACAAGACTTTGATAAAATTAATTAAAAAAATATTAAAACAGTAGTAAAAGTTAAAAAAATGAAATATCATAAATGTAAATATAATTTTATTATATTATTTTAAATTAAATTATTTTTTCCAATATAACAAATAAATTAAGCTTCCGGCAACCGCGCAATTAAACGCCCCAAATAATGTATTCATTATAACTATTTCAAATTTCCATTCTTTTAATATTGAAAAATTAATTAAATTAAATACACCATAAATAACAAATCCTACTAATAATGAATATACTAATGCTTCAGAATATGATCTTGGTAGTTGAACGGCAATCGCAGAACATATTAATAACCAAACTACTAATAACGCATAAATATTAATAGTATTATTGGTTACATGATAAATGTTTTTAGTAAAAGAAAACCATATAAAATCCAATACAATTAATGATATAAAAGCTATTAAACCTCTTAATGTACCTTGTAAACTATTTTCGTATGTATCAAAAAACATTAATTCTGTTTTCATTGAAATTAGTACTGTTAATTTTTATTTAATTTTTTATTTAATTTTTTTATAATCGGTTAAATAATTAAATGTATTTAATCTGGTAATTTTACTTATAGTGTTCATTGTAAAATGAAATGGGCTTTTAACTTTATCATAAATATCTTCTACAAATGAAACATGAGAATCCATTCTACATGTTTCGCTTGAAATTTTATCATTTTGATTAATTATTTTATCTATTTTTATTTCGATATTATCGATATTATCTATTTTTATATCGATATTATCTATTTTTATATCGATATTATCTATTTTATTTAAAAGTTCATTTAGTTTGTCTTCTACATTTGTTAGATATGTCATAATAATATATAATTATAGTTTTTTTAAAAATTTTAAATATTTTAACTATAATTATTTATTATAAATTAAATATTTAATCTTATAATATTTTATAATAAATAATATATGCCGATTAAAAATAATTTAAAAATGAATAAAAACGGAAATTTGTACCCTTCACAAACATTCGATAAACGAAGAGATTTTATTACCTCGCCTACAACAAATTTGAATTCCGCACCGTTATTTTATATAGGAAATCGTGTAAATGTATTATCATCATCTACAAGTCCATCAAGTCCATTCGCAATTGGTATAATGAGGTTTGGTAATAATAATTATAGCTTACATGAAGTATTTGGAAATAATAAAATTATGAGTGGCAATTTAATACCTACAAATTATCCAAATTTAAATCTAAATATAGATGGTTCCGGTAATTATAAATTATATTCAAATTCACGTGGTAATTATGTTAAATATCGCAATAGACAATTTCATTTATAAAAAATAAATTAAAAAAAATTAGTAATAATTAAAATGGTATATTGTCCATTTAAAAATTTCAGGGATATTTTCGGCGAAACCGGCAAAGGATTACATAGTATTAGAATATTAAATACTGCTATATTTGATTATATATTAAGCATTTTATTGGCATTCTTATTATCATGGGTGTCTGGTATTCCGCTTGTTATTACGACAATATTAGTTTTAATATTAGGTATTATATTACACGTTTTATTTGGAATAAATACCAATTCTGTTAATTTCTTAGGATTAAAATGTTAAATAAAAAAAGATTATATAAGTAAAATGAATGAAACCAATTTTATATATTTTTATAGTAATGATAATTATTCTATGTAATAATATACGTATGAAGATATGGTTATTTTTATAGGAGATATAATAAGTACAGTATAAATTTACTTAAAGACATAATTAATTAAATAAATAAGTGTTATAACAGTTCTTAGCTCCCGTAGTGTAGCGGTAATCACTGAGGATTTTGATTCCTCCAACCCTAGTTCGAATCTAGGCGGGAGCTAAGAACTGTTTAATATAAATATATAAGTACTTAAATATTAAATTAATAAAATTATATTTATGGATTTATGAATTTAAATAAAAAATATAATCCAATATGTTTATCTGAATTAGAAATTGAATATCCAAAAATAATAGAATATTTGGAAACCAATAAAACATTTATTATTAACGGACCAAAATATTCTGGAAAAAGCACAATTATAAAATTATATTTAAATTATCTTAATTATGATTATTTATTATTAGATGATACAAATACATCAAAAGAATATATAATAGATAAATTAAAATACGCGTCAAATAGTGTATTTTCATATTTTTTCAGTAAAAAATATGTTGTTATTATAGATAATTTTGACTGTTTTGAAAAAAGCGAACAAGAACTTTTATTAAAATATTCTTTAAATTCACAATTTATTATAATCACGAATAAATATTTGAATACAAAAATAAATTATGTAAGAATAAATAATTATTCACAAGACTATTTGATTAATTTATATATAATTATTTATTTTTTGGAAATCGGCTCAAATTGTGAAACTATCCCAGAATTTTATAATATTTACCAAATGTATTCTATACTTGAATTTAATTTAAATACACATAAATCAACCAATAATGGTAATAATAATAGTAATAATAATTATAAACTAATATATGATAAATTTAATTATGAATATAGAGAGTTGGTACTTGAAAAAAATTTTGAAAAAAAACTATATATTTTAGATAAATTTAAAACATATTCAATTTTTCAACATAATTTGATTTATAATTATTCCGACATAGATAATTTAGCTGATAGTTATGATTATCTATCTAATTCATTATATTTTTTAGAAAGTAATATTAAAAATGTTATATTTATTTCAAAAGTTGAATATTATCCAATATTATCTGTAATTGGTACAAGTTATAAATTAGATGATTTTAAAATTTATAAAGAAAATTTTCATAATAGAAAAAATAAAAATTTTAAAAATAATTATTATTAAAAGTTAATGTTATCAACCAGAATATTATTACAACATAATATTAAAACTTTACCAAAAAAAAAAAGAAAAGATTTTCTAATAACATGTATTCACAATAGTGGTGTTACAAAATGGTTAATGCTACAAACACAAGACATAGAAGTTGATAAAGATATTTTTTGTAAAATATGTAATAAGTATAATTTTATTAAAGATAATTATTCGGAAACGTGTCAAGACTGTGGTTATACACAGAACATAGCTCCAACACAAAAAATATACGAAAAAATAGAATATATTACTCCTGGATCAAATTTAGTTAAAATTACAAAAGGTTCAAAAAAAATAACTGTTGATTTAAATAAAATTAATCAATGGTTAGAAGACACGGATCCTCTGGCTATAGATACCAAAAAAATAATAGACAATTTAGAAACTATTTTTCAATCAAAAAGTTTGGAATTACCAACTGATGTTAAAAATAATAGTATATCATTATGGTATAATTTTAATACTTTATATGCATTATATACCGGTTCTCTTAAAAAATTATATAATAAAAAAGCTATATTGGCTTTATGTGTTTATTATGGCGCTTCTATGAATGATTATGTAATTTCTTTGACACAATTAAGTATTATTTTTAATGTAGATTTAAATAAGATTATTACAGTAAATGAATTATTTAAAAATTTATTTAAAGAAACTGAATATTTTAAATATTTAAATTTACAAGATAAACAAGAATGTGATATAAAATTAAGTAAAAAAAATACCATGTTAGTCGCAAAAATCAAAAATGATTTAAATTTGAAAGATAATGATTATGCTGGTATTATATATTATATAACAAACACACTAAATCCAATTTTAAAATATACATTAGAAAACTTACAAAAAACGTGTAATATAAGTACAAATACAATAAGAAATACTGCGAAATCAATCGAAAATTTTTATAAAAATAATCCCACAAAATATAAAGAATTAATATAAACTATAATTATTTATTATTAGCATGAAATGTCTCACCGTTTTTAATTTTAGTACGAATACTGTTTTTAATAAATTCGGTTTGATTTGAAGTAGGTTCTTGAAATTTATCATATATAAAATTACCAGCTAATTTTTCCCCTACTTCAAAATCAGTCTCTAACCTATCCTCACGACTGGTTAATTTGTTTTGTTTATCGGCTTTTTCACACATAAATTCTAATAATCGTATATCAACATTATTATTTATTACTAACATTTCATATAATTGAGGAAATTTATTTTTAAAATTTTCCCATTTTATAGATAATTCTGAATGATTTAATGTTTTTTTATCATTTATTATATCTAAACAATCTTTGTATGTTGTTGATGTATCATGTATAGATATTTCATTCATATTTTTCATCGATTACAGAACTTAATAACACGAAATATTAAAATTTTGATATTTTTACGTAATTATTAGTTATTTAAATAATAATTACAATTTGTTTATTAATTAAGAAAATTGTAATTATTATTTAAATAACTTTATATTAAATAAATGAATAAAGTTTATATAGATTGTTTTTACTACGGGTTTTGGATTGATAAAACAGAACTTTATAAATATAATTTAACAAGCAAAATACTATATGAAAAAACTGAAAATATATATAAAAATAATAATATTAAAAATAATTATTCATTTATAGAAGAAATACAACCAAAAAAATGTTATGGTTTATTTTTAAAATATATATATGATCAAATATTTACTTTGTATTTTTAAGTTTATTATATAAATATTTTTTATTTATATATATATATATAATGAAAAACCATACAGTAGTAGTATATTCAAACTCTTCATTTAATATTTACGTAAATCAAAGAACAAAAGTATTGTATATAGATATTATTGACGGTAATTATAATAAGGAAAATTTTCTGAATGCGATAGAATATTTTAAAAATTTTTGGATTTTAAGTAAAAATACACACGAAAAATATTATATGGTTTTTATTTTTAATAATGTTAATATTTATCCATTTGAATTTTATGATAATGTTTTTAAAACATTAAAAAGTTTAGAACAAATATTTCAAACGAATTTACACAGTTCATGTTTAGTTAATGATTCAAATGCTGTAAATATATTAAAACCATTACTTAATATGTACAACGCTATTAGACCTTTTAATTTTGTAACAACGATTGACGAAGGATATGATTTTATTTTTAAAAATTCTTTATTAAATTAATATTTTAGCATACACCGGTGCATGGTCACTCGCGTTTGGATTATTTTCTTCACCTATATGTTTTAATACGTATGATGTTCCAGAGTTAGTAAATCCTCTTGTAAATACATAATCAAGTCTCCAACCTTTATTAGCTAATCTTATTGAATTCATAACTTTATTTGTTATTGGGTCTATAACCTTTTTCCCACGTTGATCCCACCAAGTATATACAATTTTATCATCTGAAGATTTAGTATCAATCATATTTTCTTGTAAAAGTCGTGTGTAATAATTTAATTCGTGTGAATATAAACCGGGTGATTCTGGAACAGTTGTTTTATCAAAATGGGTATCTATAGCTATATTAAAGTCACCGCAATATATAATAGGAATATTAATTGTTTTTATAAATGATAAAATCGCATCTTGAAATAAAATTTTATTATTATAGTTTGTACCAGAATTTGGGGAATATACATTAATAATAATAAAATTATCATAATACGCTATCATAATTCTTCCTTCGTTATCATTATATTCTGGTACGTTATATTCTATATTATTCGGAGGAATTTTACTATAAATTGCGGTTCCAGAATAACGGTTAGGTCCACGCGCATCTTCTAATTTTGAATTATTAAAATAACTATTATACCCAGGTAATAACGCCAACTTACCATTTGAAACATCGCAACGTGTCTCTTGAAAACATATAATATCAGGATTAGTTTCAGTCAGTAAATTATTAATTGATGAATTAAGTTCCGCTGAAAAATATTCACCTTTTTTTAATTTTGTTGAGATATTATTATTAAAAATTCTACTCCGAATACCATTAACATTCCAAGTAACAACATTCAAAGTATCGTTTGTAACTTTTGTATCGTTTGTAACTTTTGTATCGTTTGTAACTTTTGTATCGTTTGTATCGTTTGTATCGTTTGTAACAGTATTATTATTAATAGTTTCCATTTTAGCTTATATTTGTATTATATTATGTATTTAATATAAATTATTAAATTAACTAAAAATTTGTAATTATTTTTAATGTCTTTATAGACATAGTAGTATTTTAAAAAAAGTTATATCTTTAAAAAATAACATAAATACTATAAATACAACTAAAAAAAAAAACATATTAATTAAATCATTCATTAGTTTTAATTAATGTAATTAAATAAATAAAAAAAATAATTAATTTTATAATTATTAATTAATAAGTAGTCATTATGCTAAATAATATAGTTATATTTTCCATTGTCGCTTTATTTTTATCTATTATTATATACTTATTATATCCAACAATAAAAAATTCATTTACAGATAGATTTAATGGTTCTGGTTATGGAATGAACCAAAAATTCGGTGAAATTACTACCCTAATCCCATTAAATAATGTATCAAGATCAACTGATTTCAAACTTTTGTCGTTAATGTCACAAATACGTTTCTCATTTGTTTTACCGCCAAAATTATATGAAATAACCAGAACAAATGATGGTATTATTAATCGTACTCCTAAACAAAATACAAATATAATATTATTTCCAGGATTATCGGATTATATATTAAGACAAAATGGTAGAGAAGTTTGGCCGAGACAATTTGAAAAAATGAACGACAAAGATTATACAGTTGTATATGATAATAACAAAGGACATTTTAATTCTATTACAACATTATTTGAAAACTTAAATTATATAGAAGGAGAAAATATAAACACAATAAAATATGATTTTAGAAAATTAGATTTTGAATACATTTTCAATAATTTTTTGAGTTATTTAAAACCAAATACAGTAATAATTGCATATGATTTCGGGTGTGTAATTGCTAATATGTGTATTAATTTTTTAAAAAATCAAAATAAATCAGAAAATCTTCATAAAAATATTAAAAAGTTTTTACTTATTTGTCCAACTATCGGTGGAACACCGATGACATTACGTGATTATTTTTCTGGTAATGGTATAATTGACCCATCATTAATTAAAAATTTCGATTCTTTAATAATGTCAATGCCAAATAAAAAATTCTATGATAATCCAGTTGCTATATATAATAGTATTTCATATAATGCTAATAATATTAATGAATTAATGAAATATCAAAATAAACCATCTAATTTTGTTTGCATTTCATATAATGATAATAATATTAATGAATTAATAAAATATAAAAATAATCCATCTAATTTATTTTATGAATTACTTGAAAAACAAGAATATTCTTTTGAAAATCCTGATGTAGATTGTATTATAATATCTTCCGACCAATTTAGTACTCCGATTGCTTATAATTTTAATAATAATTTAACCAGTCCACCTGAACGATATTTACCTATAAATAATAATCAACAACCAAATAGTGATATTAAACATAATGGTACTTTTGAAGGCATACAAACGAAAGGGGACCGGGTTGTACCAATTAGTTCTATTTATAAATTAGTAGAATTGTGGAAAGGTAAAAATAATACTATTAATATTGAATTAATTAAAGATAAAGACCATTTTACAATTTTACAAAGTTATGAATTAGCATTAATAATAATGGCGAATATCAAATAAAAAATTTATTACTTAAAAAATTTTTATATTTATTATTATAAAAAATTATTATTTAAAAATAAAAATTATATTTAATGAATACGCACGATATTTAAATAAGCCTATTAAATATGAATATAAAATATTCACAATAAAATCATGTGATATTTTGTTTAAAACCGAGATTAAATTACATTATAATAATAATACATATTTATTAAATATATATTACGGGTTCACATACCCATTAAACTCACCAATTAAAATTTTATTAAATAATATTAATATTTTTGTTATTTATAAAGAAATTATAAAAAAAAATAAGGAATTATTTTCTGATTTTAGTTGTAAATCACATATTTATAATACGTTGGATCGTTGTAAAAATGTAAAAGATATTATATATGAAAGTATTAAAATAATTGATTATAAAATTTTATATGTAAAAAGATTATTATTAAACAAAATAATAAACAAATATACCGTACAAAATATGGATTATTTACATTATTATTTATTGTAAATATTACCAAATTTTACTCAATATTTAAAGATATATATTATTCTTATATAATACAATTACCCCATACTTAATTATGGATAATAAACATGAATTGATTTTTGAAAGTTATTTAAATGAAGAAAATTTATTTATAACTGGACCAGGTGGTTCAGGTAAAACTTTTTCAATTAAAAGAATTTATGATCACGCAAAAACAACTACAAAAAACATATATGTAACTGCGCTTACAGGAGTTGCCGCTATTCTATTAGATTGTAATGCTACGACTATTCACACATGGTCAGGAATTGGTATAGGAAATAAAACTGACACACAAATTATTAATAAAATTTTTAAAAGTGAATTTTATAGGCACAATTGGATAAGTACCGACATATTAATTATAGATGAAATTAGTATGCTTTCACTCCGTTTATTTGAACTATTAGATAAAATTGGTCGATTAATTCGTTCGAATAAAAAACCATTTGGTGGTATTCAAGTGATTTTTTCTGGTGATTTTTTCCAACTTCCCCCTGTAAAAGAAACTTTTTTTTGTTTTGAAAGTAATATATTTAATAATAGTTTTGACAAAATAATTAATCTAACTGTAATTTTTAGACAAAATGATAATGTTTATAAAAAACTATTACTAAATATGCGTAAAGGTCTAATTTCTAAAAAAAGTATCGAAATTTTAAATAATAAAGTTATTAAAAGTACAAATGAAAGTACAAATGAAAGTACAAATGAAAGTACAAATGAAAGTACAAATGAAAGTACAAATGAAAGCGCAAAAATAAATAACATATACGATGATATGAAAATAACCAGATTAGTTCCAACTAAAAATAAAGCCAATAATATAAATGAACATTTTTTAAATTCGATTAAAGAAAAAAAATATATCTATAAAAGAACTTGTAAAGAAACAAAAGGCGATTTAACTATTACAGAAAAGTGTAAATTAAGCGTAATGACAGAAGATGAAAAAAATTATGAATATAATTTTATTAAATCATCTACATTAACAGAAGAAACATTAATTCTTAAAAAAGGAGCATTCGTTATGTGTATATCTAATTTAGATTTGGAGTCGGGAATAGCAAACGGAAGTACTGGAACTATAATTGATTTTACAACTGAAAAACTTCCTATAGTTCAATTCGATAAATGTAAAATGGTTATAAACAAAAAAGAATGGAAAAGTGAAAATATACCAGGTATATCTTTATTTCAAATACCGTTAATACTCGCATGGGGTATTACAATACATAAAGCTCAAGGACTTACACTTGAAAAAGCGATTGTTAATGTCGGTAAAGATATATTTGAAGCAGGACAAATGTACGTCGCATTATCACGCTTAAAAAACCTTGACGGTCTATACATAGAAGATTTTAATCTTGATAATCTTAAAATTAATTATAAAGTATTTAATTTTTATGAAAAACTTGAAAAACAAGATAATTAAATTTCTGGTTGTTTATTAAAAAATTGTAGTATTTCTTCATATGAATTGCAAACACAATATGGTCTTTCAAATTTATACATATTAAATAATGGGGTTAATATTTTAATCCTCTCATAATCTTTACATAAAAAACACGAAGAAACTAAATGTTTTTTAAATAAATCATTTAAATCATTTAAATAATTTATTAAATTATTATAAAAACTTAATGGATATATACCTATATTATTTATAAGAATAACCATATAGTATTTTACATTTTTCTCATTTGCTAAAATCCAAAAATTTTTAAAGTATTCTAATATCATAACACTTTCTTTTTTTGAATAAGACGTATTTAATATTTCTAAATATAAAATTTTTTTTTTTATATCTAAATATAAATGAAATGTATTAAATTTTATTAAAGTTATATTATTCATTTATTTTATAAATATATATATATTATCAAATTTTTCACGTAATTTACAAAATTAATTTAAGTTTAAGAAATCGTACTATATATATATATAATTATAAATAAAAGTTTAAAAAAAAAATAATGGATACAGCGGATGATTATAAACTACTATGGGAAGTAGCGAACGAAGCTTTTGAGCAATTAAAAGAAACAGATGAATTTAAAATAAATAACAATACTATTAAAAAAAATAAAAACAATAATGAATGCATTCATATTTTAAATTATGAAAATATATGTAATAATTGTGGTGCATGTATGGACCGTCTTCAAATTTCACACGACGGTGAATGGAATATATATAAAGACGACTCTGGTAATTATGCGAAAAATACACAACGTGCTGATACATATAGCGATAATAACCCATATTCAAAAGGCGGAACTTTATTACCAGGAGGACACCATTCATTTATAGCTAAATTACAAATTCAACAAACATTTTCACATAAGCAGAAAACGTATTGGTTAATAAGTAACGAACTTGAACGTGCGGCGACGGTTTTAAATATTAATAATAAAGACATAGTTGAAACGGCAAAAAAATACTGGCATAAATACATGGAATCAGGAAAATTAACCAGAGCTTCTGTCAGAAAAGGTTTGATAGCTGCATGTTTATCTTATAGTTGTGTAATGAATAATTCACCGATTGAACGTCAAGAAATTATAAAAGCATTCGATTGTGATACAAAGACTTTATCAAAAGGTGAAAAAGTATTATTTGAAATATTAGACACTTCTAATTTAACATATATAAATATACAAACAGAAGATTCTAATTCATTCATACGGTACTGTTCCTTGTTAAAATTAAAATATTCTGTTTCTAATACATGTAATGATTTATACCAAAAATACAAAATTCAATTACAAGCGGTTACACCAAAATCAGCGGTAGGTGGAATTATTGTATATGTGGTAAAATTTAAATTAGAACTTAAAACACCAACAAAAACAGTTATTAGCACTATCGTCGACGTTTGTACGCCAACATTAAATAAAGTTATACAATTAATTATAAATTTAGAAAAACAATAAAATAACAAACCCATAAAAAAAATAAAAAAAAAAGTAGTAAAAATTTATATTTAGTTCTTAATATTCACTCTCATCATCACTTAAATTTTCTTCTGGGTCATCTATCCCAAAATTAATTTTACTTTCATCGTCGCTTTCATCTTCATCGATGTCTTCATTTTCCTCGTTGTCTTCATTTTCCTCGTTGTCTTCATTTTCCTCGTTGTCTTCATTTACAAAATCGTTTTTGCCAAATAACAATGAATTTTGTTTAAATTTTTCTTTAAAATT
>ENA-UOXV01006957-UOXV01006957.1-marine-metagenome-genome-assembly--contig:-NODE-6957-length-11629-cov-26.548384_pt1 | contig 11629 bp, 11 predicted proteins | sample MGYA00238165_ERZ766961 | MGnify/ENA primary metagenome ERZ766961 (study PRJEB28924, sample SAMN03173240) | marine metagenome | biome: Marine; feature: Water; material: Subsurface seawater | place: North... | reverse complement strand
AATATAATTTAAAAAATAAAACAGCTGTTGTTTCTGGTGCTGGAAAAGGCTTAGGTAGAGCCTGTGCCATTGCATTAGCAGAAGCTGGTGCAAATTTAATAATTATAAGCAGAACTAAAAAAGATTTAATTGAAGTTTCTAAAATAATAAAAAAATATAAATCTAAATGTAAGTTTTATACTTGTGATATTACAAATTATGATCAAATAAAATCTATTATAGAAGAGCAGGATAAAATTGACATATTAGTTAATAATGCTGGTAATAATATACCTGAGCATTTTACAAAAGTTAAAACTAAAAATATGGAATATTTGGTTAAAATTAATACGATAGCATCATTTAATTTAGCTCAACTGTGCACTCTTAAAATGATTAAAGCTAAAAACAGAAAAAAAATTGGTGGAGCAATAGTTAATATGTCCTCTCAAATGGGTCACGTTGGTGGACCAATCAGAAGTGTCTATAATATGAATAAATGGGGCTTAGAAGGTTTAACAAAGGGAATGGCAATAGATTTAGCTAAGTATAATATTAGAGTAAATACAGTTTGCCCTACTTTTGTAATTACACCAATGACAAAAAAATTTTTAAAAAATAAAAAATTTAAAAGAGACACTCTTGGTAATATTCCACTAGGAAGATTTGCTGAAATGTCTGAAATATCCTCTGCTGTTGTTTATCTTGCATCTGACGCAGCATCAATGATTACTGGAACTTCATTATTAGTTGATGGTGGGTGGACTGCTAAGTAATAATTAAATATTCTTAATAAATAACATATCCAAATGGATTAAATTCATATTCTGAGAGAACAACCATAAATATTACTAGAAATATTATTATAAGTGGCACTAACCATAGTTTTTTATTTTTAAATATTAATTTTAGCATTTTATTAATTAATTTTTGGTCTTAGTTTTAATAAAGGTTTTTCAAAAAAATTATATACTAAAGTCGAAATTAAAAACAACAACAATATGTATATTGAGGTAATTGTAAAATTAGAAAGATTACTTTTACTGAAGGAATAAATGATAATTATATGAAAAAGATAAATAGAATAAGTTTGTTGAGAAATTAATAAACTAAACTTTTTTAAGTAATTATTTTTTAAAAATGGCTCTAAAAAAATGAATGATAATAGGGTTAAGCCACTGGTAATTTGCATAAAAATTATAAACAAAAATCTATTATTTGGGTTTATTTTGTTTAATACAAAATAATCAAAGCTTAATAAAAAAGAAATTATAAATATAAACGTGAATAAAATAATCGTTTTTTTGTATTTTAAAATATTAAATTTAAAATGTGATATTATAAAACCAAATAAAATAGCATCAAATCTTAATAAAGTTCCTGTTCTATAAAAATTTGCATCAAAGTTACCTATAAAAAAATATTTAATTAAAATTATCAATATAAAAATCGATATTGAAATTTTTAAAAAATTTTTATTATTTAAGAAAATTAAAATTAATGGGAATAATAAATAAAATAATTCTTCTATAGAAAGAGACCATGCGACAGGGTAATAATCATTTTCAATAAAGCTAGGTATTAGTTTTTGTATAAGAAAAAAATATTTAAAAAAACTAATATCAAATAAATGATTGGTTAAAATTGATACGAGTATTAATATTAAGAAATATAAGGGCAAAGTTCTCATCCATCTTCTCTTATAAAATATTAATAAATTATTTTTTTTATTTATTACCTTTAATAATTGAGGGTATAAAACAAAACCGCTCAAAACAAAAAAAAATTCAACAAAAATTAGGGACAAATACTCCATAAATTGATTTAAAAAGATAAAGGCATTTAAATGACAAATTGCTACTCCATAACCACAAAAACCCCTAAACAGATCTAAACTATAGTAATAATTTTTTTTTAACATTATCTTTTAATATAGATTTTTTTTAATTTTTTATTAAGATATAATTAATCATTATGTTGAAAATTAAAATACTAATTAATTTTTTTTTAGTAATTATATTTTCTTCTCCAGTTTTATCTATTGAATTTAAAGGTAAATTTATTCAAGGGCATTATATACTTGGAAAAACAAACCCTAATGCAGAAATTCTAATAGATAAGATCAAAATAAAAGTTTCAAGAGATGGATATTTTGCGTTTGGAATTGAAAAAGATAGAAAATTAGACATTGTTATAACTGAAAATAACAAAAAAATTATTAAAAAAATACAAAAACGAAAATATAATATTCAAAGAATTGATGGCTTGCCCAAAAAAAAAGTTACACCTCCAGAAGAATTTTATGCAAGGATTAAGAGCGAAAATCTATTAATAGTAAAGGCTAGAGAGATTGATAGTGATTTAACTTTTTTTAAGGAAAAATTTATTATTCCTGTTGATAATGCAATAATCACTGGGGTTTATGGAAGCCAAAGAATTCTTAATGGAATACCTAAATGGCCTCATTATGGTTTAGATTTTGCTCAAAAAAAAGGTGCCCCTGTTAAAGCAATGAACAATGGTGTTGTGACGTTAGCAGAGAAAGATTTATTTTATACAGGTGCAACTATAATTTTTGACCATGGTCATGGAATTTCAACACTTTATATGCACCTTGAAAAAATATTTGTTAATGTAGGCGATCATATTAAAAAAGGAGATATTATTGGAACAGTTGGTGCTAGCGGTAGGGCTACTGGACCTCATTTGGATATTAGACTTAACTGGTTTGGCACTAGACTAGATCCAGCTACTATACTAAATATAAAATAATGACAAAAACTTTATTAGATAAAACTACAGATAAATTAGTTAATGCTTTTCTTAAAAATAAAATAATAGGTCCAATACCTATTAGATTTACAAAAAAGATAGCTGCCGCTCAAAAAGTTAGGAAAATGTGTGAAAATAAGATTAAAGAACCGATTATTGGATTTAAAGCAGCTGGCACAGGAATTTCAATGATTAAAAAACTTAAAGAAAAAGAGCCCTTTTATGCATCGATTTATAAAAGAAATTTTTTAAAAAGTGGCAAAAGAGTTAAAATTAATAAATCAACTTTGGGTATTGAGCTTGAGGTATGTTATTTGTTAAAAAAATCGTTCTTTTTATCAAGAACTCCAATCAACATAAAAAATATTTCAAAATATATTACCCATATGGCCCCCTGTATCGAAGTTGTAGGCTATAGACAAAAAAAAAGGGGAATTTCTTCATTTGGAGATTTATGTAGCGATTTTGGTGCTAATGTTAAATTTTTAATTGGTCGCAAAAAGAAATACAAAAAAATTAATATTGGTAATCTTAAAACAAATATTACTAATAAAAAGTTAAAACAAAGCGTAGATGGTAATACTAACTCTGTTTTTATTAATCCTTTAAACTCTTTAAAATTTGTACTGAACAAACTAAAAAAAGATAAAATTTATTTAGATAGAAATTTTTATGTCTTTACAGGGTCAACTGTAGGGGTAGTTCCTATTCTTGGAAAAGGATTGTATGTCGGTAAAGTTGATAAATTAGGCTCAGTAAAGGCTATAATAAATTAATGGCTTTACATTTTACCAAAGAAGAGTTCAAACAAAGAAAGTTAAAGGTTTTAAAATCTATGAAAGAACAAAACTTAGATGCTCTTTTAATGTTTAGACAAGAGTCAATGTATTGGCTGACAGGCTATGATACTTTTGGATATGTTTTTTTTCAAACTTTAATTTTAGATAATAAAGGAAATGTTATTCTTTTAACTCGTGCACCAGATTTAAGACAAGCACAAAACACATCTAATATAAGCGATATACGAATTTGGGTTGATAAAGATAAATCAAATCCAACTGATGATCTTAAGCAGATTCTTAATGAACTTAATTTAAAAGGAAAAAAAATTGGAATTGAATATGAGGCTTATGGAATGACAGGTCGTACTGCTTTAAAATTAAATAAATCTCTAGATAATTATTGTGAAGTTGAAGATCAATCAGAATTAATTACAAAACATAGGGTTATTAAATCAAAAGAAGAAATAATTTATGTTAAGAAAGCAGCCTCTCTTGCTGATAAAGCCTTAGATGGAGCTTGGAACTATACAAAAGCTGGTGCTAGTGAAGCAAAGATTTTAGCTGAAATGCAAAGGATTGTTTTAGAAGGTGGTGGTGATTATCCTGCAAATGATTACATAATAGGATCTGGACATAATGCTTTACTATGTAGATATCAATCTGAGAAAAGAATTTTATCAAAGACAGATCAATTAAGTATTGAGTGGGCTGGTACCTATAAACACTATCACTCAGCTATGTTTAGAACTATCCCAATAGGAAAAGTAGACCCTAAGCATATTAAAATGCATGAAGCCTGTGTTGAGGCTTTAGCTAATTGTGAAAAAAAACTGATACCAGAAAATACAGTAGGTGAAGTGTTTGATGTTCATGCAAAAACATTTGACGATCTAGGATATAATAAAGCAAGGATGAATGCTTGTGGATATTCGTTAGGCGCACTCTTTGCACCAAATTGGATGGACTGGCCCATGCTTTACACTGGTAATCCTTACATCATTCAACCAGGTAATGTCTTCTTTATGCACATGATATTGATGGATTCAGTCAATGAATTAGCCATGAATTTAGGAGAAACGTATCTAGTTACAGAAAATGGTAATGAGAGATTGGGTAAGCAAAAACTGGACTTAGTAATTTTATAAAGTTTTAGATTCTTCAATAATTCTTTTTGCTGTATGTTCGGTTGTTAAATTATTTTTTGTAAAATCTAATAATTGTTTTTTTAATTCAAATACTTCATTATTATTACTAATAAAACTTTCAATATTTTGTTTAGATTTAAATAGTGAAATCAAAAAAGATATGATTTTTTTTAAATCTAAAAATTTTTTTTTATAAATGTAAAAAGGATTATATTGAGACAATATCCATTCATACTTTTTTAATATTTTAATTATCAGATCTTTGGGAAGTTTCTCGAGTGTTTTGGTTGGGCATTTTTCAATGTCTAAAAAGAAGGGAATACAACCATTCATCAAAATTTCATAATGTCTTAAACAATCCCAGCCACTTTTTTTAGTAGTTATGGCAAAAATACTATCTTGGTACATTTTGTAATAATCATCCTCATTATCATATATATATGTGTCTAGTCTTCCCGGAATTAATGGTGATATTAAATTTTTTGGTTTTGAATTAATTTCTTTAATTATCTTATTTTTAGGTATTGAAAAATTTATAGGTTTTATATTTGAAGTTTCTTTAAGAAGTTCTCTTTTAAAATATAAACTTTTATTTGAATATTTTTCTTCAATGATGATGTCATCTTCACCATCGATAAAAATATATTTATTTTTATTGCTAACTACTTCATCAAAAAAATATGCCGATCTTCTAATTGAACCGTATATAATTAAATCAAAATACTTTGATATAATTTTTTCTTTAATATTATTTCTATCAATAATATCATATTCCTTTAAACTATTGTTCAAAGTAAATCCTCTGCCCCATAATTTATTTGTGTTAAAATTTCTTTCTATTACTTCCTCTGAATAGAGGTGCCAACAACCAGGATAATCTATAACATCATTACCATAAAGCTCTCTTAATCCATGAAGGGTAAGATCACTCATATAATCAGAAATATTATTTTCAGTTGTTGAGCTAATGTAAAGTATCTTCATTAAATAAATCTCAGAGTATTATAAATCAAAAATTTTAATTTTTATAATTTCTTTTTATAAAAAATAATTTAATTAAACCCATAAATGATTGAATAATTAATTTTAAATTCACAGAACTTTCTCCTCTTACACGATTAATAAAAATAGAACTTACTTCATTAATTTTAAATTTATTAATATCTAAAATTAAAAGTATTTCAGATAACACTATAAAACCATCTCCAATTTTACCACATTTTTTAACTATAAGTTTTGTCGCATTTTTTGAATAAATACGAAAACCATTTGTATAATCACTAACTTTAATATTTAAAATAATTCTTGCTAAAATATTAGACAACTTGGAAAAAATCCTTCTAGAAAGTGACCAATGAAAAATTTTACTTTTTGGCAAATACCTGCTCGAAATTAAGAGGTCACTTTTTTGATTTTTAAATAATTTAATATTTTTTTTTAATTCAGATGGATTGTGAGAAAAATCTGCATCCATTTCTACAAAGATTTGTTTAGTATTTTTTTTAAGTCTTTTTTTAAAACCAAAAAGAACTGCCGATCCTCTACCTCTTGAATTTTTTCTGTGAATATACATTATATTTTTTGTTAATTTTTCTTTTTTTAAAACAAATTGAATATTATTATTCTTTGAATCGTCTACTATTGTAATTTTACAATTTGGTAATTTTTTGGTAATTGTTTTTAAAAGTTTAGAAATATTATCTTCTTCGTTATAAGTTGGGATAATAATATTAATCTCAGACATTAATAAAAATATTTTAAACTCATATTAAATTTTTTAGGTTTCCAATTCAATTTCAAAATTTTTTTATTATTTGAAATTAAATAAGTTGTTTTTGGTGAATCTATAAAATTTGTTTTTTTATTAAATTTTTTTGTAATTAAATTGGCTATAATCTTTAGATTAAATTGATTACCAGATCCTATATTGTATATACCTTTCGCTTTTTTTTTTCTTAGCAAATCAATGGCTGAAACAATGTCTTTTGTATTCAAGAAATCTCTATAATGATTCAATTTATGTAATGTAACTTTTTTTTTAGATAATTTTATTTTTTTTGTTATAGATGGTATTACGAATGGTGTTTTTTGATTCTTATCAGTAAAACTAAAAATTCTACCGATGCATAATTTTATAGAAGATTGGTTTAATTTTTTTCTTAGTTGATTTTCTGCAATAAATTTTGTTTTCCCATATTTTGTTTGTGGTTTTGGATTTTCTTTCTCACTTATCTTATGTGGTTTAAAATCTAACTTATAAACATGTGATGTGGAGGCAAAAAATAACCACTTAGGTTTATTTTTCTTTTTTATTAAAGAATCTATTATATTTAAAGTGCCATTAACATTTACATTATATGATTTTTCATAATCTTTACTCACTCTTCTAGCAGGCACTTTTGCTGCTAGATGAATAAAAATATCAAAATCATTATGAGCAACCCATTGATTAACTTCACTTTTGTTTGTAATATTTTTTTTAAATTTGTAAAATTTATATGGTAAATTTTCAAGTATTCTTTTACCAAGAACTCCGCTCGAACCTGTTATTCCACATTTAATCATTTTAGCTTAATGCTGATCATTAATTTAGTACTTCTATTATTAATCAAGCCATTTTTCAAATTTTTTATAATTACTTTGAATATAATCTGGTAATTCTTCAGCCCCTAGTACATCTAGTTTTACACCCTCAGAAAATTGATTTTTTTTTTGATCCAAATTTAAGTTGTATATTGATTGTCTATTTTTAATTCTTGTCTCAATTTCTAAATTTGTAAGTGAATTTAACTCATATTCTCTATGATGAGCATAGGAGCGTAATTTTTCATCAATAAGTTGTGGTGAATTTAAATAAGAAAAATGCCAACCACCATTTTCAACAAAGAAAATATCTATATATTTTTTGTTTGAAAACAACACATCTAATCTCCAAAATGAATATGATTTAGCCTTAATATCTCTCAACCACTGAGGTGACAATAAATTTTTCTTTTTACAAGCTCTTGAACCAACCCAATTATAATTTTTTTGATAAAGGTTAAATTTATAATAACACATTTTTTGATTAAATAAGATTAATTTATTTTTTATAGAGTCAAAATTAATTTCTTTTAAATTAGGTATTTCGTCAATATCTGAAATTAAAATAATATCTTCTGAGCTTCCGTCTTCAATCCCTTTTTTTATATAATTTCTTTGGAAATGATCTCTTTTATAACCATTCAGTATATATTTTCGTGATTTTTCTCCCTCACTGTCACTTTTATTAACAGTTTCAATATTTAAGGGCAATTCATTTAAAATTAAATATCTTATTTTGTTTTTAAATTTCAAATATTTTTGAATATCAAAGTTTAATTTTTTTTTTTCACCTTTATGATTGTAAATACTTTCAACAATAACAAAATAATCCACAAATTCGTTTAAGTAATTTAATCTTAAATCAAGAATTGTATCTTCATTGTGATACATAAAACAATCAAAAATTTTCATATATTAAAGTGTTTCGTTTCTAGATTGTTCGATTTTAATTTTTTTATGTAGACTATTATTTTTATTGTATAATAAATTAAAACTTATCTTTTTATTTTTTTCAATTTTAATAGTTTTTGCATTTCTAACTTCAAAATTATCAGCTACAGCACTAATTGGTCTTTTATTTATATCTAAATTTTTTATAAATAACTTAGATTTTTCACTGATAACTTTACCCTTCCATCTTCTTGGTCTAAATGGACTTATGGGTGTAATAGCTATTTTTTTTGAATCTAAACTCAAAATTGGTCCATGCACTGATAAATTGTAGGCCGTACTACCAGCTGGAGTTGATACTAGTACTCCATCAGATATTAATTTTTTAATGATAGTACTTTTTCCATTTAAAACAGTTATTGTTGATGCTTGCTTGCTTTGTCTTAATATAGAGATTTCATTAATTGCAATTGATTTCTTTATTTGATTATTCTTAGTTCTAACTATCATTTGCAAAGGGTGTATTTGAACTGTTTTTGAGCTTGTTAAGTTTTTTAAAAAATTTTTATTTGAAAACTTATTCATTAAAAATCCATAGTTACCAGAATTAATCCCATAAAAAAGTTTTTTGAATCTATAAAATTTTTTTAAAGTTTGAAGCATAAATCCATCGCCACCAATAACGATAATTATTTTTGATTTAGATAATGATGTTAATTTAATTTTTTTTTCTAAAAAAGATTTTATCTTTAATGAATTGGGTGTTTTATCAAAAACTAAAAATGTTTTGAAATTCATTTCAATGGTGCCCTCGGCCAGACTCGAACTGGCACTCCGCAAGCGGCAAGGATTTTAAGTCCTTTGTGTCTACCAATTTCACCACGAGGGCATTAATGAATTTCATGAGTGTTTATGCTAATATTTATAATTGAACAAGTGTAATAAGTAAAATTTTTTTATTTTATCTCTCCATGCTCTAGTCATGCTCTAGTTGTCCCATAATCTATAGGATAATATTTCAACAAACCCAGAACCTCGATCCCTAAAAGTTTTTTCATTTATTTTATTTTATTTATGTTGGCATAAGCACAGCTCATGTGGATTCCAAATCCTCCACTATTCTGAATATATCTAGACCAACCATATGGCTCTAAATAATACTTTATCAACTTTTTTGTTGTTTCTTTATTTGGAAATCTTTTGACATATGCATGAGCCCAACCTAGGGTGTTGTCATTAATTCCTGTTTTTTTAAGTATACGTTTTGTTTCCATAATTTCTGGATCTATATAAGCTTTCTTTTTAGCGCCAGAATTAGGATAACCAAGATATGTTATTAAAAAATCAATCATTTTATGAACGGTTACACCTTTTTTGGTTTCAAATGAATAAAGGTCATAGCCTTGATTTGCGAAAACTTCTGCGATCATAACCATACCTCCTACCACTTGAGTCATTTTTAACAAACCTCTCTTACTTCGATTACTTTTACCTTTTTGTTTTCTTATTTCATGAGAAGAACTCCCATCTTTTCTTGTAACATTAAGAGCTATTCCATAAAATTTTAAACCAGCCTGAAAATATTTTTCATCACCACTTAAAATACTCCACAAAGTATATATTCTAGCTTTAGAGGCTTCAGTATGATTTCCTGGTGTCATTTTATCTTTTGATCCATCATTCGTACCTATAGAAGTTTTAGCTACAGTTTTTTCAAACCATTCATAAATTATTTTATCTTCTTCTGCTGTAAGTGCTTTTTCTTGTCTCAAAACATCAAATGCAATCAACATACCAACTAAAGTTTGCCTAACATTTTCAAGAGTATCAATATAAGCAAAATCACTATCCCATTCTTTGTTATAACCATCAGATATTAGAACATTAAAAGAATTTTCTTTAGACCATAATAAAATTTGTTCTTTCATTTTATCAAGGTAAAAAGCGTCACCTGTAGCTAACCATCCTCGAGTATGCTTATTTATAATTTCTATCATTGGTTCTGCAAAATTTATAAAATCTATCGGACTTGCACCTTCTTGTTTCCATTTATGACCACCAATTTCTGGCATTGAAGGAAATAATTCATAACTTTTAGATGGCTTACATAATCTATGATTATTTTTATATCCTTTTAACTCTAGACGTCTTTTAACAACATCTATGTAAATTTTAGACCCTGGGTTTTTTACATTATAATCTTTTAAATTAACTTTTCCTGGTATTTTTAATTTCTTTATTGATCCAGATATTGATTTGACTGGATCTTTAATTTTTGGATATTTTTCAGCAATACCAACGCTGCACCACAACAAACCCAAAACCACGATCACTAAAAGTTTTTTCATTTAATTATTCCTACTTTTTCTTTTTTTTTGCTCTTCCTAACTTCATCAAAATAAATGATGGTTGTTGGAACATTATCTATTTCATAATATTCTTTACATTTTTTATATATGTTGATTGAAGTTTTGTGGCCTGGAAATTTTTTTAATTTTAATTTTCTTAAAGCTTTATGCTCTTTTGCTGATGTTTCTCCCTTTTCATTAAAACATTTTTCTATCTTATCAAGATTTTTATAATTTAAATATCTAGTTATACCGGTTCGGTAGATACCAAACTTTTGATAAACATATTTTTTTGTTTTAGTTGGACCTTTGTAATCATATTTCAACTCGTCATTTATCCAAAGTTTAAAAAAACCATCATTTTTTTTTGTCCAATTAACATTAATTAAAATATCAAACCAATTACCAAGAGCTTCTTCATTACCTAAAAGCTTTGTTTCATTATAATCTGAGTAATCTTCCTTAATAGATCTTACAATTGTGTATCCATTACGTAATTCTTTAAACATAAAAACAGGATGGCCATTTTTTTGATGAAATTGTCCATAAGCATTACTTAAAGGGGAGAGATTTTGATGATCTTTTGGAAAATAAATTGACCATGAGATCCAATATTCTCCTTTTTTCATTGTATCCTTAAGACCACTTAGTTCATGACGCTCACGATCATTTTTACAATCACTCCAATCGCCAGCTAGATCTTTTCCACAGTCTCCTGATCTTACTTCAAACCTGATAGATTGGTCTCCAGCTCTTACTGGATGTCCATCTTTTTTATCAACAACTTGTACTCCATGATCTTTGTAATATTTGCCTGTTAAACTTTTATATAATTTTTTATGTCCTGACGCAGTATCTTTTGGGAGTTTAACAATTGTTTCAGCGGCACCAACATTGCACAACAACAAACCCAGAACCAAGATCCCTAAAAGTTTTTTCATCAATAAAACCATATAACATTATCTCTCTATGCTCTAGTCTTGCTCTAGTTTGAGCAAAATAATAAACCTTATTTTTCAATATTAATTCAAAAATAAATTTAAGTTCTGTGATTTTATAGGATGTTTAAACTACATTGGACTACTATGGACTGACTTTAACTTCTATCCCTCGGCTTTTAAGTCCTTTG
>ENA-UOXV01006955-UOXV01006955.1-marine-metagenome-genome-assembly--contig:-NODE-6955-length-11630-cov-6.679050_pt1 | contig 11630 bp, 10 predicted proteins | sample MGYA00238165_ERZ766961 | MGnify/ENA primary metagenome ERZ766961 (study PRJEB28924, sample SAMN03173240) | marine metagenome | biome: Marine; feature: Water; material: Subsurface seawater | place: North... | reverse complement strand
TTTTTTTTTTTTTTGTGAGCTTTCTTCCGTCTATTCCCGTCCTTCTGTTTCGTTCCTGGCTTGGCCCAGCTGGGGTGGGGTAATGTACAACGTAATCATAGAAGAGATCATGGAGAAGTACACAGCCGTGTTGTCGGGGTCCACTTGTGAGCCCAACTGGTACATGCAGAAAGTTAGAATAGCGAGAGTAATGACAGCCTGAATCGTGAAGTGCAAGAATGCCTTCGAAAAAGTCGCTGTACCACCACAGCAAGGCGAGCGCCAAGATTCTTTCAAGAGTTTATTTTCAATTCGTCTACGTTCCCGTTCGGGGCTCGGCAGTGGGGGTTCCACACTCTCAGGCAGTTCAATTTCCGATTCGGGATTTTTTCTTTTTGATCTCGTTTTCATTTTTTTCCGTGTATGGGTTGTTGGAATTTTTTTTTTGTGAACTTTTTTTCCGCTTTACCCCACTCCCCTTTAGTTGGTTTCTACCTCGGTTTACACGTTTCTTGTAGGCTTTTTGCTTTGCGGTTAACTTGGGGCCAATGTTCAAATTGGCCTGGTCGCGGTAGTAAGTGACTAAATCGAATAGCGATTTCCAGGTGTTGCCTGAGACGGCTCCGTTGGTGGTGTTTGTCGAAATGGGGATCGTCAGTTTTGAGCAGGGGTTGCGGTAGAGTTGGCGGCCTTCGGGGTCGAGGGACAGTTTCTGCAGCACTTTTTTATAATCCCCCACCTGCTTCAATTGTTTGTTCTTTGCCAGTTTCACTAAGCACGGCTTGAATTTTTTGACCGCGTCTGGTTTAATTGTGTGGTTAGGATCATAGCTGTACAGATTGCGGCCACCTTGTTTGGCAACTTTGGAACGCTGGTTCGTACCTTTATACCAGATTCTGTAGGCATCTTTTCCGGCGATCACCATCCCTGACAGCCACGTGTTGCCTAAAACTTTTCCGTCACCGTCTTCCCATTCTGTACAATAATAAGTGTCTGAATCTCGCCATGTCGGGCCCCAGGCATAACTGGGATTAACCAGCGAAAAAAATAACACTCGTTTCAATTTCCAGTTGTCTTCCGCAGGGAGCATCAGGTGAAAATCGTTGCGGATGTATGGTTTCAGACGATGGGTAGGGGAAATCGCTGTTGTGCCAGTCAGTTCTACATTCCCCGCTACTTGGCCGCCAGAGAAAAAATCATGGGCATAGATCTTCCAGCCGTTCTCACCAAACAAAACGAGCCAGTACCACCGGCGTTTGTGGGCCTTGTTACCGACAAATTGCCCAAGGGTCTCCTGCAGTTTGGACCGGCTCATGAGCCGCCACTCTCGGCGGGACTTTTCAGCTGCTAGTTCAGGGTTTTGTGTTGTAAGTGTTTGGTCAAGAGATACAGTGTACTGTTTTGTGGCTTTTATAAGCGCCTGCTCGACGGTATTTTCTTTCACGTCTCCTGATTGGTTTTCGCTCAATCTGCTAGCATCGCCCGTGACAATGATGGCGTGCACCCAGAATTCCTCTTTGGCGGGCCAGCAAATGTTGTATGTCTGCAGGCGCCCAAACAATCCACTTTTGAACCCCCCTGCTTTCCCCAGTTTATAGTAGTGTTCCTGCTTGAAATCTACAGGTGCTTTTGTTTGCGATATTACATAACATCCTGTCCACCGTGTACTCACATTGTACCCGGGGTTTCCCAACAGCTCTCTGAGGTCATTGCCATGTTTGCGAAAATTCATGATAAATTGTGACAAAAAATGAAATTTTATTACTACATATTTCGATGTTTTCGCTTCATTTTGTTGTAGCGACAAATGCAGTGGACTCGACCGTGTGCACACTTCGGACCGGTAGCTTTCTTCTTCTTCTTCTTCTGCTTCTGCATAGCTTTCGCCTTACCTGTACCAGTGAGCGCGGCAACAGCGAGTTCACGCGTCAAAAGCTCGCCAGGTGAGAATTCTGGCTTTTTATTAGTACGTTTCGGGGGGGCGGGGCTCCCGTGGAACCTGGACGGGATGAAGGTGGGCGCTCCCTTTCGCTCCTCCCTCACTGGGCGGAAGGATGTACGTCCATCGCGGAAGTTAATCGTTTTGATCCCTATGACTTCTGGATCTTGGCCTCGCCTCGTGTAGATTTCCCCCAGGCGTCTGGTTGTGCGCGCCATGTATTGTGCATTTGTTTCATGTGCTCCACGAGGCGCTATCCGATTCCTTTTCTGTTCTACCTGCTCAGCATTCATCGATTTCGCAGGCGCCCACCCCCGGCGGCGTACATTTCCGGCTGTTTTCTTCTTGGTAGTACGTGTTTTTTTCATCAACACAGTTCTTTTCTTTGGCTGCACAGAGCGGGGGGTAGGTTTTTTCGCCATTGCTCTGTGTACCGTATTTTGGGCTTCATCTGGCTTTCCAAATTTCATGACAGTTTGATATTGAACTGCACCGGGGCGAGAAGGCTTCCCATCGTGGGTGTGGACAAAGAATGACCGTTTCATTGACTTTTAACCGTGGCGTCGTGGGACTGTTTTGTAGGGCGGCGGGGCAAGAGCTTGTGTTTCTTTTTTTTTTGTGACACTTGACTTTTGATTCTTTTTCTCACCACCACGCCCAGAATGATGGTTATACGGCTTCTTCTTCTTCCTCTGCTTATTCCGCCATTCGGTTCCCTCCCGCCACCCGGCTTTATTGACGGCTACCGGGCTGCTTGTAGCGCTTTTGGTTTGTTTTTTGTTTTTCTTTCCTTCTGGCGGCGGTCGGTTCAGAGGGGTGGCGGGATTAGAAAAAGGAGCTTTTCCCTTATTGTTCTTCTTCCTCGGAGAAAGCGCCGCCGCCGCCTTTAGCCAGCCCGAAAGGGGAGTGGATGGCTTTGAAGGTGTAGGAGAAGATCGGGGGGCTGGTGCAGGAGAGGAGAAAGGTCGCGGGGAAGGCTGTGACGGGATTGATGCAGGGTCAGGAGAGGAGGGGGTAGGAGGAAGCGGGGAAGAGGGGACTGATGTAGGGGGAGTTTTACCAGGCGTCTTCTTCAGGCCCTTCAGTTGTGATAACACTTTTTTTCCAAAAAGTTGTTTCCGCGCCCCTTGATCGAGCGCTTCTTTCTCAGCTATCAACTCTTCTACCATCTCGGTCATCTTTCGCCGCTCTTCTGCAACCTCACTCTGTGTCAATTTTTGTTCATTCAGATTCTCAAAGTCTCTTAGCACATATGCTAATTTGGTTTCGATCTTTTCGATTTTTCCGTAGTCGAAATCTGTTGGGTTAAACAGTTGGTTAACAATAGTTCCTTTCTGTTCTTTTGTCTCCGCCGCCGCCTTACTATACATCCTATTCCTCCAACTGGTATTTTTTCTTTTGGTGTTCTTAAATGCTTTTCCCGATTTTGTCGTGTAAAGATCCCCAGGTGCTACTGACGATATATTGTCAGCAACGAGTAATTCAGCGGCTTTGGCAGGGTCTCGCCTCAACACATCTTTAAAAAAAACTCCACTCACCCCCCGGGCACGTGCAGCTTGTATTTTCTCCTCGTCATCGAATTGCGAGACCATTCTTGGGGGGAAACCTTTTGTCCCGTCCGACATGGCTATGGCCGAGGCTGTAGTCCGGCGGTTTTCGAGTTCCGAGGGTTTACCAAAATTCCGGACGCTCCGTTCAAACTCAGCGGCATTCCTGATATTGAAAAGTTCCGCCATTTCTTCTGCCTTTTTTGCCTTTCTAGATTGCTCAATCGCGTTTTGGCGGTCCCTGTCCATAGCTTGCCGAGCTTGGTCCGCCGAATCAGCCGACTTGAACTCTTCAGTCTCTTTTAGCTTAACAATTTCAGCATCTGTGACTGGATTCTTGAGCGCTTCTATACGCCCGTGTTGGATGTGCTTGAAATTTGCCGCACGTGCTGCAGGGGTGGGGGCGTATCGGAAGTCTCGGAACGAGTGTTGGTTTGGCATAGGTACATCTTCCTCTGGTTCTTGGCTCGGAAAACGCCACGAGAACAACTTTGGTGGCTCGTGCATGACCTTTGGTCGCTGGAGCGTGAATTTAATCTTTTTGGTTGTGGGTCGTTTTGACTCCGGTCGCTTCCGCTTCTTAGAAGGTGCTGCCTTCTTTTTTTTGCTCTTTTGCTTTGGGGGCATTTTGTCAAGTAAAATTGTGACGTTATTTTAGCAAAATATTTGTAAAAATGTGAAAATTGTTTTTTATTATTGCATGGTCAATTGATTGACATGTACAAGCGTTTGATGGAAGTTTGGGTTTCGCCACGCCAGAAGACTTGGATTTTGTCGCCGTACTTGAATACTCGTCCCAAGTGGAGGCTAGTGGTGTATGTCTTGTCATCTTTGAAAGATGCAGTTTGGACAGAGCTTGATTCAATTGCTACACCGTTCACACCGTATGTGAAGTCCAGGACCTTGTCTTTAACTTCAGCTGCCCACGTTACGGTGGTGATCGCGTTCATAAACTTGGGGGTTTTGTCGAGGTAAAACATTTCACATACCCTTTGGCCCACGGGGGATGTTGTTGAACCCGTGGCCCCAAACCCATCCCCAAGCAGCAAATCGACCACTGTCCCTACACTAACCCCACCCCGTAGTACACGGCAAACACGTTCTCTCTGGAGGCTGTTTTCTGGTAAGGTGTCTATATCCTGAACCGGTGACCCAACATTACCAAGTATATATCCTTCCTCAGGAGCGTCGAATTCCGTCAGCACCACGCGTTGAAAATTCAGTGATCCCACGTCCTGGTCGTAGAGGATGTCGGCAAGCAGATATTTACCTGTCACTCTTTTCCGTGTCCCTTGATCGATAGGGTCGGACCCGTCGAAGGTGTTGTTTTCCAGGCCTCGATAAACCCATTCTGTGATTTCGAGAACATCTCCAACTTGAGTAATTCTTGGTCCACTGGAAAGAGAAACAACGCACGCTACAATACCGATCCGCTTGCATGGGCGGATAGACCTCACATCCGAATTCTGAAAAGCTAACGGTCTGTACGTTGATGTCACACCCATTGTTTGACCTGTTGTAGGTGTGGGCACCACCTCCAAGGTTACCGCAGCTTGTGGTTCTGAGTCTTCCATGCCAGCATTTCCACTGAAGGTGATGCTGCTTATGTTCGGAGAGGTATAACTGTTGGTAACTGCTCCGTCGATGTAAGCGAATTGAGCGTCTACTACGGTGTCGTCCTTGATCATAGCATTGTTAGCTACGATCCCCTGTCCAACCCGTAGGTCCGGGGAAAAGCTTAGAGCAATTTCATTGCCTCTGGGGTGAAAAATGTTCCCGATAACAGCGACGACAGCAATAGCCCCTGGACCGAAGGATAACATAGCTCCATCGTTTACTGCCCCGTTGGGTGCTATTCCCTGGAAAAGAACGACTTTGTTTTGCTCAAACTCTACACTCCTCGATCCTTGGACGACAAAACCTGATTCAGTCGTGAGGTCAATCGAAGGATCCGGATCTCCTGTTACCGGTCTATTCCGGCCACCGTTGATCAAATTGTTGGTGATGTTGATTGTTCCAAATCCGTCGACTGTACCAACCTTCTTCGGGGCAATGATGTTGCAGTTATGCACCTTAAAACGGCGCGATTTTGTGGTATCTACACAGTCGAACAACCCGACTGATGGACCGAAGTGCCCCCCTCCACCAATGATTGTCAAATCCGAGATGTAAACATTCGTCTCACGACTACTGATCTCGATCGGTAAGGCCGGAAAATCTTTTGTCTCGTCCATTTGTAGCACAGCTGAAGGTGAAGAACCACTGACTGAACAGTTGCTCCCAAATCTCAGCCCGCGTTCAATTCGAACATGACCGTGGATAATGTAAGCAGCATTGTCCTTTAATTCATAGTACCCGTTCGGAGCAGCCGTAGCTGGGTCTTTCCCATCCCCGAATGCACTTGCCTGAAAGACATGAATGTCAGTGATTGTAGGTTGGGTAGCTTGGTCCGGGAGCAAACCCATGCGCATTTCCGGCTGGATATTTGTCTGCACCAACTCTGAAACGAGCGACAAAGGCCCATCTGCTTTGATCTGTAAAATGTTCTGTGACAGGGGGCCACCGTCGATAATTTCCGACACCGAGAGCGTGGTAGTCGTGACACATCCAGCGTCTTTGATTGAATTTGAATTCATGAGGACATCGGACTGCATTCTCAATCCGGCGGTGGTAGTAGGTGCTTGGATGGTCAGTGCTTGGATGGGTGACCCAAACACTACAGCGTTTTGCGGACCGTTTGTAACGACCCCCATTACGTCCAAATTCTTCACACCAGCGAGGTCGTGGCAGTTCAAGTCAAGGGCGTTTTTGACATCTATTGTACCCATCAGTGGCCCGGCCAGGACTGGTGTTGTCACGGTGTCAAACACACCAAAATCTTGGAAAACACCGACCCCGTCCTCGAATTGGATACATTGCTTCTTCCCCGGAGGAGGACCTTCCCCTGGCAGTGAGAAAACTCCGCCGTCTGTAGTTACTGCCACTCGGTTTTGATCGTCCATAGATATGCGAGATCTCTTCAAAGATTTCTGTTGCGTTCCGAACATGGGAATAGCCCCGGGGACTGTCTCTTCACTGCAACGAACCATATCTGTTTGAGCTGCGGCTAACGCTGAGACGAGCACATCTTCGGTTACCGCCTCGGTGCTACTCCCGGAAGAGCCATCCGTAGTGTCACCAAACAAATTGATTGACATTACCTCGTCGGAATTTTTTTGAATTAAAGACTTTTTTTTTTTTTTTGTGAAAAAGAAATCATTACCGCATGGGGTACACAAACACATCTTTTATTACTTACAAGAAAAAGCTTAAATGGTGTCGGCTATCTTTTCCCCCAAATGCTCAAACACCAGCAACCACGCGAGACATCTCTGGCCGCAGTTCTCCTCTGCTTCCTCCTGCTCAGCATCGGAATCTGCTTCGTCGACTTCGATCCCGACGGGTACATCTAAAAGGCTGCGACGTCCGAACGAGTCGTAAATGAACAAAGTATTCTTTTGTTCCTTTCCCATAGCAACCGCAACCCAATGCTCCCCTGGCCCATCAGCGGTGTCGGTGTTACATATCCCCATCATTCCAGAAGTAAGTTCACTGAAGGGGAAGATGTCATGAGCGTATGTCCCAATATACTTTGACCCTAGCATCTCACGGCCACACTTATCCAGTTCACTGTTGGTAGTTTCACCTGTCTTCCCCATGTGGCTTTCAACACGCTTCAAGAGGTAGAGATAAGCCATAGATCCGGCTTTTTCATCTGCCGCCAGCATTTCGGTTTCAAGGAGATTTTTTTTTTTTTGTGTGTGAAAGGCTTGATCAAATGAACACGGAATTAAAGGCTGAATTGGTGTTCAAAGGTGTCTCCACTTGGACAACTCGCGAATCCTTCGTACGAATCAGGAAACATTGTGCTTGGGTGTAGAAAAGCAAAACACTTGAAGCCAAAAGAGATGACTCCCCTCGATGCGCAGCATCGTTTGCATCAAACCCGAACATTTTCTTTTGTTCCGGGGTAAAATCCGACCAACCATCGACCAAATTGAGAGTCAGCATGAGCCTTGTAGCGTTTGCGGTCCCTTGGCGAGGCCAGGTCATATAATAATAAGGCCCGCAAGCTGCCCATTCCTTGCATGTCTCACCTCCACTTGACGTAAAATGTGTGCCTGTTTGAGTCAGAGTGTCGAGGAAACGATGCATTAGAAAGCTTTTGCTCTCCTTGTCAGTCAAATCAGCTGGGCCAGCATTCGGTTCCGGAAGACCTAAAGCCCCGGTAACTTCTTGCTCGGAATGCTCGGGTGGGTACTGCTTTCCATCATACGATACAAACCACGACCCAATATTCCTTGCACCAATTCCAATAGGAGGCATGTTCTCTACAAGGCGAGGTTTTGTTTTTACGGCAACATCTAAGCCTTGAGCCTTTGCCGCCGCTGATGGGGGGATTTGAAGCGGGCGAGTTCCAACTCTGAATTCTCCGTGCGATCCGTGAAGATATGGTGTATTCCCCTGCAAAGCCCAGGCAATCGTGCGGGTGTTAGGCCCGACATCGAAATTGGTAGTGACATTGCCGGTAGCTTGAGTCAATTGTTGAGTGACGCATGTTGTCTCTGTAAGATCCAAAGCGTACTTGACGTCGTCAGCTCGAGGGCCTTGCACAATTGCTGCATACATGTACACAGACTCAATTGACCAGTCGAGGCATGATTGCTTGTCCCCTTTGTAGCTAGTCAACTCCGCGACAATATCGGCAGCTGTTTTATTATTCCAGCTGCCGCCGGTTTTCTGAATAGCAAACTCCTTGGATTCGTTGAACTTGAAGTTCTCGAAATCGAGGCAGTGTAGTAGAGGATTCGAAGCGCGCGTTTTCAGCTGAACTTCGTATTTGCTTGGAGGAAGGGCGCGGTCATAGTCGAAGAGCCCGAGGGGAGGTTTCCAGAGAATCTCGGCGTAACAAGATCCACCTTCATTTGTGAGCACATCCAGGCGTGCGTCGGCACCGAAAGATTCAGTGAGGACGTCGTCACCGTCTTTGGTCGCGTACAACCCTGCAGCATTTCCGCTCCCGTTCAAAAAAGCTGAACTTTCAGAACTTCTCTTTTTGTAGACATCGATTTGGTGGAGGCGATCATCGGAGATTTTACTGATAACCTGAAACCACAGCAACAGAGTACAATGTAAAAGTCACAGCCGGAAACTGCGACAATAAAACAACGAACACGCGAAAAGACAGTCACACAAGGGAAATGTAACCGTATCACCGATCTTGACAGATGCTAGGTCGAACAATGAAGCAGCAAAACCACGGGCAGGTCGGACACGTCCAATGTAATTTTCCATATCCGACTGTAACTGCTGATGCATTAGCTTTTGCTCGTCTGGGTCGAACCCAATCGCAGTTCCACCGGCACCAGCAGCATAAGCAGCCTTTGGATCGGTAATGCCTCTCGCAACGGTTGCAAGCATAGATGTAAATTTCCCAGTGGCATCGTCATCTTTCCAAAAGCCGCTGTTGGACTTTGAGGTCAGGGTACTGTAGACATCGCCGAGGTTCATCTTCGCGGTGACATCTTTGCCTGGATATTCCAGCTCAAGGGCTGTTGCCTGAGTCGCTGTGATTCCGGCCGTTCCCTTAAGGGACGCAGCGTCCGCGTATGGGATGTCGGTTTTTCCAGAACGATATTCGCCAATACTCTGAAGACGATCGGGGATGGTTTTTTTCATGGGGCCATACTTGTACGAAGGTGCTGTTCCAGTTCTCAGTCTCTCTTCCGTCGCGTGTTCGGCTCGGCGTTGGCAGCATTTCATCCTAATCCTGAAATAGGTGCGCGATGGCACCCACCAATCCGTGCCTGCCGGCTCGAGTTTGAAGTTCAGCAACTGTGATGTCTGCTGACTGAGGTGCGCGCCTGACCCGATGGACCCATTGACGGTCGGAGGGATACGCGCGAAATAAGCGTCGGTGACTTGACTCTGATGCGGTGCTGGCTCGGAATCGAGCGTGAACAATCCAGGGGCTGGCATACTTTTTCTTTTTTTTTTTTTTGAAAGAAGTGAAAATTTGTGAAATTTTTTTGTGAAGGAAAAAATAGATTTATTAGTTGAACAAAACAAAAGTTGAGTTTACACTCGATGTGAATTTAAAGCCCCAACCCGTCGAGGACGTTGCCAGCAGCCTTCCACGCCCCACTCCGGTTGACTTTCGAGCCAACGATGTTGTTGACGCCTCGACGTAAGTGTTTGTTGCCTCTGGCTTTGCCAAATGCCCCCAATACTTTTTTGAAGTTAAGTTTGCCTCCCTTCATCCGGTAACCCATCCGGGCCAGCCCTTCACGAGCTAGAGCACCTTCTTTACCTGACCACAGGTCGTTCGCGAGACTGCGGAGGTGGCGCCCAATCTTGTTTGCTGTGGCTCTGGTGATGCCGTGGCCCGTTTGGTGAGCAGTGACAGTAGGTAGGAGGTATTTGACCATTTTCGGGATGTCTTTCTTGTTCGAGCATGCTGAACTACGGACAAGGTCCGTGATGTCTTCAGCCCCTGCACCTGATTGCTCTGTGATGTTGTCGTGAATCTGTTGACACGCGTTCGCGAATTCGTCTCTGACAGTACGATCCCAGTCGGCGCTGCGTCCACGGCCGTAGTGTCCGGCTAGGTTGAGACCACGACCGGCCAGGTTCAGGCCCGCACCTTTACGTTTCCTGCGCGCATACTTCCCCTTCTCTCTGGCATTTTTGACACGCCGCATCACAGCATCTTTCAAGTGTACAAATTCTTTCGCTCCTTTCACGACCAGCGGGTTGTTGAGCAAGGCTTCCATGTCAGCCGCACTGGACCACTTCCCCCCTCTCAAAACATTTTCTTCCCCGCAGCAGCCACCTCCACGCATAATACCATTTTTCAATACTTCTTCGGTTCGGGCCCATCGTTGCACAGTGTCACGGTGAGGTTCATAGAAAGCTCCAGGTCTGACTTTCTCGTTGTGCGGTCCAAATGGGTATAAATTCGCCATACTTACGCACTTACTTTTGGTTTTTTTTTTTTTGTGAAGAAAAACTTTTTGTCTTACACATCATAAGTCAGTAGGTAGACAAGGGTGAAAACTTCATTCGTGTCGATGACTCTTAACGAGTCGTCCATGAGAGTTGAGAGGATTGTCCTAATTTTTGTTCCCCTCAAGTGCGTTGCATCAATCGGCAGAGGGGTGTTGGGCTGAAATAAAATCTGGTAGCCCGGTGGCGCCTGAATCGGAATTTTACCAATAAGCCCAGAACTTCTACCGCTGACATCGAGACCCTGTCCAGCCAGGTCACAAAGAACAAAAATGTTGTTGATCTCGTTGAATTCAGCTCGATTTGGAGCCGACACTCCGGCCCCTGCAATGGGCAGTCGGATAATGTCACCGGGTGAACATCCCAGGATAGGGATTGAGTTTGGAAAAAACTGTACTTCAGACCCCGGGTCTGATGAAGTAAAAATGATGGATGCAGTTGCCGGATTCCCTTCGATTTGAAGTAAGGAGGCAGGTTGTGGGGGCGACGACGAAAGTAGCTGTCTTGCGATTTCTTTCTGGAGAAGAGCAACCGAATACTGACCTGGAGGAATGGTGAGGTCAACTATCGTATTGTCACCTTTGACTATTTTCAGTTGGTTTTGCGCTGCCAAGATGTTTGGGATTGTATTCCAAACTTCGGCTGAGTGGAGAGTCACTTGGAGATTGCGGGCGTTAACGGGGACATAATATGGCTCATCTAATTTCACTTCGGATCTTGAGCCATACAGAAAATCTTCCTTCCGAGTTTGAATCACGAAAGTTTTTGCGGTAGACATATTTCAGTACTTGGGGAAGTTGTCCCACACGGAGGGAGCTTTCCGTTTGAGTGATGGTCGAGGTTCGGGTTGCGCTTCTTCTGAGGGTGGAGGTTGGTTTTTTTCTTCCGCGGATATAATTGTGTGCTTCTTTTTTTCTTCTTCGTTTTCCGGTTTTTTTTTTACTCTAAACTTACCGAGTTCTTTTCGTTTCAGAATCGTATCGGTCCTGCCCCCGATCCGGATAAACCGCCCAGTTTCAGGATTTCTCCGGTGTGTGTGCGGTTCTGTTAGGGGTGCTTGTACCTGAGGAGTTGGAGGGAGATCGGAAGAGCGTCGTGTAGGGAAAGAGTGTAGATCTCGG
>ENA-UOXV01006949-UOXV01006949.1-marine-metagenome-genome-assembly--contig:-NODE-6949-length-11634-cov-7.117972_pt1 | contig 11634 bp, 11 predicted proteins | sample MGYA00238165_ERZ766961 | MGnify/ENA primary metagenome ERZ766961 (study PRJEB28924, sample SAMN03173240) | marine metagenome | biome: Marine; feature: Water; material: Subsurface seawater | place: North... | reverse complement strand
GGCGGGCGGGGAGGGGGGGAGGCAAGAATGAACCTGATCGAAGTGCTGCCCCTTGAGTGTGCTCCAATCCACCTTGTGCTTCATGAAATTCGGATGTTTCTTTATCCCGGGCATGGCTGTAAGAAATCTGTACAGGAAGAAGTTTTTAGCGGTGTAAGCTCGCCTGGGCCGGAGTACTGCACCAGCACAGCTGGGGGCGCAGCTTCTGAGTAGCGACTCGCACCGCATCGCAAGGACGTAATGATTGCGCGGTGCATCGTCTTTTCGTTCGGCTTTGTAAATGTCTGCTTGACGTAGCAAGAGTTCCTGTCATCGATTCAGTCATTTATCACGGTCCTATCTGAAATCGCTTTTGCTTGTATCGAGCAAAAGCGCCAAAGTGAACCAACTGGCATTCCTCCAGGTTCCATCAGAGGTGTCTAGCAAAGCTTGGCTGGAAAAGGGTTAATCTCGGACCAGAGACTTCAGGAGCTTGTCAAGTGGGGCCTCTTCAATTTTCTGCTCAGCCATCCACTTGTCCACCGCCTGGTCGACCTTGTCCTTGTACTCTTTGATCCACTTTTCCTCATCTTGGCACGGTCCATGCGAGTCCCTCTTCGACCCATCATTCTCAGATTGGTTTTGGTCGCTCGGCATCAAATCCGCTTTAGAAGCGCAATGCCACCAGGCCCGATCGCCCCTGCTGCGATGGGTCAAACTGGGTCAAGTTTCCTAGACCTTCTGACCCTGCCCCGATTCAGACCAGAATTGCAAATGAAACTGCAGTTTCCAGCCCAGGCAAGTGTGTGGTTGCTCGGAAGCCGGAATGTGCAGGATATTTCGCCTGAGGGTGAGCGCCTAGTACCTCGAGGTCCCGCGCCCACACGGCCAACTCGGCGAGGATGATACCTGAGTGGTTGGCTAAACTTGATAATGGGCCCGCGTGCGACGGAAATCCTAAAGTGAACTACAAGTTGGCTGATCGTGCCCTGGCGCGGCAACATCAGACAACTCTCCTGGCCTTTTTCATCTGTGCGAAGAGACACTCTTCCTTATCCTTGATCAGGTCCGAAACCCGCCACGCGGCAGCCGGTGTCCCACACGCCCTGTACCTCTTGCTTGAGTTGAAGGGATCGTGACTGGTTCGCTTTTGGTCTTAATGGTGTTTTGTTGTGATGTGTGCTGGTCCGAGGGCGTGCTGCCTCCTCGTCAGTGCTGGGCCGTGCTTGGCCGCTGCGAAGGGGTGCATGAGTAGGGGCGCACATGAATCTAAGGGCTTACATGGGCCAAGTGGTGTATACTTCCTATGCTCATGATTCAGCACATTTTGATTCGCATAGTCGTGTGAAAATCTGAATCTGCACGCGACGTATTCGGTCATCCGTCGTGGCGTGGTGTTGGGTCTCATGAAAAAGTGGTTGTGGACCGTGGTTGTGGACCGAGACGTGTGGCAGGGGGCGCAACTGGGTTGCTGGTTCGATCCCTGTGCAGCTTTGGGTCTTGGTCATGCGCTGATTTGAATCGTTTGTTGCAGAGATGTTCTCCCAGACCAAGCAGCAGACCTCCCAGCTCTGGATGTGGCGCATGGAGTACCTCCACCACGAGCAGCGCCCGCTCTACTTCGGCGAGTGGTTCTAAGAACGCTCTCTGGGGACTGGCGGTCGGGAGGTGCCGCGCATAGTGTGCTGGTGTTCTTCGTTGAGAGGATCGAGCATGGTCCTGTGTTGACTTGTCGTCTTCCAATACACGCATGCCGCCACTCGTGTCCTGCTGCTGTTCTGTTTACCGCTCTGCGTGCATGCTAGGCTTCATCATGCGCAACACGGGTTTTTTTACACCACGCCTTTGGCCGCGAGCTCATCCCTCACGCGCGAAAGGTACTCATCGTCGGGATAACCATGCCGGGCGGTGCCTCTGCAACAAAATCAGAAGTTAGATGCATCTCACAGGAGACACGATACCAGAGGCTCGGATGCCGAGCGAACAGCGAGTAATTGTGAAAGAAGACCCTCATTCATCCGGTGTGAAGTGACATGACTTTCAGGGAAGGGAGGCGGGGGTCCAACCCGTGTGCATTAGTCTTGTGGTGGATTCCGTTCCAAACTGTCGTATTTGTAGTCCCGTTGGTTACCGACGTGCCTACCTGAAATATCAGGCCTCGACGAAACGCTTCGCAGAGCAGCAGAGCCACTTCGACACCCTGACGCAAGTTTTGGCTTGAGGCTGGTTTCTCCATCCGTCTGACTAATATCTGAGGTGAGGTGCAGATCGCTGGAAAGCCAAAGTTGAAGAGTAGACGCTGATACCTCCTTGGTGTCTGGAAGAAACGCGATTCGCCGTGTGCCGGAGTAGTAGGTCCCAGGTGAGGGCATCCCTTCAACCTGCGTCAGCGAGTCGCACGTCCACGAAGAGCCATATCAAAAACAGTTGCGGCTACCAAGGCGTCGCGGGTTCGAAACAGATAATCGAAACTGACCTGGATGCCGTCTTGGAAATGATAGGATATCTCAATAGTACCTGAATAGGAGGTGGCTGCGACTGAATGTTTAACGATGAAAGAAGGTCAAACACTACGCTCCATACCTCTTCCGGGGAAACCCGGCAAAGAGTTTTGCCGATTCTTGTCAAGTGTCATGATCCCGTCGGGCTGCAAACCAAGCATCTGATGCCGCCAATGAATCATCAGTACAGCGCTGAAGAGGCATCAACAAAAAGAGGGTTTGCTCCGAGGCTTGGCCTGGGCCACGGATTTCTATGCGTGCTTGCAGACCACAATGCCGTAGGAAATACCTTGCCATATATGTTCGTGCATACGGGGCACTTGACAAATCCGTTGCGAAAAAAGGATCCTGTATTCACGCAGGACAGGTGGAAATAATGGCCGGTACAGCTCCCGAAACGAATGCACGGTTCGTCCACGTCCGACTCTTCAAAAGAGCACAAACAAATGCAGCAGGAAGCATCTTTCGAGATCCCGGAAACATCGACTTTCACCCACTTGGTCACGTCCTTGAAACTTAGGGAGGCTGTAGACGCACGAAGTGCTGCCGCGCTGAACAAAATGCGACGAGGTAAATCAGGAACATTAGACGCCGCCCCCGGCGCTTCGACATCATGCCAGCTACGCTTGGTTGCAGACCCAACTGCAGGTCGATCTACGTGGACGAGCGAACACGGTATGTCACTGAACACGGTATGTCACTGCATGGCTGCCAAAACGTGTTTTGCGAGGCGCCATATTGCAGGCATTGGAAGAACCTGCATTTACAGCATGAATCGACCGAATCTTTCTCCTAAAACCGGTCTCGCGATTCTGTTGATGCATTGTGTTCAGGTCATACACATACTCCGTCATTCTCCCTGCGATCAAAAATGCGCATCGGCGGTCACTGTGCAATGTGGGTTATCTAGAACCTGCTGATTTGTACGGTGCTTTGTACAGATGACCCGCAAGAGAGCCGGAAGCTTTTTGGGTTGCCTACCTGTTCGGTCGTTGATGAATGATGCCTTGGCTTGCTGCAGGCCCTGCTGCAGAGCAGCTTTGACTGCCGCGTCGGCAGCCGGATGCAAGGAATACCAACGCCCATGGGCACCCTCAAATTCCCACGTATGAGCCGGCGCGGCGTTGCCCGCATGCTTGGGCATCGCGTGTGACCTTCGTCCGCGGCGGCCTTCGGTAAAATTCTCATTTTATTATTTTAGACCATCTTCGGTCAAAATTCGGTAAAATTCTCATTGCCAGAGCTCGAGGAAGGAGCACCAGTGCATCCCCATTTTTGTTATGCGGCTTCTTTGCTGCGGTCTCCCGGCCCCTGCTCGTCGCCTGTTTTTCGCTCTGCGATCTGCGACCGTTTGTCATTAAACGTATCTTTGCCTGATTCCTGAGAGACACGGCTCTGGACAGAGATCAGCGGGGTGCGTACCTTGTACGGTTTTGCAATTGTTGTAATGAACAAGTGTCAGCTGAAGGCGGGGGCGATAAGTAGGAGGATGGCCGCTGTTGTGGGTGACCCACAGCTGACTTGTCTTCAGCTGGGAATCAACTCAGCGTATTAGGCGCGTGGTCATCATTTTCAGCTGTGTGCCTTTGTTCAGCTTCCTTAAATTAGCCTTGTTGGGCAGCTCTGCCCAACTCGCAACACCTTGGCGCCTTGACTCGATCTGCGCCTACTGGCGTTGCGCACGGTGCAGCTAGACCATCCACTCAAGCGAGCCAGAAACACTAGAGCCGCCCCCGTAGGAGGCAACGGAGCCCCCTGAGACCGGCCGCGCACCACTCGCGGCCGCCTGGAACATGTCGTCGTCAATGGATGAACCTGCGCGAGCCAGTACGAGCACGAGTCACGAAGCATTCGGGTCAAGAACAGAAGAGCCAGTCCGGGATCTCAGCTCGGGTTGACACCGCCGAGAGAAACAGAAGACGCGACGATAGATCGAGCCCGGCGCTTGGATAGAGCGTCATTGAGAAGGTCGTCAATCGAGGAGTCCATCGACATGTACTTGTCGCTTTCCATGAGAATGCGGTCCATTTTGAAGGACTCGATCGACCGCAACCACGCGGCAAAAGACCGGCCCAACGCCTGCGCAAAGTATTGGTGTCGAATGACCTTGAGGGCATGCGGCGTTTCTCAAATTATTCGAGCTTGGAAGAGGGGGGCGGGGGGGCAGAAACCTGCTTCTGCCAGTTTCCGATGAGTTTGGCAAGAAGTACGTCGCGCGCTCGCTGCAGGTTGGCAAGCACCAGCGGAGCGGCTCCAGACGTGCCAGACAGGGCGCCGGCGTCAGCGCGGCTCAGCTGCTGCTGCAGGAGTGCTATGGTTGCAGTGGCCTGCCCGAGGCGTTCCTCGAGCTCTGGCATGCGCTGAGAATCGCGCTGCACGTGGTCTTGTTTGGCACTACGCGCCGCCTGCAGAGCTTGCCTCAGACCAGCGTTTTCTTCTTGGATCTGTGCCAGTCGTGCCTGCAAACCGCGCGCCTGCTGCTCCATCTGTGTCGCGCGATCCTCTGCAGCCTTTGCACCTAAGGATGAGGCCACTGCGTCATTCATCTTTCGCTTGAGGCTGTCTATCTCCTTCTGCATTGTCTGCCGCGTGGACGTGAAAACTGCATTCTCATGCTGCGAAGTCTTACGTTGGCGAGACGCTTCGTCACTCAGCTGCTGTACCTGCAGCTCGAGGTCCTGAACGGCTCGCTCTCGCGCGGCAAGATTTGAGTTGGCATTTTCGACTGCCTGGGACTGCTGCGAGAGACGAGCTTGCAAGTCCTGGATCATAGCAGGCTGGTTTGGGTCGGCCTTCGGCGCGGCAAGTGCCGCGTTAAGCTTCACGCGTAAATCCGCCTCCGTTGCGGATGCGCGCTGAATCTGCTGGTCAAGCATCTGAATGCGTTGTTGAAGACGCCCCGCCTCTGCGTCCTGGCTCTCCGCTGCAGCCTCTGTCTCCCGTTGTTTCGCTTGCGCCTTCTCCAACTCTGATCGCAAAGCAGCAACTGTCTGCCGTTCCTCGTCAAGAGTCTTGGTAACCTCTCCAAGCTTCCCCGCATGCTGATTGAGTGCGGCAACCTGGCTCGCGTGGCGCATCTCCATGTCCTTATTGATTCTCTGCAGCTCGAGGAGCTCCTCGTCAGCGCGTGCGCGCTCAGAATGAGTTTGCGACTGCAAAGTCTGTGCCTCCACTGCTCTTACCTCGAGGCCAGCCATTTTGGCATTCTGCGAGCGGATCACCTCGGCCTGGTTTTCGACGCGAGTGCGAAGGTCGCGCAAAAGCGACTCCTTTTGCGCCAGCACCTTCTCTGCCGAATTGTTCCGTGCAACCTGAAGCTGTTCTTTCAGCTCCATCCCCTCCTTCGACAAAGCCTCAATCTTGGCCTCGAGATCTTTAGCACGCATTGTGCTCGCCTCGTCGCCCGCCAATTTCCGATCCATTTGCCCGCGGTGCCGCGCTAGCTCCTCTTGCGAGAGCTTTAGCTCCGCCTCGAGCTTGCGGAAACGCGCGTCAGATTCATCTGTCTTAGAGCGCATTCCTTCCCGGAAGAGAATGAATTTTTCGCGGAATGCCTCATGATTTCGCTGCAAATCTAGAAGCTCGTCATTGCGCCGCTGCAGGTCTCCATTCTGTCGATCAACAAGGGTCTGCAGCTCATCAATGCGTATCCGCAGGCGCTCTTTTTCAAAGTCCGGCACTTGCGAAGGCCGAAACCTTTCTGTTGTTGAGGAAAGCGGGGTGCGTGTTCCATTTGCTGTCAGCGCTTCGTATTCCGGGCGGGATGCACGAAGATTGAGCGCCGCTGAGATACTCGACTGTACAGCTTGCATTCCAAGAGGCGTCACAGGCGCAGCGCCGATGGATCCGGGCTGTACAGGAGTGCCCGTCGAGAGTTGCGCGGAGACAGGCTGCTCCGAGAACGCCGTGCTTGGCGAGGCGGCAGGACGGTCGCTGCTGTACGCATCACGGCTATACTGCCGGGCTGGCGGAGGCATGCTCGAAGGCATGCTCAAGTCAGAGGAGCGAAGGTCTGGATTCGACGCGCGCGTGTTGATCGCGAGTGCTTCGCGGGAAGCAGAACTGGAAGAGAAGTCTCCTATGGTCATACCTCTCCCTGATTGCGCGGCCGCAGTGGCAGCCAGGTACTGCTGCGCAGAAGAAAAGTTGCTCGCGAAGACTCCACGCGTTGGAGGCAACTCCATCCCCACACGCGCATGCGTGGTGGCTGAGGCGGATTGGAAGGGTTCGGAGCTGCCGGTTCCCTCCGGCGCACTCACGGCTCCCGTCGCCTGTCCTGCATCGCGTGCACGATCGGCTATGGCTTGCTCGGCGCTGGCTCCGGGAAAGCGTGCTTCGGCTGCCGACAAGGTCGTGGAAAGTCAAGTTGGATGCTTGGTGATAACGGGTTCAGGAGCGTGGGCTCAGAGAAGGCTGCTTGCAGGGGTTTTGATCGTGCGTTTTGATCACAGAACGGGAGTTACCTGCACCCCTGTCGCTCTGGTGAACGCCCGCGGCAGAGAACTGAGACGTCGCTGACGCCGAGTAGCTCTGCTGGAGGTGGGTTGCCGCACCTATCACGGCACGTGTCAAACAGCCGAATCGAAAGCACACTGCAGATCTTATCCCTCGTATACGGCGCCAGATAGTACCCGCTAGCACGAAAAAGTGGGAAAGTTCGCATGTGTAGTGCGAAGTGACATTTTCAAGAAAGCCCTAGAAACGCCCTCAGGTTGCTACTGCCGGCCTCATCAAGAAAGCCAAACAGACTCCATGGGGATACAATACACCAGATGCGCAGAGTCCTACTCTGACCACCACTGGTCATTGATAAGGGGGTTTCACCTCCAGGGTACTGGCTGTAACCACTGTGCGGGGGTACCTGCAGCGCGCTCAACGTTGATGTCAGGTGCTGCTTCAAATCCCCCAACCGGGGCGTCATCTATGCTACCCTTCTCGTCGTCCGGCTTTAGTTCCAAACCGTGAGTAGCACGGTCCTGACCGGGATAACACGCACGGCAAGATCGTGGGGGTGGTGGTAACAGTGGTGTTGACCGACCTGCTGTGAGTAGACTGTAGACGGGACGTAAGCCGCGTAAGGGCTTCTGCGATCGTACGGAGATGCGTAGGGGTACATGACACGCTACGCACTGGCCTGATATGTGGGTTGGCACAATCGGGCCACCAGATAGAACGGTCAGTGGCAGGCTTGCCCTAGCCTGGAGAACTCCGCTGGCAGCGTCGTCGACCTCTGACGACTGCTTTTTCCCGGCCAATTTCTAATTAATATCGTGTGAGATGGAACAAATGGGTAAAATTATTCAATAATAAATACCAATAATAAACGACGCTCCTTGCACCTACCATCGAGATCGTCCCGCGAGCTCGCTTTGGCACATAGCCACTGCTGGTCCCCTCTAAGTTTTCAGATTGGCACGGCACTACACGTCTCGAGAAATCATGTCAACATCCCAGGTCTGAAGGGGGTGGTGAAAGGGGCGGTCCTGAAGCGAGTCAGAAACCGTAGCTGTTCGGTGCTCGGAGCCGTGGCAAAAATGATCCGCTTCGGCAGTACAGCCAGCGCGTCTTCCCTCTTAGACAGCCACTCCCTACGTTCGGGACTCGACATGTATCTGATTTGTCACGAGCATTGCAGTAGCGACCCATCATCGGGACTGTTGCTCGGATCCGTGTAGGGTTCCATTCAGCCCATTGCTTTCTTATGTGCGCAGCTGCCCTTTCTGCAGGTCACAGTTCGTGATTGACCCGTACCGTGCGGTAGGTGCTGGAGACCCCTGAGAGGATAATGGAGCTTTCGGAGCGCCTGACAAAGGTAGCTTGTTCTCCCGAAGAATCGGAAAGCTGTCCAAAACGGAGATGTGCTCAGTTGACCGACGCTTAATGGCGCACGGCAGGTCGCCAACGAGTTTGAGTGGCTGAGAAACCGCCTTCTTCCTGAAGGCGTCAGCATTCCTTCATCTGCGCCGCCGGTGTCACCAGCTGTGCAAGACGGGGCCTCACATGAGAAGTGAACACGCGCCCGTGGGATTGTCCGCGATAGATTCCGCTATCACTGCGGCATTGCCGCCCGTGGTTCGCACTTCGAAACCAGCATCCCGCTTCTTGAACCAATATCCGTTGCCTCAACCAGGTTTCGGGGCATTCTCACTCGCCTGGAAAATGTTACCGACCAGGTGACCCACGTGACAGCTTCGAGCATGCGTTGCCACTATGCTGAAGTTCCGAACCGTGACGCGGCTGTAGGGCATGAGCCCTTTCAGGCGGTGTCTTGAAAGCGATCTTTCCCAGTAAATGTCCATTCTTCAGGTACAAGATCTCAGCGACAAGCTTGCACTGTCTTCAGGGCACGGCGGTAGTGTCCCGGATGGAGCCGCGGTCGAAGGTGCGTCTGCGCATGAGGTGTGGTCAATCAAGGGCAAGGGACTTGATGAGTGGCCATCAGAATTTGTATCGCATGCAGCAAGTTCGCGCGCAGTCATCGCGGCTCAAAATAAGCTCAAGGCGGTCCCCAGGGAAATCGGCACGGTTCGCCCCACATGCCGTCGGATGCGTACTCGCGCCTGGCGCTGCCTGTTTGGAGCTTCTTCGATGAGGAGGGAGCTATGGAGACGCACTGAAATCTTGGTCTCCGACGCAGTTGCTGCAAGTGACAGATCTGAATTTGTCGGAGAACCTGCTGGTGGAACTGCCTATGGAATTAGGCGAGCTCACCGCTCTCACCGTCCTCGATGTCTCCGACAACAAACTCACCCAGGCCAGACACAGTCCTTCGCCCATGGCCTTTTGGCATGCTGCTGCTATTTTGTGAGAACCAGGGTCCATGGCTCACAGCTACAGTTGGGTATCGGGGCTAAGAATTGTTGAGGGGGCGGATGGACAGATCCCAGACTGTGTCGGGAAATTGGTGCAGCTCGAACGGCTGGACGCCTACAAAAACCAAATCTCGGAAGTAACGGAAAGGATAGGTGCGCTACAGACGCTGAAGGAGCTGAATATTTTCAACAACCAGCTCGCAACGCTACCAGCTGCTGTTAGCGAGCTTGAGGCTCTTGAGCTTCTGAACGTTGCATCAAACCAGCTCGTGACACTTCCTCCGCTAAAGCGGCTTCGCAGCCTCAAGCGGCTCGCGCTCTTTTGGAACAAGTCGTGCCCACCTTCAGCCCGTGTCGACATGTGTAACGGACGCTGTATCTGCATGAAATTGTTCATGCAGATACAGCGCCAAGTTTATGCGGATACAAGTGATGTACATCATTCTCTTGTTGAACCGCCGGTCGGTCTGACGCGTATGCGACTTCTGTGTGTCAGGCTGCCAGAGGTTCCCGAGCTGGGCAATAAGCCAGAGCTAGAGGAGTTGCAATTGTCCAAAAATCTTATTGATGAGCTTCCGGACCTTGCGGGCCTTCCTGCACTCACTTCCATTAGCGTGGGCAACAACAACCTGCGCACAATTCCTGCGTCGATTTCGGCTTGCACGGCTTTACAGGAGCTCGCTGCGGGCTCCAATCTAATTGAGGCGCTGCCGCTTGGCCTCGCCGGTCTCCCAGACCTGAGCAAGGTGTCCCCGTGCCTCACTAAGCTGATGTCAGACTGACCTATACACTCGCAATTCAGCGCCTCTTGTTGACTGGTCTACCAGCAGCATTGAAGCGTCGTTTTGGTTGCCGGGCTTGGAAATGGACTCGGCGGTGGCGCCTAATTTCTCGGCTACATGCAGGTTGTGTTCCCGGGTAACAAGCTGCAGGAAATACCGTCAGAGATCTGGCGCTGCACGGCGCTGCAAACGCTTGATCTCGGCAACAATTCTCTCGCTGCCCTCGACACCCAGGTCATCAGGAGCTCCAGCCCTGGCGAGCAACAGGCCACGTGCTGCGAGACCAATTGCTGGCGCGGCAACCAGCAATTTTCTTACAGCGGGGCGGTTGGGCGAGCTCGCGAGCAGGTATCGCATTTGGGATCGCTGACCAATCTATTTCTGAGTGGCAACAAGCTTTCAGCGCTGCCAGATACGCTCACGGAGATACGCGGGCTTAAGCGCATCGAGCTCACCGGGAATCCGCTGGGCCAGGACGATCACGCTACAGGGGTGCGACAGTCATCCTGCCTCATGCCGTGCCTTGTCGTGCGCATTGAGACCAGCGGATGCCACCTAATCGATTTGTTCTGCTCAGTGACTGCCCTGATCTAAACAACAAAAAGTAACGCTACGGGTTCACAGCAGCTCCTTTCGGAACTTCAAAAGACGTGCGAGAGAAATGGAGGGAAGTTTATGGGTCCCAATAAGGAATCTGCGCCGGCGCCATCTGCGACCAAGGGACGGTTGAAGTTTTCACTGGCAAAGCTCAAGGCCAGCAGTTAATCTGTGGTAAGTTTTCTGGTGAAATACCATTTCTTGGTCGTGTCTATCTGTGCGACACGCGTCGGATCGGCTGGCTGTAGTGATCAGATGCGCCCCCTTTCTGGTGGTGGCGTTATTATTATCTCTATACCAGGGGTATTCTCAACATGCAGTCTACATAGACAGCTTGATGTAGACTGCTTGATCACTGACGTGAGGCTCCCTCACGAAAAGACCCGTAGGCACTGTAGCTGCTCCACAAAAATGCCAAATCCAACCCTTGACGTTGTCCTTCTAGGCAGTTTGTCAGAGGAAGTGACCGGCTAGCACACATAAAGTCACACTCCCTATTAAGTGGACCACGTCTAAGTGGATCGCGTCCACAGCTAGTTTTCTTGTCTTCTACCCGACCGACTGCTCGTTTCAGTTTGCGGGTGGGATGCCAAAGTTTTTTAGCAAAAAATGTTTGCTCAGGGGGAGGCAAACTTTTTCGCAAACGCGTAAGAAGCTCCGCTATGTTCGTGGTGTGACTTGGTGAGCTGCAGGTGCTGCTGCTTGTAAGCTAACTGAACGCCTACTTTTTAAGCATTGAAGCAGGAAAATGCCGCGCTGTCACTGTTCTTCTCTTCTAACATAAAGAGTAGATCTGAGACAACCAGCAGATCGGGTTTGTGACACGTGCTGTACTCACACTTAAAAAAACGAAAAACTAGGTGGGGGAGATGATCCACTTTTTGGGGAGAGAGTGACTTATGTGTGCTATATCAGCTCTAACAGTGAAGCATAGCTCCAGCACTAGCAGTGAAGCGTAGCCCC
>ENA-UOXV01006947-UOXV01006947.1-marine-metagenome-genome-assembly--contig:-NODE-6947-length-11634-cov-9.038173_pt1 | contig 11634 bp, 10 predicted proteins | sample MGYA00238165_ERZ766961 | MGnify/ENA primary metagenome ERZ766961 (study PRJEB28924, sample SAMN03173240) | marine metagenome | biome: Marine; feature: Water; material: Subsurface seawater | place: North... | reverse complement strand
AGTTTTAAATCAGAATGTTTGCAAGCTGCATTTAAAACAATATTGAAGCCACCCTTCACTTTAGTAATAATTAAGTCATCATGAATTCCAGCTTCCTCATTCATTAAAAAACTATATTTTGACTGATTTAGTTTTGCATTACTCAACTCTGTAGGAAAAATTTTTTCAAGATCTTTAGCTAAAATTTCATCGCCCTTAATAAACAATTGGCCCATATGAGATACATCAAATATACCAGCGTTTTCTCTTGTATTTTTATGCTCTTCAATAATTCCATCTGAGTATTGAATTGGCATTTCATAGCCAGCAAATGAAACTAATTTTGCTCCGTATTTTTTGTGTAATGAGTAAAGTGCTGTTTTTTTATCTTCCATATTAACTCTTTTTTTACCCATCTGTATATTTGCCTGAGAGTTTTGCTCCTTCGGCGAGAATTTAATCTCTTTCCAGAGTTAATATGCTACGGTCCTTTTTGCCTGAGAGATTCCTGGGTGGTTGCTCCTTCGGCGGATCAATAAAATTTCTTAAATAACTAATTGATCTCTCTCCCGTATATTTTTAATTAATTTTTTTAAAAATTAATTATTAATAAGTATATTATAAGAATGTTTACTATTAAAGTAAAGCTATCATAAGATATTAATTTACAATTTTAGTTCTCAGCTATCAAATATTTAAAGATTTCAGTATTAAGGGTTATTTATCTTTATTTTATATTACTTTTAATATCTTTTATTATATAACGATCCCTTCCCTTTGTTTGCTCGAATATTTTTCCAACATAAATTCCTATAATTCCAAGGGTTAATAGTATTGAGCCTGAAAAAAATGAAATTGAAATCAGAATGCCTGATGTTCCAGACACTGCTAAATTATTTAATTTTAAATAGAGTGCATAAAAACTTAAAATTATGGATAAAATAATACCTATAAATCCAAAAAATAAACCTATGTACAGTGGTTTTAACGAATAAGAAGTTATGCCTCTTAAAAATTCTAAAATAGGTCCTTTGCCAAACAAACTAAAATGTGTGTCTCCTTTACTTCTCGCTAATCTCTTATACTTAACAGTACTTTGACTATAGCCGACCCACACAGCCATTCCTCTAATATAAGGATTGTATTCTTTTTGATTTAAGATTTTGTCAATTACTTTTCGTGAAATAAGCTTAAAATCTCCCGCTTCAATAGGTAAATTTATATCTGATATTAAATTAATAATTTTGTAAGCAAATTTAGTAATCATTAATTTAATCTTATTTTCTCCATCACGTTTTATTCTCACTGTGTGAACTACTTCATTTCCTTTTTCGTATTCTTTAATTAAATCAGGTATTAGTTCAGGTGGATCTTGAAGATCACAGTCCATATAAATAACACAATCGCCTTTAGAGTTTTCAAAACCTGCTAAAACACAAGGTCCTACTCCAAAATTTCGAGTCATATTAATTATTTTAATTGGATGCTTGTTTTGAAGTTCTATTAGTATTTCTTCTGATTTATCATTTGAAGCATCATTTACAAATATTAGTTCATAGCTCCAGTTATCTATCTTCCCAATTGCTTTTGTAACTCTTTCTATTAATTCTTTTATATTTTCTTCTTCATTCCTAAACGAAAAAACAAGGGATAAAACTTTCATAAATATATAAAAATAGTGTATATAGCATACATGATTATTTGTAAAACTCCATACAGAATAAGCTTATTTGGAGGTGGAACAGATTATCCTCAATGGTATTCTAAAAATGGTGGTGAAGTAATTTCATCCACAATAGATAAATATATTTATATATCTATAAGAAAACTCCCCCCTTTTTTCGAACATAAGCATAGAATTGTTTGGTCTAAAATTGAAAGAGTAAAAAAAACAAATGATATTAAATTTTCAGTTATAAAAAAACTTTTATTAAACTTTAAAATTAAAGAAGGTATGGAAATCCACTATGATGGGGACTTGCCTGCAAGAAGTGGTATGGGATCAAGTTCTTCATTTGCTGTGGGACTTCTAAATGCATTTTCGGTTTTTCAAAAATTAAGGCTAAATAAAAAAAATCTTGCGAAAAAAAGCATTTTTTTTGAACATAAAATTTTAAAAGAAATGGTTGGAATTCAAGATCAGATTGCAGCCACATACGGAGGTTTTAACTCAATAAAGATATCAAAAAGTGGAAAGTTTGTAGTGACCAAATTAATTAATAATCATAATGATCTAAATCAAATTGGAAAAAGATTTTTTCTCGTTTACACAAAAATAAGTAGAACTGCCAATAATATTGCAGAAACTTATGTTAATAAATTAACAGGTAAAAAAAAAGAAAATATGAGACGAATAGCAGAAAATGTAAAGGATTTTAAAAACATTCTTCAGAGAAAAAAATATGATGAAATTGGGCCATTGTTGCATAAAAGCTGGATGGAAAAAAAGAAACTAAGTAATGCAGTTTCAAATAAATCGATAGATAGTATATATAGTGATGGAATTAAAAGTGGGGCTACTGGTGGTAAAATTTTAGGTGCTGGTGGTGGTGGTTTTATCTTATTTTACGTGCCATTAAAAAATCAAAAAAAATTTAAAAAACACAACAAAAAAAAGCTGATCATTCCTTTCAAGTTTAATAACCATGGAAGTAAAATAATTTTTAAAGATAGGTAAAATATGAAAATTAATCATCCTTTAATGGATAACAATATAACTAAGATAGATTTAAATGATGTAAAAAAACTTATTAGCAAAAAAAACCCTATTTTAACACAATCAAAACAGGTAATGAAATTTGAAAGGAAGTGGTCTAAGTGGTTGGGTGTTAAATACTCAACATTTGTTAATTCTGGTTCGTCTGCTAATTTTATATCAATCAGTGTTTTAAAAGCACAAAATAAAAATAAAAATAAAAATGAAATTATAGTTCCTACCCTCACTTGGGTTTCAGATGTTAACTCAGTGATATTAAATGGCTTTAAACCAGTTTTTGTGGATATAGACTTAAAAAATTTATCAATGAATGTTGAAGATGTAATTAATAAAATTTCGAAAAAAACACTTGCAGTTTTTATTACTCATGCACAGGGATTTAATGGTTTGAGCTCTAAATTGTTAAATATATTAAAAAAAAAAAAAATAACTTTAATAGAAGATGTTTGTGAAAGTCATGGTGCTAAATTTAATAAAAGAAAATTGGGAACATTTGGAAAAATATCCAATTTTTCATTTTATTACGCTCATCATTTATCCACTATCGAAGGCGGGATGATTTGTACTAATGATTTTGAAACTGATAGATTATCAAAAATTTATAGATCTCATGGAATGGCCAGAGAGAGTAGTGATAAAAATTTTGAGTATAAAATAATAAAAAAAAATCCAACTCTTTCTCCAAAATTTATTTTTTTATACCCTACTTTAAATTTTAGAAATAATGAAATTGGAGCTACCATTGGTTTAAGTCAATTAAAGAGACTTAATAAAAACAATAATAAAAGATCTTCAAATTTTGCTTTTTTTTTAAAAAACCTAAACCCTGAAAAGTATTGGGTAGATTTTGATCTTGATGGAAATAGTAATTATGCTTTCCCTTTAATTTTAAAGACTAAAAGCCTAAAAGTGAGAGATTTTTTTGAACAACAACTTAAAAAAGTGAATATTGAATTTCGAAGAGGTAATGCAGGTGGTGGCAATCAACTAAGACAACCATACCTTAAAAAATATTTCAAAAGAATCAATTTTTCCAAATTTAAGAATGTTGAAAAAGTACACTTTTTTGGTTACTATATAGGTAACTATCCAAGCCTTAAAAAAGAAAAAATAATTAAAATAACAAAATTTTTAAATAATATTAATTTTAATGAAAAGAAATAATAAAAAAATTGATTGTTGTTTTTTAGTAACTTCTAACTCAAAAAAATCTTATCAAGCATTAGCTAAAGATTATTCTGCAATAGAGCCTCCTACTTGGGCTCTTTTGTTAGCTCAATCTGTTAGATCAGTTGGTTATAATGTCAAAATTCTTGATGCAAATGCTGAAAGCTTAGATGAAGCTCAAATTTTAAATAGAATTACAGATATGAGTCCTAAAATTATCTGCTTTGTTGTTTATGGTCAAAATGTTAACGCTGGAACAACAAATATGAGTGGAGCAACACATATAGCAAATTATCTTAAAGAAAATAAAGTATTGAGTCCAATTTGTTTTATAGGGTCTCATATGCAGGCTCTACCAAAAGAAACTCTTACTAATGAACAAAATATTGATTTTATCTTCACTAACGAAGGGGTTTATGCTTTAAGAAATATACTTAAACTTAAAAGATTTGATGAAAGTACTCTAAAAAATATCAAAGGTATTGCATATAGAGAAAAAAATAATATCAAAATAAATATACCAGAACGTATAGTTCCAACAGACCGTATGGATTTAGATTTGCCTGGATATGCTTGGGATTTGTTACCATATGAAAAAAAACCTCTAGATTTATATAGGTCTCCCATGTGGCATGCTGAATATGATTTTGAAAAAAGATCACCTTATGCAAGTTTGCAGACCAGCCTTGGCTGCCAATTTAAATGTAGTTTTTGTATGATAAATTTAATTAATAGAGACGATCAAGATGAAATAGGTGTTGCATCTAATTACAGTGGTATGAGATTTTGGAGTCCAAACTTTATTATTAAAGAGTTTGATAAACTTATTAAAATGGGAGTAAAAACAATTAGAATTGTAGATGAAATGTTTTTATTAAACCCAAAATATTATGTTCCATTATGTGAAATGCTTGCAGAAAGAAATCAAGATGACTCCTTGAGAATGTGGAGCTACAGTCGAATTGATACAGTAAAAAGACCTGAAATATTAAATTTGGTCAGAAAAGCTGGTATAAAATGGTTGTGTCTAGGTATAGAAAGTGGTGATAAAAAAGTCAGATTAGAAGTTGCAAAAGGTAAGTTTGAAGACGTTGATGTGGAAAAGGTAATAGAAAAAGTCCATAAAGCAGATATAAGTGTAATGGCAAACTATATCTTTGGATTACCTGGTGATACAAAAGAGACTATAAAAAAAACTTATAAATTAAGTGAAGATTTATGCACTGCAGGCTGGAATACATATGCTGCTATGGCACTACCTGGTAGTAAACTTTATCATGATGCAAAAGATCAAGACATACCACTTCCTGATACTTATGAAGGATATTCTTTTCACTCATATGAAACCTTACCACTTCCAAATGAAAATTTGTCAGCTAGTGAAATACTAAAATTGAGAGATGAGGCTTTTGTAGAATATCATAATAGTAAGAAATTTTTAAACTTAATAGAAAAAAAATTTGGTATTAATGCTAGAAATAATATTGTAGAGATGAGTAAAATAAAATTAAAAAGAAAAATATTAGGTCACTAAATTCATGAAAATAAATGATTTAAATATTCAGGCAAAAAAATACAGACTGGAAATGTTTGAAAAGTTTTTGTTAATAAAACAAGGTCACCCAGGTTCAATTTTTTCAATGATGGATATAGCTGTAAGTTTATATAATGGTGGATTTGTAAGATATGACCAAAAAGAAAATAGATTTATAGATAAAGTTTTGATAAGTAAAGGTCATGCAACTGCAGCGTTGTATCCAATATTAAGAGATTTTGGAGTTTTGCCAAAAAAAGAATGGGAAAATTGGGGAAAAAAAGAGTCTGCTTTAAGGGTTTTTGGAAACACCTCGATACCTGGAATTGATATTACATCTGGATCTTTAGGTCACTGTATAGGAGCAGGAGCTGGTATGTGTCTAAGTTATAAAAAATCTATTTTAGATAAAAAAGTTTATGTTGTCATTAGTGAAGGAGAACTTTACGAGGGGTCAACTTGGGAGGCTTTACTTTTTGCAAGTCATTATAATTTAGATAACTTAACAATTATTATTGATATAAATTCATTGATCATATTGGGAAAAACTAGTGATTGCTTAAACCTTGATCCAATTAAAGATAAAATAACTGGTCTTGGAATAAATACTTATGAAATAGATGGACATGATATTCCAACAATAGTTTCAACTTTAGATAAAACAAATAAATCGAATAAATTGAACTGTATTTTAGCTAATACAATTAAAGGAAAAGGTTCTTCTGTGATGGAAAATAAAAAAAATTGGCACTATTGGAATAAAATGAATGATGAGGAAATTATACTTACTAGAAAAGAGTTGACTTAGAATGCATCAAAGAGACATTTTTATAAATGAGATAACAAAAGAAATTGAAAAAGATAAAAAAATTTTTTTTTTAAGTGCGGATTTTGGAGCACCAGCTTTAGATGAATTAAGAAGTAAATTTCCAGAAAATTTTATTCATTGTGGAATATCTGAGCAAGCTATGCTCGATGTAGCTTCAGGGTTATCTCTAGAAGGTAATAAAGTTTTTGTTTATGCAATGGCACCCTTTTTATCATTACGAGCCATAGAACAAGCAAAATGTGGTGCAGGCTTAATGAATTTACCAATTTGCATGATATCAGTTGGAATAGGTTTAGGTTATGCAGATGCAGGACCGACTCACTACTCAACTGAAGACTTTGCGTGTTTTAGATCACTAATTGGAACAACCATTTATACTCCATCAGATTCTGAAACTACAAAAAAAGTAGCTATCGAGGTATTAAAAAAACCAAGTTTTGCCTATGTTCGTTTAGATAGAGAACCTCTACAAAGTCTTAAACCTTTAATTAATGATGTTGATTTCAGTAATGGCTTTAGGATATTTGGTGAACCAAATAAAAAAAGAATAGCATTAATTTCTCATGGAAAAATGCTTCAAAATTGTCATCAGATTTATTCAGAAAATAAGGATAAATATATTTGTGTGGATATTTTTAAATCAAAAAAGTTCCCAAAAAAACTACCAGAAAAAATTAAAGAATGTAAAGGTATAGTTGTTGTAGATGAGCAAGGACCTAGCGCAAACTTATCATCATGTATTTTTGAAGGTTTCAGTGAACAAAATATTTATCCTAAAATTATTAATAAATCTCTCCCAGAAAAATATATTTTTGAAAATGGTGGAAGAGAATTTTTATTAAATAAATTTGGTCTTTCTAGCAAGGATATTATTAGAGAAGCAAAAAAATTTGATTAAATTATAATGAAAAAAATATTAATAACAGGTGGTGCAGGTTATATTGGATCCATTTTGGCTACAAAATTAATTCAATTAGGCCATCAGGTTACAGTCGTAGATTTATTAAAGTATTCTTCATCTTCACTCAATCATTTATATAACTCTAAAAATTTTATTTTTTTTCATGAAGATGTATCTAATAAAAAAGTAATGAAAAGTTTAATTTCTAAAAATGAATACATAATACCATTGGCTGGTTTAGTGGGTGCACCACTTTGTGAAAAGTATAAGAAGGATGCAATTAATATTAATTATAAAGCTATAAAAGATTGTGTTAATTTTGCTAAAAATAAAAAGATAATATTTCTAATGTCCAATTCTGGGTATGGGGTTGGAGAAAAAAATAAATTTTGCACTGAGGATAGTCCTTTAAACCCAATTTCGTTATATGGAAAAACAAAATGTGATGCTGAAAAAGAAATTATTAAAGCCAAGAATTATGTGTGTTTCAGATTAGCAACAGTATTTGGATTTAGTTACAGAATGAGGTCGGATGTAATGGTAAATAACTTTGTTTTTAACGCACTTAAAGATAAAAAATTAGATTTATTCGAGCCACATTTTAGAAGAAACTTTATTCATGTAAGAGATGTGGTTGACTGCATATTATACACAATAGACAATTTTACAAAAATGAAAAATAATATTTATAATGCAGGGTTAAACTCAGCCAATATCACAAAATTACAACTAGCTCACCTAATAAAAAAACAAATGAAAAATCTAAAAATAAGCATAATAAAGGGGATCAAAGATCCTGACCAAAGAAACTATTTTGTTAGCAATGATAAGCTAAAGAAAAAAGGATTTAAGGCAAAAAGAGGTTTGAACGAGGGAATTAAAGAGTTAATAAAAGGTTTTGATGTTGAAGGTTTAAAAATCAAAAATAATTACTAATTTATTTTATTAATAATTTTATTTGATTGTAAAAATTATCTTTAGCAAATTCAAAGTACAAACCACTCCTTTTTGCACAAATCTCATCTGAAATCTTATCTCCAATCATAAAACTTTTTTTCTTCATAATATCCCAGTTTTTTAAAATTTCTTTTATCATTAGGTTTCCAGGTTTTCTGAAGCCACTTTTTTTTTTAAATTTTTGAATTTTGGCATCAATATGAAATGGGGAATATTTTACATCATTAATATAAATTTTATGCTTAATAAAATCATCTTTTAACTCCCTGTGTAATTCAATAAACTGTTTTAAAGAAAAAATTCGTTTACCTATTCCGGCTTGATTAGTTACTATAAATAGATAATATTTTTTCTTAGTTAAGTATTTTAACCCTTTGAGAACACCATATTTAAACTTAAATTTTTTTTTTGAATGTACATAACCATAATTATAATTAATTACACCATCTCTATCAAGAAAGGCTGCTGGTTTTTTTAAATTTTTAATTAATAAGTTTGAAGTTTTCTTGTAATATTTTTCAGTTCCAATATCTAAAAAGAAATCTTTAAAAATTTTACCATTAACTCTTTTGTTCTTTATTAATTTTGGTAATATATCATTTTCAAGAGAACATTTTTTTTTTGGTATTATTTTCAAAATTTTTTTTCTAAAAAAGTAAACACCTCCATTCATAAGTTTTCCATTGTTATATTTAATTAAATTTTTATGTAATGAAAGGGCATTTAACTTTACACTATTTTGGCTTATATTTTTAACTAACGAAACTATACCAATTTTTTTTTTTTCTAATGAGTTAATAAGTTTTAAATAATCTATATCAAATAGAGTATCTCCATTTAATAAAACAAAATCATTAACTTTACCTTTCAACAAACTGAGCGCTCCCGCAGTTCCCATTTCATCATTTTCTTTTAAACATTTTACCTTTATAAAATTAAAACTTTTATTATGAAAATTTTTAAAAATTATTTTACTTCTATAACCAGTGAGTATAAAAATTTTATTAAAGTTATATTTCGAAGTTAAATTTAAGATATATGTTAAAAAATATTTTTTATTAAATTTCAGCATAGGTTTTGGGTAACCTTTTAAATATTTTTTAATTCTAGTACCTTTTCCTCCAGCCAAAATAACGAGGTCAATATTTTTTTTGTTCATAATTAGAAAATATAGTAATTATACTTTTTTCCAAAAAAAAGAATTTTAGCATTAATTTTCCAATCTATTGGTAATATTAATGCATTAATTTTATATTTTGATGAAATATTAACCCATTCTGTAAATGTTCTTTTTTCGAATACTTCTCTATAGCTATCATTATACCATATACCACCATGATTTCTTTCTGGAGGATTTTCAAAATCAAATTCGTATATAGTTTCGATAATGTCATGAATTGGAACAACAAGTTTATTTATATAAGCTATGTCATCAATGCTTTCGATACAAAACAGAATAGGTTTATAACCCTTTTGTATTGTTTTAGAGCAAATTTCTATGGATGTTAAAATGTAACCATCTTCTATATTTGTATTTTCTACCTTTTTCCAAAAATAATTTTCACTCTCATTTTCTGACATTAAATGATTATTCGATAATTTTTTAAATAAATTAATATATTTTTCATAATTTAGAACTGGATGAATTAATAAAATTAAAATTGGCAACAAAAAAAACTTTTTATTTAATAATTTTTTTTTAAGATGAAAAAAAATTAAAGACAAAATAATTGCAACACCAAAAACAGAGTGCGTTAAGAAAAATCTTGTAGGCATAATTTTAACTAAAATACTTGAAAATAAATTTGGAAATATTTTATAAAATATATAAATAGTAAAAGAAATTAAGACTTGCAAAATAACTACTTTAAAAAAAAAATGATTATTTTTATTTTCTTTTTTAAAAGAAATAGAAATCAAAATTACTAAAATTGTTGAAAAAAATATATATTTATAGTTTATTACCGAAAGTTTATTTCTATGAAGATCCCAATATTCTAGATATAGATTATATAAATAGTTATTTTCTTCAAAAATAATATCAATCTGGTTGAATTTGAATTTAACAAAACTTAAAATTACAATAAGTAATACAGATATAATTGATATCATATTTTTTTTAATAAAAAAATTTGTCATGAAAAAATTTTTTTTAAATAACAAAAAAGATAAAGATAAAATCGTCAAAAGCCAAAGTCCTATTAAAACATGGAATGCAAGAGTCAATATGGATATAATAATTGCTAAATTAAAATTGTTTCTCGCAATTAAACCAAATATTAAAATTGTGATTGCCTGGCTTAGCATACCATTTGTATGTTCTGAGGCTATCAACACTGGGTAATCTAAGTTTCCAAAATTAACGTTTCCTAAGACAATATTGCTCAGAATTAAAAAACATGAAATAAATAATGAATATATAATATTTTTAGATATTGATTGTGAAATTAAATAAATACCTAAAGTATTAATAAATATAGAAATGCATAAAATACTAAAATTTAGAAATTTTAAATTTACCCCTATATTTATTAAAAATTTTAAAATTTGATAAGTTAAAGTCCAACTATTACTATAAGTTATATTTAAAACATTCTGGACATCTGAATAATTTATTTTGTCTGATAAAATTAAAGCTGCATTGATTGCTCGCTGATCTACTGTATAAAAAAATGAAATACTTAACGAAAAAATGAATAATAAAATAAAATAAGTTTTTTCGTTTAAAAAAACTTTTTTAAAATCATTACCCATTATTCTCTATATACTCACAAAAAACTTGACCAATCAGCAATTCAATAACTTGGATTATAGCTGTGTTGTTAGAGGGTATTATAACAGGATATTTAACATATTTTTTAAGTTTACCCCCTTTGTTTCCTGAAAAACAAAAAGTCAAAATATTTTTTTTATTAGCAATCTTACATGCTTCAATCAAGTTTTCGCTATTACCTGATGTTGTTATTGCTATAACAATATCTCCTGAGTTACCCAATGCTTCTAATTGTCTTGAAAAAATATATTTAAAACCAAAATCATTTCCAGTAGCTGTAATTGCAGAAACATCTGTTGATAATGCTATTCCAGCAAATGCTTTTCTTTTTTTTTTATACTTCACGGTAAGTTCTGTGGCTAAATGTTGAGAGTCTGCTGCACTACCTCCATTTCCAAAAAAAATGATCTTTTTGTTTTTTTTTAAGGCCTTAAGAGAGTATTCACATAATTTTTGATAATTTTTTAACTGTAGTGAGTTTTTATTTTCAAAATTTAAAATTACTTCCCTGAAAAGTTTTGTTTCTTTTTTTAGTAATTTAATCGGGTTTTTACTAATCATTTATGTACTTTCGATAAAAGGTTTAATCAGAGATTTTAACATTATATTTTAATATCAATAAAAATTGGTACTTTCAATAATTTTACTTAATTATAAAGTTCTTCATTTTCTTGTTTTCAATAATGCATAAAATTGAAGTAAAACAGCAAACAGAATTATTGCACCACCAATTAATCCAAACATGGAAGGTCTTTCACTAACAAATAGAAATGCCCAA
>ENA-UOXV01006944-UOXV01006944.1-marine-metagenome-genome-assembly--contig:-NODE-6944-length-11640-cov-5.957877_pt1 | contig 11640 bp, 10 predicted proteins | sample MGYA00238165_ERZ766961 | MGnify/ENA primary metagenome ERZ766961 (study PRJEB28924, sample SAMN03173240) | marine metagenome | biome: Marine; feature: Water; material: Subsurface seawater | place: North... | reverse complement strand
ATAAAAAATTAATTTTTATAAGTGCAATTATTGTATCTACATTAATTTATTCAATTCAAAGTAGAGGTGCATTAATTGGTTATTTACCAATGATTATAATTATTTTATTTTTTTTAAATCTAAAAATTAAAGTAAAAATTTATACTTTAATTGGAATTATTTTAATACCTATTTTTTTATGGGAAACTTTCAGTTTTTTTAAAAATGAAAGATTAATTTCAATTGAAAATAATGAAAGATTAATTTCAATTGAAAATAATGTAAAAAGTAAGATTTACACAAATAGAGTTTTTTCTAAAAGTGTCATAAACTCATCAGGCAGAGTCCAAATTTGGACAAAATGTATTGAAGTTATAAAAAGTAAAAAACTTTTTCTAGGTTATGGTCCTCAGGCAGATAGGCATTTAATACCTAATGATCAATTCTTTGTTTATAAAGATACTAAACAATCGTTAGCAAACAACTCCTCTAACGGTTTTATTTATGCATATATGTGTGCTGGTATTATAGGGCTAATTTGTATAGTTTTGTTTTCATTAATTATTTCCACAAAATTAATTAAAATTCTTTTTTTTAAGAGTAGAGAAATACAAGAACCTATATTAATTTTTTCAATATTTTGTTTGTCGTATTTTTTATTAAGAATTTTAATAGAAAATAGTTTTTCTATATTTAGTATAGATTTGTGCTTTGTAATTCTTTGTTTAAATTATTTGTATAAAAAGAGTTCTAAAATATTATGAAAAACATTTATATTTTTGGATTAAATGGTATGCTAGGATACCAAATTGCTAATACGCTTGCAAAAAATAAACAATTTAATTTAAGAGGTTTATCAAATAGCAAGGTTAATGAAAACTTGTTTGCTTCACAATTTAAAATTGATCAAAAAATCAATATTATAAATTTTAAAAAAGTAAAAACTATCTTAAAAAAATTTAAACCAAATTTTGTAATTAATTGTGTAGGGATAGTAAAACAGAATTCTGATGCAGAAAATTTAAAAAAATTATATTTAATCAATTCTAATTTTCCAAAAAATCTCGAAAAAGCATCAAAGTTATTAAAATTTAAAATTATTCATTTTAGTACAGATTGTGTTTTCGATGGAAAAAAAGGGAATTATACAGAAAAAAACAAATTAAATGCTACTGATCATTACGGAATTTCAAAAATTATGGGAGAAATTAAGAGTAAAAATTGTCTAACAATTAGAACATCTATTATTGGTCATGAAATTAAAAAAAAAAAACAAGGATTGCTAGAGTGGTTTCTTATGCAAAAAAAAAGTTGTTATGGTTTTAGGAGATGCTTTTTTAGTGGGCTCACAACTAATGAACTTTCAAAGTTTGTGGAAAAAGTTTTATTAAAAAAAGTTTTTATCAATGGGCTAATTCATGTTCATTCAAAAAAAATATCAAAATATTTACTTTTAAAAAAAATATCTACAATTTACAAAAAAAAAATAAGAATAAATTCGAGTTTAGTTCCTCAAATTGATAGATCATTGACCTCTACCAAAAATAAAAAATTTTATAAAACTCCATCCTGGAATAAAATGATTAAAGAGATGTATAATGAAAAAATTAACAACTAAAATAGAAATTTCGATTGTTATTCCTACTTATAATAGATCCAAATTAGTAAAAAAAATTATGCATGCATTTAATATTCAACTTAATTTTAATTATAAATATGAAATTATAATATGTGACAGTAATTCAAAAAAAAATCTCAAAATTTTAAATTTAATTAAACTTTATAAAAATTTAGATATAAAATACATTAATTGCAAAATTAATCATCAAGCCTATAAAAGAAATTATGGATATAAATCTGCAAAAGGAAAATATGTTTTATTTATAGATGATGATTGCGTTCCAGATAAAAATTTTTTAAACAATTATTATAAAATTCTTAAACTTAATTATAAAAAATGTATTTATACTGGATTAGTAGAATATGTAGTCAGTAAAAAAATAAGAAATTTAATTAAATTCAGACAATCAAGAGAAAAATATTTAAATCATCATGTTAAATTAAAAAAAAATATTAATATGAATAATTTTGGAACAATGAACATGGCTGTATCTAAAAAATTTACAACAATAACCAGTAATCTTTTTGATCAAAGATTTATGATGTATGGTTTTGAAGATTATGAGTTTGCATACAGATTTAAAAAGAATAATTATAATCTTAATGTAATTAATGCAAAAGTTTATCACCATGATTTTAGAGATTTTAGAGATTTTTTGAAAAAATATACTTATATGGGTTTTTATGGCATTAATGAATTAGAAAAAATAAATTTAGAAGCCGCAAATAAAAATATTTTTTATAAAATCAAAAAAAACTTTTTGGTAATTTTTCTTACAAAATTTAAATTAATAATAAATATAATTAATTTAATCGAAGGTTTGCTAACTTATATTGAGAGTAAAAATTTATATTATCATCCTATTATTTATAAATTTTCTAGTTTTATTTCATACCTAAGAGGTTTAATCTTATTTGAAAAAAGCAAAAAAGATACAATTGAAATTGATTTATTTAAAATGAAAAATTGGTACAAGTAACATATGAATATATTTAATAATAAAACAATTTTAATATTTGGAGGTACTGGTTCGTTTGGTTCTGCGTTCCTTGAAAAGGTATATAAATCTAAATTTAAAGAGATCAGGATATTTAGCAGAGATGAAAAAAAACAATTCGATTTAAGAAATATTTATCAAAATAATAAGATTAAATTTATTATTGGTGATATTAGAGATAGAGAAAAATTACTAAACATTTCAAAAAAAGTTGATTATGTTTTTCACGCCTCTGCGTTAAAACAAGTGCCATCGTGCGAATTTTACCCAATGGAAGCTGTTAAGACAAATATTATTGGAACTAATAATATTTTGGATACCTGTTTAGAAAACAATGTTCATTCAATAGTGTGTTTAAGCACTGATAAAGCAGTATACCCTATAAATGCGATGGGTATGACCAAAGCCTTGATGGAAAAAATTGCGATATCAAAATCAAGAACTTCGAAAAAAAGTAAAATTGTTGTTACAAGATATGGAAATGTTTTAATGTCTAGAGGTTCAGTTATTCCTCATTTTGTAAGTCAAATAAAAAGTAAAAAAAATATTACTATTACAGATCCAGAGATGACTAGATTTCTAATGAGACTTGAAGATGCAATCAATTTAGTGGTATATGCAATTAAATATGGAGTTAACGGACAAATAATTGTTCCAAAAACTCCAGCTGCAAATATTTTAGACTTAGCTAAAGCCGTATGCAAAATTTATAATCATAAATTTAATCCTAAAATTATTGGTACACGACATGGTGAAAAAAAACATGAGACCTTATTAAGTAGTGAGGAAAAAGCTCTGTCAACTGAAAAAAGTAAGTACTTTTTGATTAATCAGGATAATAGAGATTTAAATTACGATAAATATTTTTCAAAAGGCGATAAAATTTTGTCGAAGACAAGTATATATGCATCAAATACTGATAAGCTCTTAAAAGAGAGTCAAATAATTAATTTGATCAGGTCAACTTCATTAATAGATAAATAGTGAAAAAAAAAATAATAATTACATTTGGAACCAGGCCTGAAATAATTAGATTAACTCCTACAATTAATAAAATTAAAAAATTTTATAATTGTATTTTAATAAATACTAATCAAAATTTTGATCCAAATTTAAATAAAAACTTTTTAAAAGAATTAGAAATTATTAAACCAAAATATAATTTAAAAAATAAGTATAAAAATAATATTGAATTTATTTCTAACATGCTATTAGAAGTAAATAAAATTTTAGCTAAAGAGAAACCAGATGCTTTTTTAGTTTTAGGTGATACGAATTCTGCTCTATCTTTATATCTTGCAAAAAGAAATAAAATACCATCTTTTCATATTGAGGCAGGTAACAGATGTTTCGATGACAGAGTTCCTGAAGAAATAAATAGAAAAGTTGTTGATAATCTTGCAGATATTAATATCACTTATAGCAGTGTAGCTAAACAAAACTTAATTATAGAAAATTTCTCAAACGATAAAGTATTTAAGGTTGGTAGTCCAATGAAAGAGATTTATGAAAATTTTGAAAAAAATATCAGTAAATCAAATATTTTAAAAAAATTAAAATTAACAAAAAACTCATTTTTTTTAATGAGTTTACACAGAGAAGAAATTGTAAATGATAAAAATAAACTTGATATTATTTTTAAAACTATCAATGAAATTACTAATAAGTATAATAAACCAATAATTTTAAGTACCCATCCAAGGACCTTAAATAAAATAAAAAAATACAAAATAAGAATGAAGAGTATAATTTTTCATAAACCTTTTAGTTTTTTTGATTATACAAATTTACAAAAAAACGCATTAATAACTCTCTCAGATAGCGGAAGTATCACAGAAGAGTCAAATATACTTAACTTTAAAGCAATTAATTTAAGATTTACTAACGAAAGACAAGAAGGGTTTGAGGCATCAGGCGTTATTATGCCGGGAATTGATAATCAGATGATTGGTCAAGCTGTCGACTATTTAATAAATAATAAAATTAAAAATAAGATCCATCCTGATTATTTTGATAGTAACTTTTCTGAAAAAATTCTTCATATAATCTCCAGCTATATCAACTATGTCAAAGAAAAATCCTGGTATAATTTTAATTAAGTAAAAGATTAATGAAAATTTTAATTGTTAGTCAATATTTTTGGCCAGAATATTTTAGAGTAAATAGTTTAGCAAAAGATCTAAAAAATAAAAATCATGATGTAGAAGTTCTAACTTCAATCCCAAACTATCCAATAGGAAATATTTATGATGATTTTAAAAGGAATCCAAAAAAATTTGACTACTTTGAGGGTATAAAAGTTCATAGAGTAAAACAGATTACGAGGGGGAGATCTCGGAATATTAGACTTTTTCTAAATTATTTGTCTTTTCTTTTATTTGGATTGTTTAAATCTTTTTTTTTAAAAAAAAAGTATGATGTTGTAATTACATTTGCAACTTCTCCTATATTAGTCGCGTTAATAAGTATAGTTATTTGTAAAATAAAAAAAAGTAAACATATCATCTGGGTTCAGGATCTTTGGCCAGATGTACTTTATGATCTTGAAATTTTGAAAAGTAAAAAAACGCTAATTTATCAATTTTTTACTTTTATTGTTAAATATATTTATAATAATTCAGAAATTATATTGTGTCAGTCACTTACATATAAAAAGATTATTTCTAATATTTCATATGAAATTTCAAAAAAATGTATTTATTTCCCGTCATGGTCTGAAAATGATCCTGAAAATCAATTAAGTATCTCTAAAGATAAAAAAAAAGATGAACTAAATATTCTTTTTACAGGAAATATTGGTGAGAGCCAAAATTTTAATCTCATCTCTAAAATAATTAAAATAACAAACAAAAAAATAAAGTGGCACATTGTTGGGGAAGGCAGATATTATAAAGAACTTAAAAAGCTGAAATCATCAAATAGACTAGATAATCTATATTTGCACGGATTAAAGAAATACGACGAATTAGGTGAATACGTTCGATTAGCTGATATTATGCTTATAAGCCTTAAAAAAGGTAAAACTTTTGAGAGCACAATACCTGGTAAATTCTCAACTTATATAAATTATAACAAATTTATTTTAGGTTTAATTGGTGGTGAGACAAAAGCTTTAATAAATAGGTATAAAATAGGATATGCTACAGATAGTCAAGATCCGATTGAAATTAAGAAAAAACTAGAAAGTTTTCTAATCAATAAGATTGAAATAAAATTAAAAAATTTCAGTTTTTTAAAAAAAATATTTTCTAAAAAACTTGCAATTAAAAAATTAGATAAAATAATAGTCCATCTAATTAAGAAAGACAAATATGTTCTTATTAAAAATATAGCAAATTTAAATTTTAAAAGAAATATAATTCTTTCAGCTTTAAACTTAGCTTTTTTAGGTTTCTATGCAAAGGGAGATATCAAACTTAAAAAGGAATATGTTCTTTGGCCAGACGGGTATTTTGCAAGTCAATTTGATAAAAAAATTAAGAAAATACCAGGTAGGAATTTATTAAAAAATATTAAATTAGATGAAAACATAAAAAAAATAATAGTATTTGGAAATATGTCTAACAAAAATGAGAAATATTTAAAAAGCAAATTTAAAGTTAATATTAAGCATATAACTTTACCTTACGGTAGTGTTTTAAACTTTAAAGAATATATTCCAAAATTAAATAAAGATGAATTAGTTATAATAACTTTACCAACACCTAAACAAGAAATATTTGCAAATTTGATTGCAGATAAAAATATTCATTTTAAAATATTGTGCATAGGTGGTGCTCTATCAATGGTTTCTAATGAAGAAAAGCCAGTTCCAAATTATTTGAATATTTTCTTTTTTTCAGAAACTTTATGGAGATTGCAATATGACACTTTAAGAAGAACAAAAAGATTGCTTATATCTTTCTTATATTATTTTTATGGTAGAATATTTAGAGTCTTTAAAAATTTGAAAATAGAAATTATGAATGAAAAATAACACAATTTTTTGCTGGTGTTCTAACTTGGAATTTGACAATGGAGAGGGCATTCTCGGAAGGACTTTTGTAGAAAAAATTTTTAATCAAAAAAAAACTCAACTTATTATTAAAACCAATCTTGGTGAATATTTATATAAAAACAATAAATTTATTTTAAAAAAAAAAAATTATTTTCCAGAATTTTTAAAAAAATATTTTCTTCCATTTTATGGTATTTTTTTTTTAATAGTCAAAAATTTACAAAATTATAAAACAGTATATATAAATTATTTACCACTGTGGAATTTTGTGATATTTTTTTTACTTCCAAAAAAGACTATAATCGGGCCAATAACAGGGACCACTGTAATAAATTCAAAAAAAATTTTTAACTTAATTTTTAGAAAATATTTAATGAAAATTTTTTTTAAAATTAGCCTAAATATTATTCATAGAAAGTACACTAAATATATATTTTCAACAGAAAATTTGAAAAAATTAATTAAACAAAAATATAAAAAAAAATGTATTTTTAATTTTTGTTTTCAATGCATAAATTTTAACAAAAATATTAAAAAAAAAAACATCGATTTTATTTTTTACTTAAAAGATCATAAAAACAAAACTAATTCATTGTTGGTGCAATATATAAAGTTACTTGCGAATAGAAATTATAAAATTTATGTTGTTGGTGATAGCTTCAAATTCAGAAAAGTAAAAAACTTGGGCTTTATTAAACGAAATGAGCTTAAGAAGATATTAAAAAGGTCAAAATTTGCAATCAATAGTGGAGAAAATTTATATTCTTTATTTGCCTTAGATTGCTATTCTTCAAATGTCATTATCTTTAATGACATAAAACTAATGCCTGAAAATGCTGTTTTAAATAGATATAATTTTAGGTTTATAGACTTAAATAATTTTACAAATACTATTAAAAAATTAACTAGAATATATAAGTTATATAAAGTAAAAAAAATAGATAATAAAAAAATTAAAAATCTTAATTTTAAAAATAAAAATCAAATAAAAAAAATAATAACACTATGAAAAAAAAAATTATACTAATTGGTGGTTTTGGTTTTGTTGGATCAAATATTTTTAATAAACTTAAAAAAAAAAATTTAATAGTAAGATTGTCAAGGAGAAATGGTTTTAATGTTCTTAATAAGAAAAAGATAATAGATAAAATTAATTCTTTTAAACCAGATTATATTATTAATTGTGCAGTTGCACATGGAGGCTTAAATTACATAAATGAGAAACCTGCAAATATTTTTGCGGAAAATAGTAAAATTCATTTTGCACTATATGAAGCGTTATCTAAATCAAAACTTTGTGATAAATCTACTATAATAAATTTAATCTCAAATTGTGCATATTTTCATAAATTAGTCATTCAAAATGAAAATGGATGGCTTGATGGTGAGGCACATGACAGTGTTCAGCCCTTTGCTGTTTCTAAAAGAATTTCTTATTACTTGTCCCAGTTTTATTTAAAGCAATATTCAATTAAATCTAAAAATTTAATTATACCTAATGCATTTGGACCTGGAGATTATACCGACCCAAGAAGAACTCATGCATTAAATGGAATAATTATAAGATTTATAAAAAGTATTAAATCTAAAGAAAAAACATTCTCAATTTGGGGAACAGGTAAACCAAAAAGAGAGTGGATTTATGTAGATGATATTTCAAAATTAATCAGTATTGAAATTAATAAAAATTATATTAAAAATATAGAGCCAGTAAATTTCGCTCAAAATAAATCTTTCTCAGTTCAATATATATCTGAAACTGTTAAAAAAATCCTTCGATCAAAAATCAAATTAATTACTGATCCAACGAAAATGGACGGAGCAATGATTAAACAACTTGGAAACAAAAAATTTAAAAGATTATTTGGAGATTACAAATTTCATAATTTTAATAACGGTATTAAAAAAACAATTAAGTATTATCTAAAAGAAATACATGGGAATTAATTTTTTTTCTACAACATTAAATAAATCAATTTTAAAAGAACTAAATAAATTATTTAAAAAAAGCTTTATCAGTTCTGGCAAAAAAAGTGATGAATTTGAAAATAAGTTTTCAAAAAAATTTGGATTAAAATATGCAACTGCAGTAAATAGTGGAACATCTGCTCTTCACCTAAGCCTGTTGTGCGCTAAAATAAAAAAAAATGATGAAATAATTTTACCTGCACAAACTTTTGTGGCCACTGGATTTGTAGCAAAATATTGTGGTGCGAAGATAATTTTTGCAGACATACAAAAAGACACCGGAAATATATGTCCTATTTCAATCAAAAAAAAAATTACAAAAAAAACTAAAGCAATAATTGTGGTGCATTGGGGAGGATATCCTTGTGATATGGATGAAATTCTCAAGATAGCAAAATCCAAAAACATTAAGGTTATCGAAGATGCGGCTCACGCATTAGGAGCAAAATATAAAAATAAGATGATTGGTAATATATCAGATTTCACATGTTTTTCATTTCAAGCGAAAAAACAACTAACGACTGGAGATGGGGGAATGTTAATATGTAAAAATTTTACAGATCATAGAGAAGCACAAAGGTTAAAATGGTTCGGTATTGAACGAAATAATAACAAGCAATATCAAGGTGAACGACTGTATAATATTGACGTAGTTGGTTATAAGTATCACCTTAATGACATCGCTTCATTAATAGGTATAGAAAATCTGAAAGGCATTACAAAAAAATTAAATCATTTAAATTTTGTAGCAAATTTTTATGATAAAAACTTGTCTGAATTAAATGGAATTACATTATTAAATAAGAAAAGCGATAGATATTCAACAAATTGGCTTTATACAATTTTAGTAAATAAAAGAAAAAAATTTTTCAATATAATGAAAAAACACAATATACCTGTATCCCTTGTACATAGAGGAATAGATAGAAATGAAATTTTTGGAGGTATTGACAAAAAATTAATTAATCAAAGATATTTTGATGATAATCATATTTGTTTACCAATTCATGAAAATATTAATAAAAAAGATTTAAAAAAGATTGTTTATATTATAAAAAAAAAATTTAGACATTAGAATATTTCTGCTGTCTATTAAGTAGTTTAAAAGATTTTATTAATTCTTCAATACCATCATTAATATCAATAGTTGTTTTGAACCCTTTACTCTGAATTTTTTTATATGAAACAACATAATTTCTTTGATCAACATCCTTATCAAATTCAGCATAATGAACATATAAATTTTTAATCTTACTTTTTAATATATTGCAAATTTCTTCTTTTGAATAATTCATACTATCATCACCTACATTATAAATATCATTTTTCATTTTATCAAAATTTTTTATTCCAAACAAAATTGATAAGGCAATATCTTCAACATGGATAAATGACCTTTGATGATATTTTTCATACACAACTAAATAACCCTCCTTGATAGCTTTATATGAAAAGTCATTAATTAATAAATCTAATCTCATTCTTGGTGCTGATCCAAAAGCTGTGGCAAATCTATAAATTAAAAAATTATTTCTTTTTTGTATTGTTTTTTCATTCACAACCTTTGTCTCGGCATAAAGACTAAGTGGGTTTAAAGTACTATTTTCATCTACAACTTCATCTTTATTACCATAGTTAGAACCTGTTGAAGCATAAATCAAAGGCTGATCTTGACCTATTACTTTTAAAATATTTTTTGTTCCATCAATATTTGTTTGCTTTGCTAATTCTGGATTTGATCTACATGCTGGATATCCAACTATCGAGGCTAAATGAACAACATATTCATATTTTGAAATATCTAATTTTTCTAAATCATCCAATTTTCTAATGTCACCATTAATGAAACTGAAATTTTTTTCATTTGAGTAGTGTAAAAGATGATCAGCACCAAAAAGTAATCTGTCAAAGACTGTTACTTTATATTTATTATCAAGTAAGTGTCTAATGAGTTTGCTACCTATGTAGCCTGCTCCACCTATAATTAAAATATTCATAAAATTTTAAATTATTATATAAGCTATTTGAAATAAATGAAGAAAAATATTCATATTCATATAATGGGTGGTTTGGGCAACCAATTGTTTCAATTTGCAGCAGCAAGAAATTTAGCGTTAATAAACAATTCAAATTTAATTATTGATAAAAATACCCATATTTTTTTTACATGGTATCAAATTTTCGTCTACATGGTTTGTTTCAAAAATTTTAAATTAAGCGACATATCTTATAAATTTCAACTTAAGATTAGACTGAGTAATCGAGTACAAATATCAAATATAAACACAGTATTTTTTTTTTATCGAATATTAAAAAAAATTTTTGGTTTAAAAAAAAATATTTATGAATTTAAAAAATTTATTATAATTGACGAGTCAAATAATTTTACAAATAAAAAGTTTAAAAAATTAAAATGTGAAAAAGATATATATTTGATTGGGTATTTTCAAAATGAGACTTATTTTAAAAAAAATGCAAATAAAATTTGTAATGAATTATTTGGAAAGTTTAAAAATAAAGAATTAAAATTTAAATCTTTGATTAAAAAATTAAAAGATAAAAAAAATTGTCTAATAGGATATAGATTTCATACCCTTCAGGATTTTAAAAAAAAATATGAAAATGTAGATCAAGAATTTTTTGATAAAGCATTAAAAAAAATAAATTTAAATCAATCATCCAGAATTTTTTTATTTTGTTATAGAAAATCTCTAGGTTCTTATATTATAAAAAATCTTAAAACTATTAATAAAAATAAAATATCAATTATTTCTGAGGATAATAATTATTATGGAAATTACCATAATCTTTATGCAATGAGTTTTGCAAGAAAACTTATTATTTCAAGTAGTACATTTTATTGGTGGGGCGCTTATCTGGCGAGCAGAAGATATAATGATTGTAAAATTATTTGTAATAACAATTTTCCAAATAAAAAAACTTGTATAAAAGATTGGAAAATTTCTTAGATTAATGAAAAAATTTTTATTTGTAAATTATTATTCAGATAAAAACATAGAGAGAAAAAAAGAATTAATTTATTGTTTCCAAAAAAATTTGGAATTAAATTTCATAGAT
>ENA-UOXV01006940-UOXV01006940.1-marine-metagenome-genome-assembly--contig:-NODE-6940-length-11646-cov-5.721249_pt1 | contig 11646 bp, 10 predicted proteins | sample MGYA00238165_ERZ766961 | MGnify/ENA primary metagenome ERZ766961 (study PRJEB28924, sample SAMN03173240) | marine metagenome | biome: Marine; feature: Water; material: Subsurface seawater | place: North... | reverse complement strand
CAATTTCTTATTGATATTAAGCAACATACAGAACTTCTAGTCGTTCATTTTCCATTGGATTTGTCTGCATTAAGTGTACTACGAGAAAGTCCTTTGTTGAAAGTGCGCCATCAAGTTGGACACATTCATTATTTCACTAAGGGGTTAGCTTTGGAATTGTTAAAAGAGTGCGGTTTTGATGTGATTGATTGTCAGTATACGGAAGCTACATTTTGTGCTCCTCAACGCGGGGTAAAAACAAAGATATTTAGTTGGCTTCGCCGTTTAATATACATGATCAATAAGGACGCAGGGGTTCGACTACTTGGTGGTGAAACGTTAATGGTTCTGGCAAGGCCAGAAAGAGGATAAATTTGTCACTTATAAGGCGGTTTATATACGCTCCTAATGTTCACCAAGGTGGTGGGAAAACACTGTTGCTTCCACTGTTATTAAATTTGGAGAATAGAGATGACATTCTCTTTGTGCTAGATAAGCGACTAACTTTGCCCGATGGTTGGAAACCAAAAGGGCAATTGATGATTGTTAAACCATCTATATTTTCAAGATTGTTTATGGAGTTATGTTTATGGGTGAAAATTAAGCCAGAGAGCCAATTGTTATGTATGGGAAACCTTCCGCCACTGTTCGCATGGAATGGCAAGGTGACAGTGTTTGTTCAGAACCACTACATGGTTAATAAAAAATCATTAGCAGGGTTATCATTTATTATTCGAAATCGTATTAGATTTGAACGATTGTGGTTAAGTTTTTTAGCTTCTAATGTAAATCGGTTTATTGTTCAAACAGAAACTATGGCAAAGTTATTAAAAAAAACTTTAGATAGAGCCGCGGATGTATTCCCTTTTGTTGATTTAATGCCTATTAACCCAACTATGGCCATTTGTAGTCAGACTAAAAAGCAGTTTGATTTTATATATGTGGCGAGTGGGGAGCCACATAAGAACCACAAGCAGTTATTGCTGGCATGGGTTGAACTCACAAAATTGAATTATTTTCCAAGGCTTTGTTTAACACTAGATAAACACCTTTTTCCTGAACTATGCGAGTGGATTGATGTATGTGTGAGGCAGCACCATTTGCAAGTTGTTATCGTAAGCAATCTTTCGCAGGAAGAAGTTCAAATGCTGTACAGTAAATCAAAAGTGCTGATCTACCCTTCAAAATTTGAATCATTTGGATTGCCTTTAATTGAAGCAGTCTCAATGGGTTTGCCCGTTTTGTCCGCTGATTTAAGCTATGTTTATGATGTTATCAATCCAAGCATGGCTTTTGATCCACTTTCTTCTGAGAGCATCGCATCGTCAGTAATGAATTTTTCAAATAATAATGCATCCTTCTCAGCTAAGTTTTATACCTCTCAGGAATTTTTGAATGAAGTATTTGAATTTGGAAGGGGACACTGATGAAGCTGTTGAGGACCAAGTTCAACGTCATGACACAACCATTATTTTTATTTCCTATTGCTGTGTCAATAAACTTTTTTTCAATTACTGCTTTGATAATTATTGCAGTCTTTCTGAAAAAAGAAGGGTTAGCAGCTGATATAGCAATCATACAAGGGGCTATTATAGCGATATTTCATTCATTATCTGGAAATGCAAGAAATCTAATTTTGGCTAGTAAAAACGATACAGAAGAGAAAAATTTATTCTATTTCAGGTTGTTGATTTTATTACCGGCAATCATAGCGGTGATGTTTTTAATCAAAATTTCTATTAATGTTTCAATTTTTCTAGTTTCTGCATTAGTTTTGAGGAGGTGTTCTGAGTGGTTTGCTGAGCTGCAGCTTGCCAACCGAGAAAAATGTGGTGATTTTATATTTGCTATGAGGTATATCAAGGTCAATACACTTGGTTTACTGGCTATTGTTTCAACCTTGATTTTTTCTGGGCTAGAGATGTTTTATTTATCATTACACATATGGGGCATTTTGCCGCTTGTATTTTTATGGTCTTATATTCGATTTATTGCAGGTATTAAGTTGTTGAAAGTGAGTTTCAAAAAGCTGTTTCCTCACATTGGTTCCACTTTCATTATTGGAGTTTCTACGTTTATTTTTCGGCTTTTGATTATCATTTTAGCAGGAAAAATATTAGCAGGGCAGATGTTTTCTGCGTATGCATTAGGCGGTATTACGAGTGCGTTATATACATACACTGTTGGTCCTTCGTTGATACTGGAGAATAGACCTAGAAGCCTGAAGCCTTTAATTTTCATTGTATCTTTCTTGGTTGGTTCGGGCAGTCTTATCATTCTAACTAAAGCGTTTTGGAGTGAAATGATTTATTCTCCAATTTTTTTAAGTACGATAGGGTATTCAATAATCGGAGGAGGTCTAATGATACTGGCTCAGAGACGGCGATTGTATCTTTTGCAAGTACTCAAATGTGATGTGTTTGTACCGGATGCACTTGCAAATATATTACTTATTACATCAGTTCCTTATATATATTACCTAATTGGAGAGACATCGTTCACAATTTTTTTCTTGTGGTCAGCAGTATTGAACTGTCTATTTTACCTGCCAATTAATAAAAGAATAGTTGGAATGACACTTTAATGCCAAAGCTTCCCAATAAATATTTTGATTATTCATCAACAGATGTTTTGCAAGCAACAGTTATATTATTACTTTTTTTTCCTTTGTTTTTTCAGTTGTCGGGTTCAGTTTTTACAGCAACAGATATCAATTATGATTCTCAAAATTTATTGTTGAAGGTGCCTTTGCCGATATCAGTTATCACTTGCTTTATAGGAATAGCATTTATAATTCGTCTAGAAAAAAGACACTTTGGTATTAGTGTTATTTTTTCGACATTCATGTTAATGATGCTAAGTGTAATTCTCACAAATGCCGAACTAGGCAAAATAAACTTGACTAAATTCATCCTTTTAGGTCAGTTTATTTTGCCTATGTTTGCATTTGTATTAGGAAGCCTTTATCTGAAGCCGAAGTCGGTTTATTTGAGCTTTGAAGCATTGGCTTTATACATGCTGTTAATAATAATACCATTAGAGGTAACTGCTTCTGTATTACAAGGAAACTATGCCCTGACGCCAAATTTATATATTTTCAGTTTATATCAGCATCACCAATACTTGCCGGTTGTATTTATAGGGTTATATTTTTTAACCGCAACAGCACTGTATAAAAACAACATACTACGTCATGTAATATTGTTTCTTACTCCTTGGATGGGAATATACCTTGCTAAATCAATATCTTTATTAACAGTTTCATTAGCTATACTCGGCGTTTTTATTTTCATAATGGATGCATTTAAAAATAATAAAAAAATCTATGCATTAACCTTAGTAACCCTACTTTTAATTTTTTCTGTAATTTATTATTCAATTATTGAATTTATAAAAGTAAATTTAACAAATAACAGTTATGAAATACATATCTTTAATGAGTTTGTGACAAAGTTCTCCCACATTTTCCCAAAGGAATTTTCGTATTGGGACTATTATTGGCATGGTATCTTTGATGGGTTGAAATCTCTTTTATTTGGACACCAAGCAATCCCTGATAGCAATTTATATCCAAGCGCTCATAATTATTATCTCGATCTAATATATAATTTTGGCTTAGTGGCAATGTTACCTTTTGGTTATTTAATTTTTGACACTATACGTAAATTTAAACAGTATGTAGGATCAAAATTTCTTACAGTAAACTTGCTAATACTTTTCATTGTTGTGATGTTCAGTGTTGTTGTGGATAACTCTTTCAAGGTCACTTTTCGACAGCCTTACCCAGGAATGGTGATGTTTTTTTTATGGGGAGTTCTGTCGGCAAGGCTCCATGAGTTTGATGAAAGATTGCGTTAAGTAATGAATAATAATAAATTACAATGCTTAGATTACATTAAAATTATATTTTTAGTGGCGTCAGTTATTCTATTTGTTTGTGCAATTTGCAAATATAAAGGAGAAGGCATTACATACTTCTTCTTTACCATAATGTCTTATGCCTTACTCTTTGCTGGCTTTAGAAAAAATGCACTTTTCTTTGATACCTTTATAGGAATTTTCTTCTGGCTTGGATTTTGGTTGAAACTCTCTGTTCGTGTTGCTTTCATGGAAGGTAAATTTGCTATACAAGTTGGAAATTTCGATGGTTCTGGAGCATCATTTAACCAAGTGCTTCTAGTAGCCTCATGTGCTTTCTTAGGGCTTTTAGCTGCTAGTTTTATTCGTGAAAAGTTTTTATTTTCTTATCCTTCAAAAATAAATGAGAGAACCCAACATGGGCTATTCGTTTTTTACACAAGATATAGAAAGTATATTTTAATCGGATTTACTCTCTTATTCATCACCGTGGCAGTGACGAATGCTCATTTTGGAATATACCAGCGAGGTACTATCCCCACGACGATTCTTCCATACGGACTTAGTGGCGTTTATAAATGGTTATTGTTATTTGGGTTGGCATCATTTTCTGCCGTGATATTAAAGTTTGAATTTACCGGGACTAAAAAAACATCATACCCAGTAGCGATAATAGGTTTAATGGAGTGCTTATTTAGCAATGTGTCACTTCTAAGTCGAGGAATGATTATAAATACAAGTGCTTTAGTTTATGGTGTTGTAGTTGGTGTTAAACGGTATGAAATAAAGTCCAACCTTCGCTATTTAATAACCTGCTTTATTATTTTTGTAGTTTTATTTGTAAGTTCTGTATTGATTGTGAACTCTCTACGAGCAGTTAAGTTTTCGGGTATTCAAGCTGGCCAAGCTGGCCAAGCCAGTCAACTACTCGAACAAACTGCTCGTTCAACAACCGTATTGTTTCTTGATCGCTGGGTGGGGATTGAGGGTGTGATGGCTGTTTCAAGTTATCCTGATAAGGGGTGGGGTTTGTGGAGAAAGGGATGGCAAGAAAAGTTTTCTGATAAAAAAATCAGTTTTTTTGATATAAACATTATAGATTCACCCTATAAAAATACAGATACGACAAAACATCATTTCATCTCACTCCCTGGGGTTGTCGCTTTTTGTTTTTACCCTGGGTCTTTAATTTTTTTATTTGCATGTATGTTGGTCATCGGCATCTTTGCTTCATTAATAGAAATAGTTGCATTCAGGTTAGGAGGAAAAAATATTATTTTATGTGCTTTGTTAGCACAGGTTATAGTTTTCAGACTTTCTAGTTTTGGATACGTGCCAGGGCAAAGCTATCTACTATTGGGGACGATTATTGTAAATATCCTCATGATTTACTTAGCTGATAAATTTCTGATATTGTGGTTTAAGCGTAAAGGTATACTGAATTTTTGACAAGACACATTAAACTATATTTGTTTGTCCAGTTTCAAGAAAAAATTTATGTCTTCACAGGTTACAGGTTTGCTATTGGCTTATAATATTTTTTTGCTGTTATGATTCTATTTAATTAGAATAAAGAAATAAATAATCAATGCGTATTCTTATCATCAGTCAATATTTTTGGCCAGAATCATTTGTTATCAATCAATTATCGAGAACACTTGTACTACAGGGGCATCAAATTGTGGTGCTTACTGGTAAACCCAACTACCCGAATGGCGATGTGTATCCTGGGTATGCGATAAAGGGCAATCAATGTGAGTGGATGGGTAATGTAGAAGTTATCCGGGTCCCACTGCGGCCCAGAAAGTCAAATAATGGTATTGACCTTTTTTTTAATTATATATCGTTTATTTGGTCAGGTTTGTTGCGATTCCCTTTTCTTGTGAAAAATAGAGAGTTCGATGTTATTTTTGTCTTTGCTCCTTCCCCAATAACATCGGCAATTCCTGCTATTCTTTTAAAATATTTAAAACGAATACACCTCGCTGTGTGGGTTCAGGATCTTTGGCCTGAAAGTCTTGCAGCAACTGGTTTTATAAAGAATAAGATCATATTGAAAATGGTTAGTTACTTGATTAGGTGGATTTACTCTTGTTCTGATACGTTGTTGGTTCAGTCAGAGGCCTTTATTAAACAACTCAGTGATTTAACTAATCTTAATAAAGTTATATATTATCCAAATGCTATCGGGGACATGCAAAAACAATGCAAACAAAATAAGCACTCTCAATTACCTGAACACTTGACAACTTTGTTGGAAAATAATTTTTGCTTAGTTTTTGCTGGCAATATTGGTAAGGCTCAATCTGTTGAGACATTAATTTTTTCTGCACAGCTGTTAAATAGTTATCCGAATATCAGAATTGTACTCGTTGGTAAAGGTAGCATGTTGGAGTGGGCTAAGCAGGAAGTTGCACGCTTACACCTTAGTAACGTTACCTTTGCGGGTAGTTTCCCCCAAGAAGTAATGCCATTGATTTTTGCAAAGGCCAAAGGACTATTGGTTTTTCTTAAAGCAGACGAGATATTTTCATATACAATACCGAGCAAGATTCAAGCTTACTTTAGTGCTGGACAACCTGTTATAGCAAGTATTGATGGTGAGGCTGCAAGAATAATTAAAGATGCTGGCGCAGGGTTAACTTGCGCAGCAGAAGATCCTAAAGGTTTGGCGAATTTAATGATTCAACTCTTTAGAATGGAGCAGATTGAACGTGACATGTTAGGCAGCAATGGAAGAAAGTACTTTCTTGAGAATTTTGAAATTGAACAGCAATGTTTGAGGCTTGTTGATATTCTTGAAAGCAGAATTGCAGACAAAGGAGTAGATGTTAAATGAAAATTCTTGTGTTAGGCGTAACAGGGATGCTAGGGAGTGCTGTTTTTAAAACACTTTCTAAAAATCCAATACATCAGGTATGGGGTACTTTACGAAGTGTAAATATTCGCCATCATTTTAATGAAGAAGCCTTTGAGTATTTGCTCAGTGATGTCGACGTGCTGAACCATGATTCATTGGTTGATGTTTTGGTGCGCGTTCAACCGGATGTTGTAATAAATTGCATTGGTTTGATAAAGCAGTTCTCCAACGCAAGTAATCCGTTATCGATTTTACCTATAAATACACTGTTTCCTCACCGTTTGGCTAATTTATGTGAGCTAATTAATGCACGCTTAATTCATATCAGTACAGACTGCGTATTTAATGGTAGAAAAGGTTTGTACAAAGAAGAAGATGCTTCTGATGCCGAAGATTTATATGGTAAATCAAAGTATATGGGGGAATTGCATGATTTAGCTCATGTGATAACCTTGCGTACATCAATCATTGGACATGAGATTAATAGCAAAACGTCGCTTGTAGACTGGTTTTTATCGCAAACAGCGCAGGTGGAAGGATACCAAAATGCGATATTTTCTGGCTTACCAACTGTTGAGTTAGCAGAAGTGATTCAGGATTTTGTTATTTCTGATATAAATTTACATGGTTTGTATCATGTATCAGTTGCACCGATAGATAAATATAGGCTTTTATGCCTAATTGCTGACATTTATGGAAAAAAAATTAAAATAGTAGCTGATAAAAATATTCAGATTGATAGGTCTCTGAATTCAATGAGATTTCGAAATGCTACAGGTTATGTCCCACCTAGCTGGCCTCAATTGATTAAAAAAATGCATAATTTGCATCAAGGAAAGTAACTATGTTTAATAATAAAGTATTGATGATTACCGGTGGCACGGGTTCTTTTGGTCACACTGTATTAAAGCGTTTTCTTGACACGAATGTGAGAGAGATTCGTATCTTCAGTCGTGATGAGAAAAAACAAGAAGATATGCGTATTGAATTATCGAATGATAAGGTTAAGTTTTACATTGGTGATGTACGTGATTACGATAGTGTTTCGCATGCGATGATAGGTGTGGATTATATTTTCCATGCAGCCGCGTTGAAACAGGTTCCATCTTGCGAATTTTACCCTATGGAGGCAGTAAAAACGAATGTGTTAGGAACAGAGAATGTTCTAAATTCTGCTATAGCTAATGGGGTGCAACGCGTTGTTGTTTTGAGTACTGATAAAGCTGTTTATCCTATTAATGCTATGGGGATTTCAAAAGCGATGGCAGAGAAGGTGGTAGTGGCGAAGTCTCGCTCAATTCTAGAAAATGGACCTGTGGTTTGTTGTACAAGGTATGGTAATGTTATGGCATCTCGTGGTTCCGTAATACCGTTGTTTATTAATCAAATGAAGTCTAAGGAAGCGCTAACCGTCACTGATCCCAATATGACACGATTTTTGATGTCGCTAGAGGATTCTGTTGATCTAGTTCTACATGCCTTTGAACATGCACATCAAGGAGATATTTTTGTACAAAAAGCTCCTTCGTCCACATTATCTGATCTAGCTCAAGCTTTGAAAGAGCTATTTAACAGCCAAAGCCTAGTAAAGGTGATTGGTACTCGGCATGGAGAAAAACTATATGAGTCATTAATTTCACGTGAAGAAATGGCAAAATCGCAAGATATGCAACGCTATTATCGTATACCAGCAGATAATCGGGACTTGAATTACAAAAAATACTTTGTCAAAGGGGAAACTCACATTTCTGAGGTGAAAGACTATACTTCACATAATACGGAACGACTGAATGTTGAGGGCATTAAATCATTGTTGCTGAAGCTGGATTATATCCAGGAGGCATTAAATGCTTAAAGTGATGACACTGGTCGGGACGCGACCAGAACTGATTAAGATGAGTCGGGTGATTGCTGAATTGGATAAGCAGGTCAATCATATATTGGTCCATTCAGGACAGAACTATGATTATGAATTGAATCAGGTTTTTTTCGATGATTTGGATATTAGAAAACCGAATCATTTTCTAAATGTAAGCGGAGATAGTGTTGCCAAAACTATTGCGGATATAATTGCTAAGGCTGATGACATATTTGAGTTGGAAAAACCTGATGCTTTACTTTTGTATGGTGATACCAATACCTGTTTGGCGATCTTGGCCGCAAAGAGGCGAAAAATTCCAATTTTCCACATGGAAGCAGGTAATAGATGTTTTGATCAACGTGTTCCTGAAGAGTTAAATCGTAAGGTATTAGATCATTTAAGCGATATTAATATGGTTTTAACAGAACATGCCCGTAACTATCTACTTGCTGAAGGCGTGCATCCGGAGACCATTATTAAAACAGGTTCGCATATGGAGGAAGTGCTAGATCACTACATGCCAAAAATTCAGGCCTCTGATATTTTGAAAAAGGAAGGTCTTGAGCAGGATAAGTTCTTTATCGTGAGTACGCATAGAGAAGAAAATGTTGATACACGAGAAAATTTAAAAGACTTACTGGAAACATTGAGAGTACTTGTAGAAACGTATCAATATCCGATTATTGTTTCGACACATCCGAGAACAAGAAAACGCTTAGAAGAATTAGAGGAACATGTTGAGCATCCGTTAATTCGGTTTGTAAAGCCTTTCGGCTTGCTGGATTATATAAAACTTCAAATTTCTGCTTTTTGCATTCTTTCCGATAGTGGTACGATTACGGAGGAGGCTTCTTTATTAAATTTGCCAGCAGTGACAATCCGTCATGCACATGAACGACCTGAAGGTATAGATGAAGGCACGTTAATTATGAGTGGTCTCAAAGCAGAACGAGTCCTTGAATCGGTTAAAGTCATAACTAGTCAACATAAGCGTGATTCACGGGTAATGAAAGTGGTGGAAGATTATCAAGGTGGATCGGTATCAAAAAAAGTTGTAAGAGTAGTGCTTAGTTACACTGATTATATTAATCGAACGGTTTGGTTTAAAACGTAGGGCGGAGACTTTAAACATGTTTCTTGTGACTGGTGCTACTGGATTTGTAGGTCGTAGTGTCGTCGAGCAGCTTTTGAATGACCATTTTGGTGTTCGAGCTTGCTCTCGACTAAAAAATGTTAGCAATTCTACTGGTGTTGAGTTGTATGAAATTGGCGACATGTCAGAGAGTATTGACTGGCATCAAGCGTTACAAGATATTGATGTTGTGATTCATATTGCCGCTCGTGTACATGTTATGGATGATTCAGTGGATGATCCTTTGACTGAGTTTCGTAAAGTGAATACAGCAGGCACGTTGAATTTAGCTAGGCAAGCTGCTGAGTCAGGAGTGAAACGATTTATATTTATTAGCTCCATTAAAGTCAATGGTGAAATGACTTTGGTAGATCTGCCATTTAAGCCGAATGATAACTATATACCTACCGATCCTTATGGATTATCTAAATATGAAGCTGAACAAGGCTTATTAACCATTGCTGAAGAAACGGGAATGGAAGTTGTAATCATTAGGCCGCCTCTTATTTATGGCCCTAATGTGAAGGCTAATTTTGCTTCGATGATGAAGTGGGTTAATAAAAGCATTCCTTTACCCTTTGGCGCTATACATAATAAACGTTCTTTAGTGGCATTAGACAATCTGGTGAGTTTTATTATTCACTGTGCGGATTATAAAAAAACACCACAAGCGGCCAATCAGGTATTTCTGATTTCAGATGGTGAAGATGTGTCGACTACTGAACTTTTACAGAAAGTCGCTAAAGCTTTCGGTAAAAAAGCCTTGTTATTAGCTGTTCCGGTTAGTTTAATGACCTTGTCTGCTAAGTTGCTTGGCAAAGGTGATGTCGCTAATCGTTTATTTGGTTCATTGCAGGTGGATAGCTCAGAAGCACGAGAGCTACTTGGTTGGGAGCCTGTTATTACGATGGATGAACAATTGAACAAAACAGCGGATGCGTATTTGGCAAAGAAGAAGGATTGATTGTGTACTTAGAAGCTTCAGGGGTAGGTCTTACATTAATACAGTTTCACCTCTCCGTTGGTAATCCCCCCAGAAAAAGATTAATCGAAAATTTAGCTTCAATGGTAGGTAAAGGTGATGAAGCACAACGATTATGTGGGAGCCTGCAGGTCGACATCTCTAAAGCTAGGGCATAACTTGGGTGGACGCCACAATTGTCTGTTGAGGATGACCTAAAGGCTACCGCGTTAGTCCTTAAGGGCGATTGATGCTTCTATGTGGCATTAGCGGTCGATAGTACATTGATTCAATGCTAGGTGGCACTGAGTATCGACACCTTCCTTCCGGCCTGCATTGATGGCCAGGCTTTGATTAAGCCAATCTCTTGCAACCGCTTCACATCAGCGTAGACCCGATTGTAGGGGTCAATTGATGTCTTTAGCCACTTGGTAGATATTTGTCTGATTTGTAAAAGAGATGCACGCTAATACCGTTTATCAAATCTATAAAGATTGTGCTAAAGTGCCTAAATCGTTTATTTGATGGCTCATTAATGAAGCAATTTCTTGACCTTTTCTTCGCTGTTGTTTTAATCATCATAGTGTCACCCCTCTTTTTATTTATATGCTTAGCTATTCGCTTAACATCTGACGGACCTTCAATTTATTGGTCTGACAGGGTTGGTAGAGATAATATAATTTTCAGGATGCCTAAATTTCGTAGCATGCGTATCGATACCCCTTCCATGGCAACCCACCTACTTAAGGACCCAGAACTTTATTTAACCCCGATAGGTTCATTTTTGCGTAAGAGTAGCCTGGATGAATTACCCCAGTTGTGGAGTATCTTAAGGGGTGACATGAGCTTCGTGGGCCCAAGGCCGGCCCTCTTTAATCAGGATGATCTCATTAGCCTAAGGTCCGAGGCAGGACTTCATAAGCTTCTACCTGGCTTGACTGGCTGGGCCCAGGTTAGCGGCCGAGATGAGTTATCCATCCCCCAAAAGATAGCTT
>ENA-UOXV01006939-UOXV01006939.1-marine-metagenome-genome-assembly--contig:-NODE-6939-length-11647-cov-16.174086_pt1 | contig 11647 bp, 5 predicted proteins | sample MGYA00238165_ERZ766961 | MGnify/ENA primary metagenome ERZ766961 (study PRJEB28924, sample SAMN03173240) | marine metagenome | biome: Marine; feature: Water; material: Subsurface seawater | place: North... | reverse complement strand
AAAAAGTGATGTCATTTGGAAGAATTTACGTCATAAACACGGCACATATAGCACACACACACGCACGACGCGAGGCATACATGAACCTCCCGAAACCGAAAAAGTCCTCATCAAACGTACCACTCGCGTTCGCGTTAACTTTTTTCGCCTCGCTCACCTTCGCCTTCCCTTTATACGTGTCGCACAACCCGTCCAATCCTCTTTCCACGAGCGAAAAAGCCTTGTCCTCGGCGGCGATACGAAGAGGCGTGTTCATGAACAGCGGGAGCAAAGACGTCGGGTACGATCCGACCACGGACGTGGACACGATGCATTCAAAAAAGAAAAAGAAATGAAGAAAAGGATGGAGTACGAGCGTTTGTACGAGGAGCGGATGGAACGGCTTCGAGAGATTTCAGAAACCACCGGGGACGAGGTGTTGTTTTTGCTCTATTTGCGAGCAAATATAGTGCCGTTGCGGAGGATGTTTTCGTGGGCAGTGCCGAACAAAGAAGCGTTGGAGACCGTGCGGAAGTATTCACCTCGTGGTGTTTGCGAAATCGGTGCGGGATTAGGATTGTGGGCGAAGATGTTGCGAGACGAAGGCGTCGACGTTTGGGCCTACGACGTATTCGCGAATGAAGGAGAAGGAAACGGATACGTGGCTGGAGGATTTAACGCGTCAAAAGAGGAAGGAGCGCCGCCGCCATTTTGTACAGTAGAGCAAGGAGGCGTAGAGAAAGCGACGTTACACGAGCAGCAATCCTTATTTCTTTGTTGGCCACCGCCCGAAGCCGCGAGCAGCAACGCGCCAGATATCGCTCGGTACCTCGCGCTAAAGGCGTTGACGCATTACAAAGGCGACTGCGTGTTGCACATAGGGGAAGGCGCGAATGGAGAAACAGATGGAGAGAAATTTCGCGAGAAGTTACGCGAGCAGTTTGAAATGAAAGATGCGGTATCCATTCCGAATTGGCCAAACGCGTTTGATCGTTTGACCGTGTACGAGAGAAGGAACAAAGCGCAAAGAACTCTCGACGAAAAATTGTCGCCTTCGTTGCAAATGAAAGCATCAAACGCGGAGCGAGAAAAGTGGAACGAGGAGCGCGCGGCTCGTTTGAGCGCTCAGAACGAAAGATGGGAGGAGTTGTGTGTTGAGCACGTCGAACGCAAGAAACGCAACTCGTCGTCGTCGTCTCTTTTGCTTTCCTCCATCGAAAGAGAAGCAATCGAGGCGGCTAAAAATAGAAGCGGCTTCTTCCGACGACTCGTCCTTTCTCGTCTGTTATTATGAAAGTAGTATTAATAGAAATAGGTTTCAATAGCTATTAGTAGGTGTAGAATGTATTATTGTAAATTAGCGACTAGTTTTCTAATGACTGCTCTCAACGCCGCTTTCGACTTCCCGGTTGCCATCGACGCGTCTCCAAACACCGAATCCCCATCTTCACCCGCTCTCCCGATTCCGGTATCTATCGGAACCTTCCCTAGAAAAGGAATTCCTTTCTCTTTACACATGTGCTCCGCTCCACCTCTCGTCGCCGCAAATACCGGACAATCAATCGTTAAACGACTCGAATCTATCCCTTTCGCGTCTAACGCCTCTCTCACCAACGCAGTCACATCCTCCGTCCCGTCGTCTAAACTGAACGTCACCTCCCCTAACCTCAAATCTGACCCACTCATATTCTCAACCACCCCTAAAACCTTCACCCCAGTCTTTTCGCAAAAATTCACCTCTTTTCTCACGTCTGCCATGGCCACCTCTTGCGGCGTCGTGACTATCAGAGCACCATCAATCTTTGCCCCTCCTTTTAAATACTGCACGATGCTCAAGTGTTCGTCGCTCGTCCCCGGCGGCGCGTCGACGATTAAATAATCCAACTCCCCCCACTCCGTGTCGCACAAAAACTGCTTAATCAAACCATTCTTCCTCGGACCTCTCCACACGACCGAATCGTCTTTATTCGGCAGCAAGAATCCAATCGACATGACGCTCAAATTCTCCGTCACGTACACCGGTTGCCACCCGCCGTTGCTTCTGTGGACGTCGGCACCTTCTTTTTTCGTCATCGTCGGCACCGACGGCCCGCATATATCGATATCCAAAAGCCCAACTTTGCTCGTTTCCGATAACTCTCTCGCCATCGCTTGCGCCATGGTCGATTTCCCAACCCCTCCTTTCCCGGAGAGCACCAAGACGACGCGTTTACACTCCGCGAGTCGACTCGCAATCGCGAGTTCCTCTTCCGTCTTTTCCCCGTTGTTCACGTTTTGAAATTTCCCACTCGCGCACTCTTTTTGGTTCGGGCATCCGTCGCACGCCGACGCTTTCCCCGCGGTCGTCGCGGATGGGCCCACGCAGTTCGCGTTCTTCTTCGCCTCGTCGAACGACTCGTTTTTTTCCTCCTCTTCCTCCTCCATGATTGATTTTGTGTGCGTGCCCTCCTGGTACACTCACTGTTTTTTGCGCGCGTGTGTTTTCTCGCGTCTCTCTCGCTCTTTTTTCCTCTCTCATCACTCCGCACAAACAAACAAAACGAACAGAGCTTTTTGTTCAACGAAAACACACGCGTTTCGTCCTCAAAATCGGTTAAATCGCTTATTAATTACCAAATCTATCGGTCGCAAGTGTTGTTTTCGAAGGAAAAACCAGACTTTTCGCGGCACACTGATTTTGCTTTCTCATCTCTTCTTCTTCGTCTTCTTTCTTTTCGAGCGTTTCCTTTTCGAGAGAGAGAGGGAAAGACACTTCTTCGTTTCCGCGCGCGAGAGAGCGAACGCGCTCGGAAGAACACAGAGAGAAAGAGAGAGATTTGTTTTTAATAAACGAAAATGTCCTCCTCCTCGGAACAAAAATGGGAACAAAATCAACAGCCTCTTTTAGGAGAAGAAGAACGAGAAGAACAACAACGACAACACAGAGAGTCGATGGAGGAAACGACGCAACACCTCATCGAGGATTTACAGATGGAGAGGCGGCAGTCGATGAGCTTGGAGAGGACGACACTAATTACTGCTGATACTACTGCAAACGCGGGGGAGGATGATGCGAAGAAGAATACCGCGGGCACCATTTCCTCTCTCGATGGTGGGGAAAAAGAATTGCCGAATCAACAACCTCTTGCGCCTCCGTTTAGATCGGCGGAGACGTTTTTGTCCACGGCGTCGTCGCCGAGAGGTCGCGCGCAAGCGTTTTTGAGGAATAAGCTCGGGCCGTTTGCCGGTGGTGGTGGAGGAGGGAGTCCCCGAAGCGGCGCGGCGTCGTCGACGCCGGGAACAGAACAGACGTTGCACACGGCGAGGGAGTCCTCGGTGCCGCTTCGGCCTTTGTTGGATCAGTGCGAAAAGTTACACAGAGAAGGAAGGTTGAGAGATAAGGCGATCATCGACAATTTGCCGCCGTACATGAGCTTGACCGAACTTTTACCGCAAACGAATAAAGTCGCGCTGAGTGGCGGGCACATGGACCAGAGACAGGCTTTGACGCACGAGGAGTTGAAGAAATTTATCGCGCGCTGTCAGAAGGATTTCGAGAGGTGCGGCGCGACGGCACATTCGTTGCGTATCGCGGTGTGCGTTCCAAACGGACCAACGCTGGTGACGAGCTTGTTGGCGACTATGCACAAGCACTGTTGCGTACCTATTAACCCGCAAACGACGGTGGAGGAGACCGTGGCGGAGTGTTTGTCCACAAACGTGAGCGTGATTTTGTACCAAAGAGATACGGGAGATAGCGAGAAGAAAATTAAAAGCGTGGTGGACCAGTTAGGGTTGATTCCGATTTTAATCGTTCCAGATGAGAAGAAATCGGGCATGTTCGAGATGGAAGGCGATCCGTTTCGGGTGGACGCGACGCGAATTAAACGGAAAGTGTTCAGTCGAAGGCAGTTGAAGTCGACGTTTATGGAAGATCCCAGAGCGCGCGTCGGATTGGTGTTGCATACGAGCGGGTCGAGTGGGAAGAAAAAGGTGGTACCGATTACGATATCACAGCTGGCAGTCGGGGCAATTGCGATTGCATCTTCGTGCGAGCTGAACGATACGGATAAGTGTTGTAACTTTATGCCTTTGTTTCACGTCGGAGGGATTTGTCGGAACGTGTTGGCGCCAATCTTTTCTGGTGGCTCGTTAGCGGCGATGGCGTTTTTCGACGCGAGAGATTTCTGGATGACGCTGAAAGCGAGAGAATCGACGTGGTATTACGGCGCACCGACCATGCACGCGTTGATTCAAAAGTCCGGCGAAGAGAACCCCAAGTTTTTGGAGTACTCGAAGATTCGCCTGGTCGCCGCGGCGGCGGGGCCGTTGCCGCACACGCTTTCCACACAGTTAAGAAAGACGTTCAACGGAGCCGTGGTGTTGCCTTCGTACGGTATGACAGAATGTATGCCTATTTCGTGCCCTCCGGCGAATTACGCTTTGGAGAAACCAGGATGTTCCGGTCGAGCGATGTGTCCGGATATCGCCATTTACGATCCAAACACCGGCGAGGAGTGTAAAACGGACGAAATTGGCGCGGTATGCGTCCGAGGCGAGATTGTCATGAGCGAATATGAAGTAGATAAAGCCGACGCATCGTCTTTAGCCAGAGAAGGATCCGTGTCGGGAAAATCGTCACCGGCGTTGAGCGGCGCGCAACCGACGCTTGCGAAGTTCTTTGACGGTAATTGGTTCGATACCGGCGATATCGGTCGTTTAGATAGCGATGGATTTTTATTCATCACTGGTCGTTCGAAAGAAGTAATCAATCGCGGCGGTGAGATTATTTCGCCGATTGAAATCGAAGACGCTATTCAATCGCACGCGGGCGTTTCTGAATGCGCCTGTATTTCTGTGGCGCACGAGACGTTGCAAGAGTGCGTCGGGATTGTTGTGGTACCAACGCAAGACGCTCCTGCGCAGGCATCTTTTGCGGCTGGTTTGAAGTATTTGTGTGAGCACGTCCAAGATAGATTACCACCGTCAAAATGGCCGAGTATTTTGGTCATCGCCGATTCCATCCCGAAAGGATTCACCGGGAAAGTCTCTCGTGCAAAAATTGCCAAGGCATTATCCATTCCAGAAGTGAAAGAAAACGATAACGAGTTAGATCGAACGTATTTTGCCGTAGATATGAACCATGGAACGGATGATACCCCTGGATCTCCGAAAGACGTTGAAGTTATCCGTGCGAGCGATATTGCAAAAGATCGCGTGACAACGGCGATGTTAGCGTTGGCCAACGTTGAAGAGGCGGAAACCATGGTAGATTCTTCCGGTGTTGTCGTTGGCGTAGTGAAAGTGTCCAACCGAACTGTTGGCGAAGATGAAAACGAAGACACGGAGCTTTTAAAGCTCATTAAACCGAAACTAGCTGGATGCTTCCACCCGAAAGTTATCGTTCCGACGAACGTGATTCCGAGGAACGCCGAAACGGGAGAAGTCGATTACGATTATATCTTAGGTTTGACAACGAAAGCGCGAGCCGGGAGAAAAAAATCTGACACAGAGGCGTTGATTATTCCGTACTGGGCGGCGACCTTACACGGCGTCGATCCAGAAATGGTCAACGTAAAGGACGATTACTTCGCGGTCGGAGGCACGTCTATTTCCGCCGGTCAGCTGGCGTTCAAGCTTCGAAAAGCGTTTGGGATGAAAGCGATGACTGGAGCGGATATGTTTGAGCTACGAACCATCGAAGCGATTGCAAAGAAGATTGATGCGAAAAAATCCGGTGGAAACTCCAAAGGCGGCTCTGCTGCCGACGATAAGAGTAAGAAAGTTCCGGTCGGTCCCGTGAATTGGGTGGAGCCGCATTCCTCAATCGCGCAGTCGACTTTGCTCATCCAGTTAATTCCGTTGTTCATCATTCGACCAAGTTTGACTTTGTTTCGATGGACGGTGTTTTTGACGACTTGGAGTACAATTTTTCACACGTTAGCACCGAGCGTTCACTGGTTGCGTCACACGTTGCACTTGATGGTGACGAGTACTTCCTACGAAGGCACGGCGAGCGTTTTGAAATTACGACACTATGGTTCCGTGCAGCTCTTCTCCTTTTTCTTGGCGTTAATTTGCGTCGAACTGATTTGCTCGATTGCGTTTCCGATGTTTGCCATTATTTTCAAGTGGCTTTGCGTCGGAAGGTTACGACCAGGGACGTATAGGTTATGGGGTTCGTATTACTTGAGGTGGTGGCTCGCCGATCTTGTTCGCGAAATGTGCGGCTTGGGCGTCTTCAAAACAAACTCGCAAACGTTTACCTTGTACATGCGTTTAATGGGAGCGAATATTGGTAGGAACGTTTCTGTTTCACCGTCAACAGATATTGCAGAGTTTGATTTGATCACCATCAATAACGGTGCGACAATTGATGAGATTGCCAAAGTGCGCGCGTTTGAAGCGCGACGCGGGGGCATGCGCTTGTCGCCAGTGTACATCGGCGAAAATGCAACCGTGTGCGTTCACGCCATTATTGGCCCAGGTGGCATTGTTCCCGCGAATGCCACTTTACCACCATACACAAGTTGGAGAGAGCGCGATCCGAATGTGAACGTGCACACGCACAAAGTTTGCGCCAGAGAACGTCTCCCGGGACCGTCGATGATTTTCAAGCTTTTTCTAGGCTATCCGGCAATCATGTTTGTACACACCGTACGTTGGGCACCATGGGCGCTTCTATTGAAGCTTTTATACTCCTCTGCGGCCAAAGACGATAACATCTTAGCAAACGCCGGCATGGTCAACTGGCAAAAACAGCTGGAACGCATCGGCGACGATACGGACGCCATGGAAGTGTTCGTCATGCTCTTAGCTCGACTCTCGTGGCAAGACTGCATCGTGTGGTTTATGGATCCATTCCGTTTGACGTGTATTGTCATGGCGCGTTTGTTACACGAGACCATTGGTCCTTTGCTTCAAATCACCGCTGTCATTTTAGTCAAACGCGTGTACGTTGGTAAATTTAAGCCCGGAGCGAATCCAACCGGGTATTTCGCTCGAGAGTGGGAATACACACGTCGTTTCTTAATGTCGCGCTTGCTACCGGATGGTAAATTTTGTGGCGCCGGGGAAATTCTTGGCAAACATTATAAGTACACGACTTTCATTTGGCGTGCGTTAGGTTCGAAGATTGGCGAACGTATCTTCTGGCCGGGAAGCGGCGTTCACGTGGCGGATGGGATGTACGATTTAATCGAAATCGGTGACGACGTCGTGTTCGGATCGCGGTCTCGTTTGTACCCGAGCGATGCTTTAGGTTCTTTGCCCATCCACATTGCCAGAGGTGCAAACGTTGCGGATCGGTGCATCATTTACGGTGGCGTGACGTTACACCCGGAAGCTTTGTTGGGATCTGGTGGCGTCGCTCCGAGACGAACGACGTTGAACGCGGGCAGTATCCACGTCGGGTCCAGAGACGGACGCGCAGTCATGCTCAACCCGGGTAAATCGAGTCACTTGGACGACGAGGTATCATTGCGCGTGGTCGAGGCGAAACCTTTTGGTCGTGCAACATATCTAGGCTTAGCGACGTACGCTGTGATTCCGTGGCAAGTCATGCCGGTCATCGGGATCTCCGCGAGAGTATTGAAAACTGCATTTAACATTTTGCCGGTGTATTTTTCGTGGTACGTCACCGCGTTTTTCACAGCGTCCGTGATGGACGTCGAGTGGAAGGATATACCAGCTTGGCAATACTTTTCGTTGTTGTACGTGCTATTTCTCGCGATCAAAGCGGTACACACGACGCTTTCGATTGGGTTAGGTTTGATGAACAAATGGTTGCTCATCGGGAAACGTCAACCTGGAATGTACGCCTGGGATAAGTCTAGCTATTGCTTCAGATGGAAACTTGCCGATCAGCTGAGTTGGAACGACTATCCGAAGCTACTTCGAGGCTCTGCGCACTTGTGTGCGTACTATCGCTTTAAAGGGTGCCAGATTGGAAACAACGTGTGCTTGTATCCAACCGGCGCGGATCCTCCGATGCCGGAACCTGATTTGATTTCCATCGGCGACGGCGCTTGCGTGAATTTTGCACATGTTATCGCACATACGAATACATTGGGCACTTTTTCGTTGAACACGGTTATCATTCGCGAACGCGCAACGTTATGCTCGGAGTCTCGAGTTATGGGCGGATCTGTCATTGGTCCAGACGCAATTTTGCTCGACCACACGTTGGCGATGGTTGGCGACGACGTCGCCGCGGAAGCCATCTGGCAAGGATGGCCGGCGAGGCACGTCATGGAAGATGCTGATTTGAAACCAGTAAAGAACACTCCAACCACCGATAGTGGTTTATTTCACAAAAAGAACAACACGAAATGGAATTCGTTCTTTTCTACTCCGAGAAAACCACGAGGGAAGAGAGGATACTCGCCGTTATCGTCGGATTCTCCGGGCAGCAGGGGAAAAATGACCGGGATTAAAGGAGCGTCGTACGGCACTGGTGATGCGCTGTAATTAGCAAATGCTACTGCTATACTATACTATATTAGCCTATATACTACCAGGTACTAAGAATCTATAACTATGTGTATTGTAATAAATATACCCGTATGGTACCGGTACAGTTTTATACTTTGTTGAAGTTTTCTCTCTTTGTTCCAAGCGCGCGTTCCCTTTCCTTTTCTAAAACTTCAAAGGAAATTCGGATATCTTCCCAGTTTTCATTAACTTTTCTAATTTCTCAAACGCGAGAGGAAAAGCTTGCCCGAGGACTCTGGCTATGATATCGATTTCTTCCCAGTGAGTCTTTAATGCTTTGGCCGTGGGTTCAGAGGAACGGTCGTGAGCTTCCGCAATCGACGTCGCCCACTCTTCCGCGAGGATCAACTTCATGAGATGTTTCCGTTGCTCCGGCGCGAGAAGTTTTTCCAACTGCTCTTGCGCGTCCGTTTCTATTTTTTCATTGCTAACAATACTCGACTCTTTCATCTTCTCCGCATTATTATCATCTTCCCCACCTTTCGCGTGCAGCCAAAGGGTAAACATAACGCGACGTTTGCCCGTGTAAGGTAACGTCGAATGCGCGACGTACCTCGAATTAAACATAACAATCGTACCCAACTTGGGTGGCACGACAACTATCTTCTCCTTTTGAAAAGGTAAATACAAGACCACCTCCCCGCCATCCTTCTCTTCCCAATCGTCGTTAAGATATACGAGACACGTCCAACGCCTGTTGTCCGTGCTGCTATCGCTATCGAAATGAATCGGAAACCTCGCGTTTTCGCCGAAATTCATTTGCACCTTCAAAGAGACGTTGAATAACATCTCGTTCGGCGTCTCGCTCGGTTTTAAAACGTTCAACAGCGTCAACAACGTGCGATCTCTCTGCAACGCGCGCAAATATCTTCCATCGGTCTCTTCAACGAACGGTGCCGAAAGCTCAAGAATATTTTTCTTCACCAACTCTGTTTGGAAACCGTCTTTCACGAACCTTGTGGAATTCGGAACGAACCGTTCCGGGGAGGAAAGGAATAACGCGTCTATCTCTTTCCGAAGTTCTTTCCCGACGTTCGAGTCGAATCCGCCCTCGAAAACCGCGTACCCTTGGCGATACAATCTCTCGACATTTTTCCCCGTAACGCATTTCTCAAAAGAAGCTTCGATTCCATCTTCTCCTTTACTCGACACGTTCGTTGAATAATAATAAGAAGAGCAAGACGAAGTATAATTGCAGCGACAGCAGCTCCGAGCAGAGATTGTGGAGGATGACAACACTCTCCGCCACATCCTTCTTAAATTCACTCTCGTTTTCCCCAAGACCGTTATAAAAAGTGGAGCAAATTCTTCACTTTTATAAGAGGATGAACGACGACCCAGACGACGAGAGAGAAGAAGAACACGCGCAGGGGTTGCTCTCAGATCATTCCGTGTCGTCGTCGGAGTATACTTCTTCCGATGATGATGAAGAAGTCTTGCTGCTTCCGAACGACGGAAGAACAGAATTTGATCTCTCGGGGGAAGATTCCTTTCTCACTCCTTCGGGAAACAGTCCCGGGTACAATCTCGAAACGGACGTGGACGACACGTACTCCACGCACGACATCAAAATAGTCTTCGCGCTTTGGAACGCGATGGTTGGCGCCGGTAGCGTGCTCGTGTTCCCGTGGGCGATGAGTCAATCCGGTGTTTTTTTAGGGGCGATAATAAGTCCAACCTTTGGGTTCCTCTGTTGCGTGTTTAGCGCGAGTCGATTGGTGGAACATTCCGTGAATACGAAGAAAAATAGTAATAGTAGTAATAGTACGAGGAGGAGCAGTGTTCAGCACGCGCCGACGGACTATTCCGACGTGGTTGGAGAATGGTTTGGGAAAAAATGGAAGCGGGCGGCGCGCGTAGGTATCGTCTTGCTCATGATGCAATCCGTCGTCGTGTACGATATGATTTTGTCGGATGTGATGTTCGGGTTGGTGAGTGGAGGGTACTCGGATTGGCGAGAACAGTACGATAAGGAATGGGAGAAGAAGAAGAAAAACGTACGAGGTGGTGGTGATGCGAATAGTAGTAGTAGGAATAGTAGCGACGCGGGGGGCGGCGGCGTGAACGGCACGGCAACAGCACTGGAGGATGCTCTTTTCCTAATGTACGACGATGCAAATGATAGCGGCGGTAATGGGACGATATACGCGACTCCTCCGTTGCCAGCCGCAGCACCGCCTTCCCCTTTCGCTCCTTCCAGTAGTAGTAAAGACGACGACGATAACGACCATCACGAAAACAACGATCTCCACATTAATTGTCAAAAGACAATCACGTGGCGATCGTCGTTGAACGGCGACTGTTTTACGCCCAAAACGGCCTCGGTAATTGTCGCTTTGATGCTCTTCGGCATGTCCACGAGAACATCCGCGGACGTTTTCGTAAAACTATCTGCGTTTGGGCCGGCGTTTACGACGTACCTCGTCGCATTTGTTCTTCTACAAAGCCTCGTCGTAGAAAATGTTGTCGCACCGAGACATTTCTTCCCGAGTCGTGGAGGCAAGGCGGCGTTTCGTGGCGTCGCCACACTTTTGGGCGCGTGCAGCTCGGCTTTTTTCGTGCACCACGCGGTCGTCCCGGTGCTTAAAACGAATAAGAAAAGCAAAAACAACATGCGAAATTTAGTCTTCGCGTACATCCTCGCTGTAGGAACGTACATGTGCGTAGGAATAGTAGGCAATTTCAGTTCCACGTACGTTGCTTCGGAAGCAAAAAGAGAAAAAATAGGGTTACAAGGCCCGTCGGAGAACTTTTTGAACGCATTTCCGACGGAACCGAATAAGGCGCTGTTCGCGTTTACGGCCCACGTTGCAGCGGCGTTGCAAATGTTCACCATTTGTCCTCTCTTACTCTTCATTTTGCGAACAAGCGTGTACGGATTATTCTTCGGTCGCCGCGCGGAATCGAAAACGACTCTGGGTGGTATCGCCGTCATCAACGCGGTGTGTCTTTTCATCGGCACGCTGTGTGCCGCGGATAAAAACATAGACGTCGGTGGCGTCGTGAGCGTTTGTGGTGCCTGCTTCGGTTTCGTCTACGTTTTTTTACTCCCGTCCATGATTCGTTTAGAAGCCACGAAAGACGAAGCGATCGGGAGAGAGGCTGTTCAACCGCCGCACCACCGATACCCGCTCCGAAGTCGACACGCGGTCATAGAAGAAGAAGAAGAAGAAGAAGAAGAAGAAGAAGAAGAAGA
>ENA-UOXV01006937-UOXV01006937.1-marine-metagenome-genome-assembly--contig:-NODE-6937-length-11651-cov-6.859865_pt1 | contig 11651 bp, 8 predicted proteins | sample MGYA00238165_ERZ766961 | MGnify/ENA primary metagenome ERZ766961 (study PRJEB28924, sample SAMN03173240) | marine metagenome | biome: Marine; feature: Water; material: Subsurface seawater | place: North... | reverse complement strand
GCTAACCTGACAATGTTGCATCCATACAGCAGTAAGCAGTAACTTTGATGCTACTGTGGATTGCATGAAACCTTCAGTCGTTGCTTCTAATATCTCTAAAGTCTATCAAATTCGAGGTGATTCAAAAAATAATTATGACCTGAAAGGATTGGTTAGCCTTCTAGCTCAAAAAAATAAAATAAAATATGAGTCTTTTGGTGACAGACACTTTACTGCATTAAAAGATGTATCTTTTCAATTAAAAGCTGGTGAAAGTCTTGGAGTAATAGGTGAAAATGGTGCTGGTAAAAGCACACTATTGCAGATTCTTTCTGGTACATTACAAACAAGTTCAGGAGAAATTTTTACGAGTGGAAGATTATGTTCTTTACTCGAGTTAGGTTCAGGATTTAACCCACTCTTTACTGGAAGAGAAAATGTTTATTTAAATGCTGCAATATATGGACTCTCCAAAAATGAAATAAATGAAAGGTATTCAGATATAGTTTCCTTTGCCGATATCGGGGAATACATTGAACAACCTGTCAGCACATATTCTTCTGGGATGCAACTACGTCTTGCGTTTTCAGTTGTAGCCCATGTTTCTCCTGAAATTTTAATCATCGATGAAGCTTTCGCGGTTGGTGATGCAATCTTCATGCAAAAGTGTATGAGATTCATTAGGAAGTTTAAATCTAGTGGTAGCCTAATTTTGGTAAGTCATGATATCGCCGCTGTTCAGAGTCTATGTGATTCATGTATATGGTTATGCAATGGGGAAATACGAAAATATGGCGACCCTAAGCAGGTTTGCGATTCATATGTTGCATATGCGAATGGACAAATTTCAGAATTAGATGAAAATCAAGTAACAAATTTGGATGAAGATAATGCTATTGACTGCTCAAGTTCCTTTTCATTCAAAAATAACTCTAAAGGTTTGGGGAAAAAAGGAGCGATTGTTGAGGAGGTGAACTTGAAAGATTCAGAAACCGGAAAAATAATTACTAATATTCGAGGAGGTGAGAAAGTTACACTTTCAATTTCAATTAGGATTAGTGCAACGATCAATCATCCAGTTGTGGGTTTCATTTTTCGAAATCGATTAGGTCAAGATTTATTTGCCGAGAACACATATGGTAAATATAAAGAAAATCCGATATGTCTAAAAGAAGAAGATCTTATCAATGTGAGATTTTCTTTCCGGATGCCAATTCTTGCCAGCGGTGACTACTCCGTTACCGTTGCAATTGCTGACGCCATAAACGAAGATTTTGATGTTCACCACTGGATTTATGATGCTCTTATAATCTCTTCAATTTCAACAAGTTGGTCTACTGGATTAGTCGGTATACCCATGGAAGACATTACATTGCAAAAGTGCTAATCAATGTTATTGTTTAAAGATGCATAAGAGCTCATATGAAAAAATGTCATATTTTGTAGAAAAATATGTAATAGATACAACTCATAGTCAAAATATTTTGGATGTTGGTAGTTTCGAAGTTAATGGTTCTTACAAATCAATTTTTTCTGAGTACAATTGCAACTACACTGGTTTGGACTTTCAGGATGGACCCAATGTTGATTTGGTCGTTGATGATCCCTATTCTTGGAAAGAATTAAATAACGAATCCTTTGACTTTGTAATTTCTGGACAAGCACTTGAGCATTGTGAGTTTTTTTGGCTCGCCTTTTCCGAAATTGCCAGAGTTTTGAAAACAGGGTCATATTGCTGCATCATCGTACCTTCTTCTGGTCCTGAACATAAGTATCCTGTTGATTGCTGGCGGTTTTATCCAGACGGAATGAGAGCAATGTGCAAATACGCTAAGCTAACACCATTGGAAGTAAGTACTAATTGGAATCCTTCCGAATTTGATGATGGAAGTGAAGTGTGGAAGGATACTATTCTAATTGCACAAAAATAACTCATGACAAAGAATGAAGAAATGGGGTTCGATTTGCTTGAACCATTCATTAGTTCAGATGTTACAAGTTGGCACTTTCACCGACCTTTTGCACAAGATTTAATTACAGAGCTGAAACCTAATGTTTTTGTTGAGCTAGGTGTCCACAAAGGCGATTCATATTTTTCTTTTTGTCAGTCAGTTAAAAGTAATAAACTTAAAACAATTTGCTACGCAGTGGACCATTGGCAAGGAGATGCACATGCTGGAAAATATAGTGGAAAAGCCTACAGTGATTTCGAGAAATGTAATACAAGGAATTTTTCTGATTTCTCCTACATCATTCCTACATCCTTTGATGAAGCAGTCCAACAATTTTCAGACCATTCAATAGATCTGCTTCACATTGATGGCTTCCACACATACGAAAATGTAAAAAATGATTTTTACAAATGGTTACCCAAATTAAGTAGTGATGGTATTATTTTACTCCATGATATTCACGAAAGGCAGGCTGACTTCGGGGTATGGAAGTTATGGGAGGAATTAAGCTTAATTTACTCCCATTTTTCATTTTCTTTTGGACATGGATTAGGAGTTCTTTCTCTTAATAAAAAACCTGATCAGCCTATAAAGATAGGAAGTCTAGTTCTAGACAAAATAAAATTTCAACGAATACATGAATACTATAAAAAAGTTTCTCTTTCCTTTATATACTCTCAAAAAAATAAGGATCTAAGCAGTAAAATTCGTCTTCTTACAGGCAGGCTTGCAGTAGCTTATGACTATGTTGAGAAACTTGAGAGTAAGTTATTTAAAATAGAGGAATCCACTGTTGAAGATACCTCCTCATCTAGGGGGAATATAAAGCCCGAGAAAGTTTTTGACTCCTCCAGAGGTTCAAGCATTAGAACCCACTTTGACCTCCCAAGCCGATTTTTTCCCTTTTCTAGTTCTAACTGTCTAATTAAAGGAAGTATTTCAGTACCAAAAAAATTAGAAGTTAGGGGTTTATATTTATCTTTAGGAAGACGATCCATTCGGTGTTCATTAGAATTTGCATCTATTAATTCCCAGCATTCTAACGATTCTAATGAAATACTTTTTTCTTGTAGTTTTCGAACGCGTGTTGGTTTTAAGTACTTTAAACTATATCTTTTGAGCGAAGATGGCACATCTTCTCTTCTTGGTTCTAGGCTTATCTTTATAACGAGTTTAATAAAGGGAACTTTATTGCATACTAGCCATTTTGGTCATGTCCCGATTCTCGATCCTTACGAGCAGTGGCTATCTTATAATAAATTAACATCTCAACAAATCTCTCGGCTATCTTACTTAGATTCAGAGATGTCAACAGGCATTTTATACTCTTTCATCATGCCTGTTTACAATACCAAACTTGATTTTCTCAAGGAGGCAATCTTTAGTATTTTGAATCAGACTTATACAAATTGGGAACTTTGCATTGTTGATGATGGTTCAACAGATAATTCCTTGTTAGAGTATTTACAATTGTTGCCTCAAAAAGATGATAGAATCAAGGTGACCTTAAGAGAATTAAATGGTGGCATCTCCTGTGCCACGAATGATGCAATTGCAATTTCTATAGGAGAATTCCTCGTTTTTATTGATCATGACGATTTGATAGAACACAATGCACTATCTGAATTCAATCTATGTATTTCCAAAAATCAAAGTGTCGATTTTATTTATTCAGACGACGATAAGATTGATTCTGAAGGTAATCGATATTCTCCACAATTTAAACCAGATTGGTCCCCGGAATTATTACTTTCATATTGCTACATTAGTCATATGAAAGTAGTTCGTTCTGAATTAAGCAAAAAAATTGGGCATTTTAGAGAAGGGTTTGAAGGTTCTCAGGACTACGATTATATCTTACGATTGTGCGAAAATACTTGTAGGGTTTCACATATTCCCAAAATTCTATACCATTGGAGAGTATCACCTGGATCTACAGCTGCTAGCGGAGATGCAAAGCCAAAAGCTTTTGAATGTGGTTTAAAAGCTTTGACTGATGCTTTGTCTAGACGATCTATGAAGGGGGACATCAGGCACCCTCTTTGGGCACAAAAGGAAAAACTTGGTATTTATCAGATACTTTTTCCAGATAAAGGACCGGAAGTCACTATTCTAATACCAACCCGTAACAATAAAAGTCTTCTTCAAAAGTGCCTGAATTCATTAAAATGCACAACTTATGAAAATTATAGAATTCTAGTACTAGATAATGAAAGTGATGATATGCAATCTTATGATCATTTGAGAAATTTGGAACATGAGGTTAAAGAAGTACCTTCTGCAAACAATGCGTTTAACTTTTCCTACATAGTGAATGAAGGGGTCAAATCTGCCAAAACTGAATATGTTCTTCTTTTAAACGATGACACTGAGGTAATAAATCCCCGCTGGTTAAGCCAGATGGTTGGATTTCTTAAAATCGAAGGAGTTGGCTGTGTTGGAGCAAAACTACTTTTTTCTAACAATCAGATTCAACATGCAGGGGTGATTCATGGTCTTGCTTCAGGGTATCCGGGCACTGCTTTTCGAAACCAACCCAGTGAAAATGCGGGCTATTTGAATTATTTGCGAACGCCGAGGAATTATTCAGCTATAACTGCTGCTTGTATGCTTACCACTCGAAAGCTTTTTCTTGAATTAGGTGGTTTTGATCAAGAAAAATTTGCAGTGGCATACAACGATGTTGATTTCTGTTACCGCTTAATTTCATTTGGAAAACGATGCGTATATTGTCCTGATGCAATACTTTTTCATCACGAAGGATCCTCTAGAGGTTTTACGGATAATTTATCAGAATTAGCCGCCTTCAAAACAAAGTATCGCCACTTCAAAGACTCCTACTACAATCCTAATCTATCATTAGAAAATCATAATTTTGAAGTATCTCCAAGAAGAATTCCTTATCCAGTAAAAAAACCTCTCAGAGTTCTTGCAATTACACATAATCTCAATTTTGAGGGAGCACCTATTAGCATGTTTGAAATGCTTAGTGGTCTGACTAGGAAACTTGACCTTAAAATTACAGTAATTTCTATGGGTGAAGGTTCACTTGGTACTGAATATGAAAAGTTGGGAATCGTTGTAAAAACGGTACCTTTTAATGCAAGAAATATTTCAGAAAGTGACTTTAATATTAAATCAAGAATTTGGTCAAAAAAAGTAGGGTTGATTGAGTATGATGTTCTTTATGCTAACACTATCGATACATTTTTTGCTATTTATGTCGCAAATCAACACAAAATACCTTCAGTTTGGAACATTCGTGAGAGTGCAACTCTAAGTCAATTATTTCAAGGACTAAGTCCAAAGATAGCGCAAATAGGATATGATTGCTTTAAGTATCCTTACAGAACTGTGTTCGTATCAGAATCTACATCAAGAATTTACACACATTTGAACACCACTGGAAATTTTTCAGTTATTAACAATGGGATAAATTTTTCATCCATGGAAGAGTGTTATCAAAAAGAAGATTTACCTAATATACCCGAGGACGAGAAAATGATTCTTTGTGTGGGTACGATTTGCAAAAGAAAGGGGCAACTCGACCTTTTAAAGGCATTTGAACAACTGCCTAATGAGATGATTAAATCAACGACTCTTGTTTTTGTAGGAGCAAAAGATAATGAGTACGCGAGGGTTATAGCAAAAAAGGTTTCCTCCAACGCGAAAATTAAAAAGAAGGTACTAATGGTTGGAAGTAAGTCAGGTATAAAAGCCTGGTACGATACTGCTTACCTTTATGTTAGCACATCATATGGTGAAAGCTATCCAAGGGTAATTCTTGAAGCGATGCACCACTCGTTGCCCATACTCACAACCCCCGTTTTTGGTGTTCCCGAGCAAGTCATAGAAAATACCAATGCTTTGTTTTTTAATCCTGGAGACATTTTGGATTTGCGAGATAAGCTTTCAATAGTTCTAGCTGACAAAAAATTAAGAGACTCACTTGCCCATGCTTCAAGCCAAGTTCTTAAAACGAAAACTTCGTATGATATGATGCTTGAACAATATAGAGATACTTTTCTTGAAGCTGCATCTATGCGATAAATTTTTTATTTAATTTAAAATGTGCGGAATTGCAGGAATCTTTGACTTAAAAGGAGAATTGAATCTCCGTACTAAAATTGACCTCATGCTTGATGCAATGACATCTCGTGGACCTGATGATCAGGGCCAACATATTTCTGACTTTTGGGCTATAGGAATGCGACGTTTGTCAATTGTTGATTTGAGCAATGGAAGCCAACCTCAAGCTAATGAAACTGAAGATATTTTTGTTGTACACAATGGAGAAATCTACAATCACGAGAATTTACGATCTTTACTTGAGGCCAAGGGACACTTTTTTAAAACTTTTTCTGATACCGAGATTATTGTTCATGGATACGAAGAGTGGGGAATTGAAGGCCTTTTAGACAAAATCGAAGGAATGTTTGCTTTTGCTATTGTGGACAAAACCTCATTCGTTGTTCATCTTGCTCGGGATCGTTTCGGAGAAAAACCGCTTTATATGCATGGTGGCAATCGTTTTTTTTCTTTTTCCTCAGACCTCAATGCTCTCGTAAAATCAAATGATAGGTCAACCGAGATCGACCCATTAAGCCTGAGTAGATATTTGGCTCTCCATTTTATACCGGGAAATAGATCAATATGGCAAAATTATGAACGCGTTTTACCAGGTGAGCGTGTTGAGATAAACTTAGGAGATTTATCATACAATAAAACTTTATATTATCAACTGCCTGCCAATAAAGAAAATTCTTTCGATCCAGATCAGCTGAATGAACTAATCGAAGATTCTATCAACACAAGACTTATGGGAGATGTTCCCGTTGGGGTTTTTCTTTCTGGCGGTCTTGATAGTTCGATTGTTACTTCATTAGCAGCTAAACACTCCTCTAGAATCGAAACTTTTTCCATTGGGTTCGACTCTAATCAACATGACGAAAGTTTTTACGCAAGGGTGGTAGCCAAAAATTGTGGTGTTAACCACCACAATGTGAGTTTTAAAGAAGATGATTTTAGGGAACAATTATCTTTTGTATCTAAAAGAATTGATGAGCCTTTGGGAGATCCAGCTGCTCTTCCAACCTCCCATTTAAGCCGAGCGGCAAAGGATTTTGTTAAAGTTGTACTTACTGGAGAAGGTGCAGATGAAATATTTGGGGGTTATGGTTATTATCGTGGTCAACTGGAGAAGAAGAATTTGGTCCGCAAATTATTTTCAAAGGGATCAATAACTTCTTCCTCGCAATTATTGGATCCTGTCTCGCTAAAAACTCCTTCTGGCTTTCCCTTAGTTAGTGACATGAGTCTGTGGGAAAGTCTTTTAGGTTATCGTTTTAATAAAAATGAAAAAAGTGATGATTGGGAAGAAAGCTTTCTAGCCCATGTGAACCAAGTTGACGACCCCTTAAGGAAAGCATCTATAGCAGATATGCTTACTTGGCTACCGAGTAATTTGTTGACGAAGTTGGATAGAATGACGATGTTGCACAGCATTGAAGGTAGATGTCCATTTCTGATGAAGTATTTAGCTGAATATGCAATTGCTCTTCCGACGGCCTCAAAAGTTGACGGTTTTCAAGACAAAAAAGCATTGCGTGATATTAGTGAAAAGTATCTTCCAATGAATATTTCCAAAAGAAAAAAGCAGGGATTTATTCTCCCGATGCAGGATTGGCTTGCTAATTATCTTAGCGATTTTGGAGGTTCAAAAAAATATGTGGAGCATATCAATTGTAGTTTTATGGAGGAATCCTCATTAATTAAAATAATTGATGAATGTCTTTTCGTAGGAGTTGAAAGAGTAAGACTTCTATATTCAATCATAATGCTCTTGGAGTGGTCATATAACAATTAATTATCTCCTTCAATAGATAATGAATAAAGTCATTTTTTTCCTTTTCGTAATATTGGCATATTTTACTGAATCTATTTCACTAAACGGCAAAAATAAGTGGGAACAAAATAATTGGTTAGGTTGGTATTATAATTCTAAAAATGGTTGGATTTTTCACCCCATTCACTTATGGCAATTTACTACCGATGAGCTTTCTAAAGATCAGTGGATTTATGATACTAATTTGAAGTGGATATACACCGGAAAAACAATTTACCCCTATATTTTTTCAAATTCCCTTAATCGATGGTTGTTATTTAGTTCCATTGATACTGTTAAGGAGTCCTATTTTGATTTCGATCATAATTTGTACAGGAGCGTCAGCTTCATAGAAGAAATGATTGAAAATGCCTTTACAACATGGGATCAGGGGTTCAACGCTACACATTACATTGATAATCGTTCTGGCATAGTACTAACAACTTATAAAAATGATAGAATATTACAGTCTATGTTACCAAATTTTAGAGGATTGAACTACCAAGATCTTCCTTTTAAGGAAGAAAACTTCAATAAATGGGAAGTCGAGTACTTTTGCGAACCTGACTGGGTATTATCTTACTACCATGGAACTGAGGGCGGCGTGGTTTATCTAAACGAATTAAATTGGGAAAAGGAAGTAGCTTTTTCTAATGATACATTTTCGATAAAATATCATCATAAACCTGCATTTGGTCATGTGTATATACAGAAAAGTTTTCCTTTTGAATTAGATATTACATTTACCATCAAATTTGGATCAAACAAAGTAGTTACAGATTTTGTATTAAATCCTCTTAAAGAAATTCAATACGATTTAAACTTAATCGCACAAGATGCAGCTTACATGTGGTTTCCTCAAAACGATCAATCGACAGTTTCTGGTTTAACCACATCTAAAAACCATACCAATTACGGATATGATGTTATGTTCTCTATTAAAGAACAATTGCTAGCTTCAACATTCACTCTTAAATACGGAGTTTTCTCGGGATATAGAACAGTCCTTTCCCCGGATGCAGTTGAAATATGTGCAGGGATATCTGGCAATTATTTATTGGTACCTCCCTACATTCCAATAGGTTATCAATTAATGCCAGATGATAAAGGATATGATTTTCCGTTACTGATGAAGCAGGCTCAAAACAACTCATATTCAAGTGATTTGATCAGTAGGTTTATAGCCTACAGGTTAAAATGCCTTGGCCAAACTGAATTTTCCTTAGAAATGGTTATGGGGAGATTTGAAAATGAATTGAATTTACTTTCTCAAATAAAAAAAGCTACTTTAGCTCCATAATCATTCAAAAAATGACAAGTATACCAGCAGAAATTATAAATAAACGATCTGTTATCGCTAAAAGATTTTTAAAAGGTGAGGGCATTGAAATAGGTGCCCTACATCATCCGTTAAAGTTACCAACTAATGCTAGTGTTAAGTATGTTGATAGACTATCAAATTCAGAATTGAGAATTCACTATCCAGAACTTTCAAACTGCGATATTGTAGAAGTGGATATAATCGATGATGGTGAGAAGTTAAGTACCATTTATTCTGACAGTTTAGACTTTATTGTTGCGAATCATATGCTTGAGCACTGTTTGAACCCAATAGGTACAATTAGAAATCATCTAAAGCACATAAAAAGAAATGGTATAATTTATTATGCCGTGCCTGACAAAATTCATTCTTTTGACAATAAGAGATACCTTACTCCATTTGAGCACTTAATTCATGATGATCAAAATGGTGATGGTATCGAATCGAGAGAAAAACATTATGAAGAGTGGGTAAAATACGTTTGTGATATAGAAGATGCTGGAGAAGCATTTGAAACTAAAAAGAAGTTAATGTTTATGAACTACAGCATTCATTTTCATGTTTGGAATTACAATGGATTTCAGGAATTTATTGAATCCACAAACAAATACCTTAACGAACCATTCGATGTTCTTCTTTTCGAAAGTAATGATACTGAGATTATTACAGTGTTAAAAAAGAAATAATAAATGCAGTTTTTACAGTTTAAAAATGTTAATTTTTAGTCACTAAAAACATATCTTGGTAAGTATCAGTAAACTTATTACTTTTCCAATAGCCAGGGAAATAATTTATCTCGAACAAAATGACACAGAAATCAATTCCATCCCAAGAAAAATTTAAATCTTTTTTTAAATTTAACTATCATATTTATGGAAGCGGTAAATGAATTCATATCGAAAGTTATTACTCGATTCCCTCTAGTTCTATCATACGGGATTCTTGATTTAATATATAACAAATACACGCGTACTGATTCCAAATTTCAAAATTCCAAATTACTGTCTAATTTTTCGAGTTTGAATCCTCAAGAATCGAAGAGAGTTATTTACGAAGAAATTCAAAAAATGCTTTTCTTTGAGAAATTTGATACCCGTATTTTAGGAAAGCTTAATCAAAATAATATCAATGATGTAGTATCAATTAAAGGATTAGAGATTCTTGAAAAGCTTCAATTTGAGAAGCAACCAGTTATTCTCTACACTGGTCATTTTGGAAGGTTAGTATTGCCACTCATTTCAATTGGGTTAAGCGGTATTGAATTAGCCTGCCTTTCAGCAAATCCGAAAGATTTCTCAGCTACGGAAGAAAAATTTCTTTCAAAAAAACTTTTTCATATGCAAAAGAATATGAAAGGTCCTTTTTTTCATCTGGGGAAACTTAATAAAACCTTTTTTGAATATTTGATGAGAAAGGAAGGCTCCTTTTTGGTTATGCTGATAGATTTACCTTCATCTAAAAATACTGCGTCCGTGGAAGTTCCTTTTATCGACTCTAAGATCCTAGTGCCCTCTGGAATAGCTAGAATTGCTCGTAAATGCGGTGCCAAAGTAGTTCCATACTTTACCTGGCAAATAGGCTACAAAGTAGAGGCACAAATATTTACTCCCATTGACATTTCGGGGTTGAGTGATCAGCAAGCCATGGTAAAGCTTATGGAACCCCTTGATGCTCAAGTCAGAAAACATCCAGGGCTATGGTGGCAGTGGGATAAATTCTAAAAAATCCCGGTTTTCTGCATAGATTTTCTATTCTTTAAGCAATTCCTCATTTCAGAAGGTTACACAGAGTAAGAACAAAGAAATTAACTAATTATAAAATGAACTTCTTTTAGAAATGACAAGTTATCCATCCACTCATGCTTCCGTAGCAATTGATTTACGCTTTTTAGTCACTACGATGAGGTTGAGTCAAGAATTTGATAGCGTGGGGGACCTTATTCCTAAAGTTGGTGGTAATTTCATTGTTCATGATCAATTAAGCGATGAATGTATTTGTGGAATTCGATCAAGAAAAAGCGGAAGGAATTTGGAGCCTCGTCATATCACTTGAACTGAATCGTGATAATAATGATTTTTTTGGCGAATTGCTGACCACGCAGTGAGCATTTCAAAAGAGGTGGTTTTTATGGCAACCAGTAAAGGCGTACGGCATTCCGAAAAATATAAAAAATCAGCCTTAAAAGATAAACTGAAACTCTTGTAATTCACGAGAATCCCAATGTCTAATAACTTAACTTGATTATTGTTATTTAATTTTTCAGATGATAAGAATTACCCAATGTATTTAGTCCTCGGATCATCTGGTTACCTCGGATCATATTTCGTTAATCATCTAATTAAAAATGATGTGATTGTTCGTGGACTTTCTCGAAATGAGGTCGATTATACAGATCCAGATCAATTAATCTTATTTCTAAGAGAGAATAAGCCTAAGTTCTTAATCAATGCCGCGGGAAATACGGGTAAGCCAAATGTGGATGCCTGTGAATCTGATCAAGCGGAATGTCTTTTTG